>Ga0209671_1007064_pt1 | contig 11601 bp, 4 predicted proteins | sample WorMetHERISLAND2_2_FD_187401 | JGI IMG/M metagenome (GOLD analysis project Ga0209671, IMG submission 187401) | Marine gutless worms symbiont microbial communities from Max Planck institute for Marine Microbiology, Germany - Olavius geniculatus... | ecosystem: Host-associated > Annelida >...
ACATGCTGCTTATCATAACAAGCACTGGTGACAGGCTTTTTAAATTTATCAACATCGATGACCTTGAATGACCTTGAACCCTAAAAATATTGATTTAACGTGATTTTTTGGCGATTTTTGGCTGCAAAAGAGTGAATTACGACGAAATGGATGGAGATAGACTTAAGATTACCTGCGAACAGGAACTGTTATAGGCTTTCGCACGTCTCGTGAGCTTTTCTCAAATTAATTGTTGTTAATTGTCAGTAGGTTATACTTAATTTTCACAGCCTGATGTATTGTATCTATGTAGGAGCCTGAGAAACGAGAGAAACAAAAACCGAAAGAAAAGAAAGAGACGTCGATTGCGGTGCCTACTGTGATTGACAGCGGGAGTGATACAGAGGTGAGTGATGACGCAAGCCATGATGATGTCACCACCGGACCACCCACCGAGTTTGAGCTGGACATTGGCAACCTGTCCTGTGTCATCTGCAAGTGAGTAGTACTAGTAGTAGTAGTAGTTGTCAGCAGCATCATGTGTTAAAATGTAGACAGGCAGGAAGTTGCAAATTTCCAACTTAATTCCAACAGACAGCTGATAAGCAGAAAATTTTCAACAGAGTGCTCAGAGTTATAGATGCTCCAAATTTTTATTCTGTCCTTGATTTTTTAAATGGGTGTTTTTGGCCCCAAAATTTGCATTTTTCGACGAAAATTTGCATTTTTCGACGTAAATTTGTGGACAAGCAGATTTTCTGACAATTTTGCGACAGCCCAAACCTTAGGGGATCTGCTTACCTGGGCCATTATGGCCACTGGTTGTAGTAGTAGTAGTATTAGCAGTGAGTGTGGAATGCTGTTTATTGTAGCACAATGTCAATATCGTCCACAAATCGTCTGGTTGAGTGCCAGGAGTGCCACAGTCTCTATCACCAGGTCAGACATTTATTTCTTTTCATCTAATACTGGTAATTATGTTTGTTATTACATATATCAAAGGAGGTTAGGCATTCAGGTTTGTCTGTTTGTTGGTTGGCTGAAAAGTCATAGATGGATATCGACACAATTTTGTGGGGAATTAGTGTGACCTAAAAAGTGACTAGAACAGATTTTGCACAGAACATAAAGAATTTTTAAACAGAATAGATTTTTATGGACATTTGGTTGTCTTTTGGGTTTTTTATTATTACGTGCAAAAGCAGCATTCAGCGCGTCTTAGTCTTCACAATTCTGTCCGCCTGTCTGCCTGTCACACGGGTGGATCAGTCAAAAACGGTGCAAGTTAGGATTATCAAATCTTCACCATCGGCTGCATGGAAGACTCTAGTTTCAGGAACTATAAAGTTGTTCCATAAATTCGAGGGGGATCACCCCAAACGAGGGTGCTAAGTGAGAAGGGGGTGGGAAAAAGTTACGATTTTTAGCCAATAAGTCGCTGTATCTCAATAATGGTGCAAGATAGGGCCTAGGTTACTATTAATCACTAATAGGAAGTTGTTCACTGGCTCTCGATTGCCACTGAATTCAATGACCTTGGATGCCCATGAATGCTAAAATAGGAGTTTTTGTGGTTTTTTGGCGATTTCTTGCTGCGAGACACATTCCCAGAGTGAATTGCGCCAAAAGCAATTGAGATAGACATAGAAAAGCTGCATAAGAAATTTTTAGCATTGAATGTAGATTCCAACGATCGAAGTCTCGATTTTCTAGGTTAAAGAAAACCTGCACACGAGGGCATGAAAGAGCGGTACCCTCGTAAAAGTTGTTATTTTACCATTGCTGGCCATCGTGAAAATGGGCATGGGCATGCTACCTATAACAACAAGCACTAGTGACAAGCTTTTCTGTCATATCAACATCGATGACTTTGAAAGACACTAAACTTCCGATATTAGGGGTGTTTATTGATTTTGCGATCTTCAGCTGCAGCACACACTCCAAGAATGAACTGCGGCGAAATGGCTGGAGATAGACTGACAGTTTGCGAACAGGAACTGCTATAGGCTTTTGTGCATCTCCTGAGCATTAGCTCAAAATTTTTGTTATCAGTGTTGTCTTACTGATAGGAGTTTGGGTGGCAGACATTCTCAGCTGAGGTTTAATAAGAGTTTAGTGCGTTATTTACAGTTTTGAAATTGTGGAATGGAATGGACTTTGTTTATGTTTCTTTATTTTTGCAGTTATCTGATAAAATGTTTGTGCACATTGCATTGTTTGGATTACTTTGACTGCGTTGGAAGGAAATTATAATTTACTTGCGTCTATGTTTAGGTTATAGTTTGTTATATTTTTACGTTTATATCACGGCAAGTTGTTACTTATGACCTGCAGGATTGTCATAAGCCGCCAGTCACGGAAGACGTCAACGACCCACGTTTTGTCTGGTACTGCTGCAAGTGTGCCAAGAACCTTAAAAAGATTGTAAGTATTGGTACTTCTGCTCCTTATATTGCCATGCATCTGGCCATTTCTGAGGCCCTATCAGTTCAGGTCATTTTGCATCCCCATTGTAACCAAAGGTTACACTTTGGTTACAGTGATGCTGTAAACAACTGTGAAGCTTTAATCGGCATTAAATCTGAAAGTAACTGGTGGTACATCAACACTGGTAACATGCAGTATATTCACTTTATTAAAAAGTTGGTGTGCTTTTTATTGACTTCTTTTTTTCGGATTTGAAATTTTTTGAGTCCTCGGTATGCTAAGCCTGACTGCTGCATCAAAGTGGCAGATTTTTTTGAGAACGCTCAATTTGTTTCTAACTTTTTTGTAAGGCATTCTCTGAGGTCTTTTTATGTTGCTTTTCTAAGTGTTATGAGAATGTGCATGCTTTCCTAAGTGTTTTCTATGATAAGAAATTCTTCTTAAGAAGGTTTTAGAATGTGGTTTTGGTTGAATTAATTAAGACTAAGACATTGATAATTTGGCTAAGCTTGGTCCTCCTTGACTGGCTGGAGTTAAGTTTTGGCACATTCGCCCGTGTCTGGTGGCAGGTAACACTGTGTGATCCCATATGGCAGGTGACGCTCCATAGCTCTGTGAGTGGTTCAATCTTCTATTGACTATATTTCGACCTTTACCTTGCCTAGTTGAATACCTGGGCCATTATATCCAGTGTTTGAATTGTGAAAAATTAGCTTGGGGTTGAGCTTTTGGATGGTCAGAGCCAGACCAAAATTGTGATGTAAATCATATGCACATAGTATATAGCTGACCCCCCAGAACATAATTTGACAGTGTGTTAGGGGGTTGAGAAAACAGTTGGGGGGTTCAACCCCCACTCCTCCCCCAGCAATTCAAACACTGACTACATCTGCACCAAGTTTTAATTACAGTCAAAAAATAAAAAAGAAAAAAAAATCACATATATCTCAACGACCTTCCAATGTCAACTCTGCAACAAGTCTAAGCCACGCTCATCCAGGGTACCACAACAAAAGTTATTAAGTAAGTAAAATCGTGGGAACGTGACACTGTTCTTGGTGTCGTCTAAAGGTGGTAAAGAACCAGAAGAAGTCGTCAAAGCCTGGCACATCAACAACAACGTCAGGAGCACGAGATTCGCCGATCGCTACCAAGCCGGTGAAGTCCGACCCGCCATTGCTACTGCAACCTTTCAAGCGACCTGAGGCCATCAAGGTACTACTAATACTAATACTAGCCAGAGTGATGTCAGCTTAATAAAACTCATAGCTGGTACTCAGCAATTAGTTGGTTTTGAAACATTTATTGTGGATTTTTAAAAATCTTTTGGCAACTCATGCAGTGATGGCATTTTGTAACTTATTTGTGGAACAGTTCTCATATTTAGATTTGAAGTTGTGAGAATTTCGGCCTAGGTGATAATTGGCTGCAGTGACGGACAATTAGTAAAACTAATTTGAATTGTATAGAAGTAGGGCTGTGGAAATTAACAATTAATTAATCAGTTTGCTGTTTAAAAAATTAATCTAGTAAAGTTTTGTTAATGTACTAAAATCTGATTAAAATTTTTGACTCATTAAATGCTTAATATGACTGATGTGTAACGTTTGTAAGCTAATTTTATTTCGCATTGGACATGTTGTCAAGATTTGTGTCTCTTGTATAGTGCTAGTTTAACAGTCTGCACTTATAATAGTAATGCAACAGAGCAAGATTATTTTAGTTTTTCCACAATTAATCGATTAAAAAATTTCAATCAGTAGCAGTTTGAATGAGAAGAATTATTGTCAGTTAGTCCCAACTCCGATTGGCTCGTGCTGTATGCGTGTGTTAGCCTACGGTGGTGAAAGAGACCACAGAGTCTGCAGGAGGAGGTCGTGGGCTTGTGGGTCTTGCCAGCCTCGCTAAGAACCTCAACAGTCGATCTACCATTTCCACTACCAGTTCGTCCGCCACCGGCCTGCAAGACCTTGCCCGGTACATGGTCGCTTAAGTGAGGTGGTAACTTGAATGGCCAGTTGCAAGCCTATCGAGAAGGCGGTGAAGGGGAGAAAGTTTTTTTGGGCCCCGTGGTATTTGGGGGGGGCACCATCGCTGAACATATATTTGCTTGAGAGCAGAAATGATCATCTGTATTGAGCTTCATCAGTTATTTTGCGACGATTTTTCAACAAATCTGACTATTTCTTGGATGAATGATGTTATAATCCTCTTCAGTATTCTAGCCCCTCCCCAGACACCACACCATGTGGGGCCCTACGATAATGTTTCCTGGGTTTCGCTTTGGCTCTCGTTGAGCCTTGCCAATTGTCTCAGTAATATTTGTACAAAAAACTATTTTAATGTGATAATAGTTCTTCAAGTTACAATCAATTTTTGACGTTTTTTTCGTTTATTTTAACACCTATTTTGTGCGTTCCATTTTCCCCAGGTAGTGTAGAAGCGCATCTGAAGTGAGGTGGGGACTTGAGTGATGTCATTTGATGGCCAGTGTTGCATTTGATGCTAGAGTGGGCAAGCCACTATGCAATACGAGCTTATAAGACTCCAGTGTAGTATCATACTTGAACCAAGCTACACCGTGACACAGATGAACGTGCCCTGCCTTAACCCCAGCCAGATAGGCTGGTACTCGATTTACCTACCCTAGAGGGATGGAAGGCTGAGTTGACCTAGGCAGCTGGTTTCATATCGAGATGGTTTACCTGCCTGCAGGCAGTCACCCATTGCAGTACTAACCCGGCCTGACGTAGAGTAACTTTGTTGATCGGATGAAGTGCGTTACTGCTACGCCAAGCCACCAACCCAGTCTTTTCAGTTGCGTTTTATGGACTATACAAGGTGAATGAACTGGCAGTTTGTTTCAATTCACTAGCATATATTTCACTTTTTTAAAATTTCGTTGACAACAATGAGGTGTCGTCGGATAGGATATTCTGCCGCTCTGTCCTAGGTGTGTGCCTGCATTTTAATTCATTTATTTTTAATCAGCAGATGTTGTATTTGCAGGTCGAAGGCTGCGGATCAGGGCGCTGGAAGCAACCGGATGACATCGACGACCAAACCATCCATCGGAGTCGACACGAAGAGCTCGCAGTTTTCCACGAGTGGCGGGTGGGGCACAGGCAGCGCATTCTCCGCAGCCCGTCCAACCACGCTGGGAAAAACCAGCACCGATACACTGGGAAAGTCCAGCGTGGGGAAGACCGTTGCGGCTGTGTCTGCTAAGTCAAGTTCGGGGGCCAGTGTGAGTGGGGGGTCAGTGAACTCCACCACCACAAGTTCTGGAGTGGTAAAAATGTCGCAGAGCACGCTGATGAGCGCCGACAAGCGACTGCAGAATATGAAGAGAAAGGCGAAGCTGGCTGAAAAACGACCGCGATAGACAACCAAACCGAATGACGCTTTTGCGCTAGAGAAATGTGTCCGCCCACTGCTGACATATTGTGTGCAGCTGTCCGCTTAGCTTTTCACATGCGTCATTTAGTTTTTGTTTTGAATTTCAGCTTAAAGTCCACTTTTACTATGCTAAATTTTTACGTGTCGTTTTACTGGAGGTTTTTGATGTCCTGTAAGTTTCAGATCTTTAAATTTTTTCAGCTGAAAATTAGCACGCTTGTTACTTTTACACAGAGGAACGTTTACGCCAGTGTTTGTGTTTATGACTCTTTGTTTTCAAGTTAGATGGGAACAGATGGACAAGATCCGTAATGTGACCTATTACGACGGCTGCATTATTATAAACTTGCTTAACGCATGTACACAGCGATGAAACTGATCTGATCTAAGTTCAGTTCATTTTTTATAAATCTGTATTTTTGTGTTTTTTTCACGTGTGTTTGACTGCATCTGGAAAAAAATCCATCAATGTGACTTTGTGAAATACCGCTTGAGTTAATGTATTGTTGCTATACATTCACTTCCGTTTACGTACAGTTTTTGTTGCTTTTGGGTCCCTATCACAAAATTGAGCTGGGGCAAGGGCTGGGCCTTCACCCCTGACCCTCCCTGGACTAGAAATCTGGTGCAGTTGGTCGTACCATATTATTGCAGGTTTTCTCCTGCATGAATCTGCCAGTGTGACAGCGGAAGAATTGTGAGAATTTAGCGAAGTTACAGACAAGAGTCTGGTGTCATTTCTTAACTCATAGTGTAGTAATTTCCTGAGCCGAACTGGCTGACACTCAGTAAATGAATTTTGTATCAAATAGTAACGTGCTATCGTTGCAGCGTGTTAACGTTAGTGGTGTGTGCATGTAAATGCAAAGGGGGCAATTAGCAACAATAATTGCGTAAAAATTAAAATTGTAATGTTGTATTTTTCCCAGCCACATAGCTCATATAGCGGTGCTGATCAGATCTGCGTTTTTTAGCCCTTAGCCGGACACCAGTTTACACTGCAAGACCACAGATACAGGGCTAATGCATCGCACGGTGTGCCGGTTTACGTCCCAGCTATCGCTGGTAGGCCCTACTCACTGCACCTGGCCACGGTGGGATGGCCAGGCTGAGTTGACCTGAATGGGTGGTAACATGCCAGTATGGTTTACCCGTTTGCCATGTAGGCTGCTAACAAAGTTCATCGTTAATTAACTTTCATTATTAGACACGTGTTAACTCTGAACTAAGACGCTATATATGTGTGAAAGGGCAGGTTTACTTGTTCGGGCTAAATTTCACCTGACGCCTGGCAAACGCTTTTTTGTGTGATTATTTTTATTTTTCACTTTCAAAGGGGACCCGGGTCTAAGGACACTCACTCTAGAGAGGAACAGTATGTTCTCCAAGACGCACACAAATTATACTAAGGAACAATCAATAACACGAGGGCAGGCATCAGAAAGGCACTTATTTATCAATGCCGACCACCCATGGTTATACGCAACACAAAATAGGCCTAAATAGAATTTACATGGGTCTAATCCCAGAAAAAAAGGGGGAAAGTTCAGTCATTCACAATGAACACAATATTTAATATACTAACATACACACACAGCACAATAAACTAATGAACTCTTATGTCCTTACTTAGAATACAGGCCTAAAAATGCCGTAAGTTTCTCCTTAAAATCAGTTGCTGAGTAGAATAAAATCCGTCCTTGGTTACCTTAACGATAAATGAGCTGTTTTACAAATGACAGCTGAGCCAGTCTGCGCTGTAGGCCCATTCTTCAAGTCGACATACAATGTAGTGCAAGGGCTCAGCTGTTCGCCACAGATGGGCGTGCTGATTTTTAATTAGAAAGAAAATGAACCGCATATCAGTATGCCTACTAACCAAGTGACCGAAGTAATGAAGTAAGAGGCGAAATCGGTGATTGCTGCTGCTTCCTTCCAGCTGCTATATCGTGACCAAGAAGTTTTGGCTGGGAGGGTTGAACCCTTCAAATCTCTCTTTCCCTAGGGGGCCACGGACCCCGTCTAACATAATACAGTAATCAAGTATGCCATTGGATTCCACAAGGGCACGCGAGCGTAGGCTACCTGCCAAGTGGCATCTGAATCTGTCGAACTGTTTAAGCAAGGTAAGTAAATAAGTCATTAATAGAGTTTTTACACGATCGAGCAAACATCGAGCGGCTAGCTCGACGTTCTATGGTAATTAACATGCTAATTAGGAGGGCGTGCGGGTTGTAATTGGAAGGCCTATATAACACGTGATCACGGTGTACGGTACGGTCCAGCTTATACTCGGCTGACGATCTTTCTTTTCAATTGGTTGCAGACATGGATGACAACTTATTCGCAAAGATACAGCACAATCCGCATCGCGTTCTGTACAAACTTTTACCTGAGAAAACTGATCTCCGACCACGGAGTCATTCTTTCACATTATCTGTCAAGACTGATAGTAGAAATTACATAAACAGAATGTTGTTCAAAGACAATTATTAGTCAGCACTTTCCATCTAATAGTCACACTACAGTAGTAATCATTTGGACAAAGTTCTATTCAATGACATTTATCAGACTTTTATATCTTTTTGTATGCTATGTATGGTTGCATTTTGTCAATCTGTTTTATTAAAGAGAGATGATGATGATGATGATGATGATCAGCAGTGGGCTAAGAGCCTAAGCCGAGACCTACATTTGAGCTAGGGGCGGGGTTCCAATAGGCTTGCTTGAGCCAGCTCGATGTTTGCTCGATCGTGTAAACACCCTATAAGATGACTTCGAAGGCGCATATTTAGCAGTTAGCCACAAAGCACCGCGCTCTCAACAACTAAACAAAAATGTCTTCAGCAGCGATTTAAACGAACACGACAGACTTACAGACGTGGTTAGATTGGTTACTATTGACAGTCCCTAAGGAAGTCGTCTCTGCCCTATCCGACGGTATGATCGCCGACCCCTTACGACGTACCGTTTAGCCACAATACCGCACGATTGGCATACCATAAAATGGGTTATAAACCGTCAAGATCGTCCAATTAGGATACGCCACTTCCTATTGGTGATCAGTAGCAACATAGGTCTTATCACGCACCCTTTAGCCACAATACATCCGTTGCCAGGCCCGTTAAGAGCCACAGCGGGCCTGGGGAAACAATCTCACCCCCTCAAAAACATTTTCGCGGAGCTCTTCTGGGGAGAAAATTTTTGAATTTTTTATATAGTGCATTCTGGTGTAGGCCCTACATTGTATTTTTGAGCGACGGCGGGTCCCCAAACGTCGCGGGGCCCAGGGTGACTTACCCCCATTACCTTCCCCTCCCCTCTCGACGGGCCTGTCCGTTACGGACGACGACGACGGACAGACAGACGACAGACAATAGCTAGTACCATAAGCTCGACCGTTACTTGAGTACGTTCGGCTAACAAATTGAACTAAGTGGAGTCTGGGTTTAAAACAAAGCCGCGTACAGGTCGACGTAGCTGAATTGATATGGTTCAGTTTTTGGTGAACTGATTATTAGGCAAACAGTAACGCATTACAGTAAGCACCGTCTAACGATGTGGGTGATCTACGTGACTACTCGCACGTACGCGTTAACCAATGACCAATGAGTATGAGCTCGCCCTGCTTGCCCGTTTGTCAGTTCGTCAAAAACTCAACCCTGTCAGTTCAGGTTACGTCGCTGTGTATGCGTTTTGTTTATTAACAAAGCAGTGTTAATCTTGTGGGCCTACACAGGGGCGTCATTTAAGGGGCCTGGGGGGTCTACGGACCCCCCAAGGATTTATGATTTCAGTTTTTTCTCTGTAAATTGTACCTTTGATTAAACGTCAAACAGCTAAAATGTCAAATTTGTGTTCTTTTTGCTGTGTTACAGTAGTTTTCTAATGAGACATGGGACATATGTGCTTGCAATAGACTGGTTGATTAATGGATTTTAAATGGCAACACGTAAACTAAGCATAATATACTTATGTATACATAGGCTAGTAAAGAAACATTTATTATCCTAGCAGCATCAGTTGAGTATAATTTTGTCCATTCAAGTGTGTTATAGAACATGCAAGGTTGTTAGAATGGAAAAGTGTTAGATTTATTGGTCTGTTAATGACTGTTATATACATTTACTGTGTAAAATGCATGAAATTTGGTCAACTGATTCTCAGGAAAGTCATTCAAATTGTTGCCATGAGATGTCACATTTTAAGGTTGAAAATGCACCAAATTCGATTTTGGCTGGGGCTCCGTCCCAGACCCCGCTGGGAAAGCTTACAGCGCTCCCCCAGATCCCCTAGCTGGATTTAAGGGGGCCTACTTCTAAGGGGAGGGGAGGGCAGGAAAGGGGACAGGAGGGAAGGGAAAAGGGGAAAAAGGGAAGGAGAAGGAAAGGAAAGGGAAAGGAAAGGGGAGAGAGTGGACCCCCCCAAGGATTTAGTGAAATGACGCCACTGGGCCTACATCACTGTCCAGTATGCAGTCCCGTCTGCTAATTGCTAATATCAACAACACGCCTAGCATACAGTTGTATAGTTGTTAATGTCACACATAATGTGTCGGTTTTTAAATTGCTACTGACGCCATTAATGAATGCATTGTGACTGGTAATAAAGATGGATGCGATATTTAGCAGGTTACATCTCCGCAGCGCGCCTGCGCAGAGATTCAGAAGAACGAAAACGAAAACAAAAATTATTGGTCTTCGTTTTAGGAAAACGTAAACTACAATTTTCCCCCTTTTATTTTGGACTTTTGAGTAAAAGGAAAAAAACAAAATACGAATTAGGCCTACGTCAAACAGTCCAAACTAACTGCATTGGCGGGGAGGAACTACCGCCAAACGAACGAAAACGAGATTTTTGCGACCCGAATTTGTAAAATGGCAGTTTCTAGCGTAAAACGTTGAAAACTGAAATTATAAAATTGAGAACTAAAATAATATCCCCATGCTGAAGCAGCACGAATGTTCAACGCCAGCCTGCTTTATGTCGCTTTTATGATCACTTAGTCACGTAGAACTTTTCTTTCTCCGGTCATGCGCAGACAAACGAAGATCGGTGATATGCCGATGACAGGATTGTTTATCGTTAGCTTTATAGTATTTGTTCACATCCGTCTGTATGTCGCAGACACGTCAAGTCCCACGCATTATCTGGCGCGTGTGAGCCGCACGCCTGTCATCTTCAATTACCTTACGCTGTAGCGCCGTACGCTATGCTGTAGAGCGTCTATGGCACGATCGTCTGTCCGTCGTCGTCGTGTCACGGATGTATTCTGGCTAAACGGTGCGAGATAAGGCCTTGGTTGCTGTTGATCACTAATAAGAAGTCGTATATTGGCTTTCAAATGACATGAAAAACATTGACCTTGGATGACCTTCAAAGGTCATAACGCACTTTTAGTATGCCAATCGTGCGGTATTGCGACTAAACGGCAAGTCGTAGGGGTCGGCGATGCTACCATCGGATAGGGCGCTGGCGACTTTTTATAGGCTGTCAATATAACCATGTCTTCATATGCAGCGGTTTGGCCGCAATTTTCAATGGAAAGTTTTAAGTTATAAGTGGCCGTATCTCGGAAATGGTGAGAGATAGGGCCAAGGTTATTACTGATTAGCCTACTAATAGGAATCGAATACGCTTAGTCAAAGGAGATAAAAATTATCGACCAGTACGGTCGGCTATCCTATCGACAGCTGGGCTTCTTGTTTTCACCGGGCGCAAATCGCGTAAGCGAATTTCACACTGTTTTGCTCCCGAGTCCACTGGGAAAGATTACAGAGAGCTCCCTGCCTGGAT
>Ga0209671_1007069_pt1 | contig 11599 bp, 11 predicted proteins | sample WorMetHERISLAND2_2_FD_187401 | JGI IMG/M metagenome (GOLD analysis project Ga0209671, IMG submission 187401) | Marine gutless worms symbiont microbial communities from Max Planck institute for Marine Microbiology, Germany - Olavius geniculatus... | ecosystem: Host-associated > Annelida >...
CCGCGGTACTTGTCATCTCAATGGCATTGAATCATTCTGGTCGTAGGCCAAACGGAGGCTTGCAAAATTCAATGGTGTTCCCAGACATACGTTTCATCTACACCTCGAAGAATGTGAATTCAGATTCAATCATCGGGAGGAAAACTTATATGATATAATACTCATTCTACTGAGAGAAAATCCTCTCTAAAGTTATCTAGACCCTAGAGATTTGATGTGCCTGACTATCCATCCTCCATGATGCACCGTCCGCGTTCTACCCTCTGTCTGTTCGTACTCCTGGCCCTACTCCTCGGGGCCTGCGTTCCGGTTTCCCGACCTCGCGAAGCGTCGGTCATGGAGGGTATGTCGTCTTCCGGCGGTGACTATCCCACGCTCGCTCCCCTGGTGCGCCGGGTCATGCCGGCAGTGGTCAACGTCTCGGTGGAGTCACGGGTTCCCCACCAGGAACACCCCTTTTCCCGCGATCCGAGGTTCCGCCGTTTTCTGGAGGGGTTCGGCCTGTCGTATCCCAAGCTCCCGAAAGCTGGTCGTCGCCGGAGCGTGGGGTCCGGGTTTATCGTCGACTCGAGGCGTGGCTATGTGCTCACCAACCGCCATGTCATCGAGAACGCGCGCGCCATCACCGTTATCCTCGAGGATGGGCATAACCACCGCGCACGGCTGGTGGGCAGCGACTCCCGGGCCGACGTCGCGGTACTGCGTATCTCGCCGGTACCCTCCGGGCTCAAGGCCCTGCGGCTCGGCGACTCGAATGACCTGGAGGTGGGAGATTTCGTGCTCGCCATCGGCAATCCCTTCGGCATCGGTCAGACCGTCACCTCCGGCATCATGAGCGCGTTGGGGCGCCAGGGGGTCGGCAACAACAACAGCGGCGATCTCATCCAGACCGATGCCTCCATCAACCCCGGCAACTCGGGCGGACCGCTGGTGGATTTGGGGGGGCGAGTCGTGGGCATCAACATGGCCCTGATCGGTCCCGGTGGAGGCAATGTGGGCATCGGCTTCGCAACGCCGGCCAACCGGGTACGGGCCGCCATGGGTAAGATACTGAAAGGCCGGTGAAGGGGAGTGGTTAAATTTCAAGTGGATCGGTCGTGCGCCCCGATGATTCGAACCCCCGCTGTTTTTGCCATCCCTGCCCCGTACCTATCGCCGGCGGGATCCAGGCGTACCCTGGAGCCACCAAACCTATTGACGAAAGGTGCGAGGCCTGGTCCGGCGGATCCCGGCAATCCCTGCCGGAATGACGCGGTCGGGGCTGGTAGACTTGACCACTTGATTCAACCGCTACCCCCGACCCGGACCTACGGCAAACATCCGCGCCGGGCCTGCCTGGCCTTGCCCACCACCCGCAACCGGGCTAACCTTGCCGGGAAATACAAGAATCCGCATGGTTTTTTCGCGTAAGCTCCAAACAATATTCCAGCACAGGGGACCGCTATGCAGCTCAAGGTTCTGGCCTTCGTTCTCGCCGGGGGCGAGGGTACGCGACTCCACCCATTGACCCGGGAACGCGCCAAGCCGGCGGTCCCGTTCGGCGGCAAGTACCGAATCGTCGATTTCGTGCTCAGTAACCTGATCAACTCCGGGATCTATTCCATCTATGTGTTGATCCAGTTCCGCAGTCAGTCCCTGCTGCAGCACCTGAGCGACGGCTGGCAGTTCGGGGGCATCCTGAAGAACGAGTTCCTGATTCCGGTACCGGCCCAGATGCGCACCGAAGGCAAGGAGTGGTATCGGGGAACCGCCGATGCCATCCACCAGAACATCAACCTCATCGAGCAATCGCGACCCGATGTCGTCGTCGTATTCGGTGCGGATCACATCTATCGCATGAACATCCGCGCGATGATCGAGTACCACGAGCAGAAACGCGCCCACGCCACGGTTGCCGCGCTGCCTACGGATAAAAAATTCGCCAAGGACTTCGGCGTGATCGAGGCGACCAACAGCGGGCGTATCATCGGTTTTCACGAGAAGCAGGCCGATGCCCCGGCCATGCCCGGAGATCCGGATCGCGTCTACGCCTCCATGGGAAACTATGTCTTCAGCACCGAGATGCTGGTAAAGATGATCGAGGAGGACCAGCGCGATCCCGACAGCTCCCATGACTTCGGCAAGGATATCCTGCCCAAGGCCATCGATCATGCCGAGTTCTTCGCCTATGACTTCAACACCAATCCGATACCGGGAGAGGACCCCGACAAGACCCCCTACTGGCGTGACGTGGGTACCCTCGATGCCTTTTACGAGGCCAACATGGATATCCGCGCCATCTCCCCGGAGCTCAACCTGTTCAATCGGCAGTGGCCGTTGCGCACCGCCAGCTATCCCGATCCGCCGGCCAAATTCGCATTCGACGAGGAGGATCGCCGGGGCCAAGCCATCGATTCGGTCATTTCCGGGGGCTGCATCATCTCGGGGGGACAGGTAAGAGATTCCGTGCTGGGTCGAAACGTCTATGTTCATGCCAGATCCGAGATCGACGCCTGCGTCATATTCGATAATTGCGACATCGGTCGCAATGCCAGGCTGCGCCACTGTATTCTGCAAAAAAACGTGCGCATTCCCGAGGGCGCGACGATCGGCTACGATCTCGATGAAGACAAAAAACGCTACCATGTGACCGAAAGCGGCATCGTCGTCGTCGACGGCAAACGCACCCCGATGCAGCTATCGACGCTTACGGTCTAGCTCCGAAATCCTGACACCACCTCGAGGAGGCTTCAATGACCACCGGGAAAACGACCAGATTTGAAGAGCTGACGAAGCTGGCAACCGATTTTGTTACGACGAGAAAGGGTCTGTGGGACCATGCGGCCTGGACGGACTTCATGTCCAACCTGCAGACGAAGGGGTTCGATCTCTCCGGAGAGATGCAGACGAATCTGGGCGATCTGCTGGAAGCGACCAAGCGGTTCTACATGGCGGCGGCGGCAACCGAGAGCGTGGAGAAGGCCGTGAGAGCCGTCGTCAACGAGAGTGTAACCTTTGTTAAACAACGCAAAGGGGTATGGAACCACGCCGACTGGGAAAAGTTCGTGAAGACGGTGGAACAAAATACGCTCAGCTTGTCCGAGGGGACAATGGCCTATCTGGGTGGCATCCTGGAATCGATCAAGGTTTTCTACCCACTATCCCCGTTAGGAGGGGTTCAGAAACGCCAGTCGGCTGCTCCTGCCGAGACGCCATCCGCCTCCGAACCCACAGTGGCCCCCACGGAAAAAACGGAAACGAAATCCGTAGCCGCCAAAACACCGGAGGAGGCCAAGGTCACAAAACCCGCGGCCGCCAAGTCGCCGGAGGAGGCCAAGGTAACAAAACCCGTGGCCGCCAAGCCGTCGGAGGAGGCAAAAGTAACGCCGAAAGCGCCGCCCAAGGCACCCCGGAAACAAGATGATCTGACGGCAATCGACGGTATCGGACCGGGCCTGGAGAAGAAGCTGAACGCGTCGGGTATCTCCAGCTATGCGCAGCTCGCGACCCTTTCGGAAGACGACATCGAACGCCTGGAAAAGGAGATCATTCGCTTTTCGGGACGCATCAAGCGTGATAACTGGGTAGGCCAAGCGCAAGAGCTCGCCTAGGGTCGGTAACCGGACGAGCCGTTCCAACGGCAATCATGCGGGGTGAGACATATCAATTCCTGGTAGTGGTAAATTCCTAACTGATAGGGTGGTCGAGAGTACAGGGTACAGGGGACAGTTGTCAGGGGGCAGTTATCAGTTGTCAGAACCTGATAACTGAGAGGGTGAACGAGAAGAAAAGCCACGGATTATCAATCCAGCCATCGCGGACCGCACGCGCGGACCTCGCATCGAATGTAGGTTGGGGTTAGCCCCTCACCGAGCGCCATCGATCAAGCAATCGATGGCGCTCGGTGAGGGGCGTAACCCAACACGACGCCTTTTCAGGCTACGTCAGATAACCCAGGTCTGCGCTTCTTGGGGGACCGCAGGTGTTGCCGGTGCGATCTGTTTAATCGAACTGCTTCTTACCCTATCGGTTGTCGGGCTACGGCGCGATCCGTCCAGGCGCCACACCGCGACCGCGGATGACGCGCCTAACCCGACCTACAAGACTTATGCCTCAACGCTTTAGTTGGGGGTTTTCTTTTCGTTCTCCCTCTGAGAGCCGGTAACTGGTAGCCGGTGACCGCTATGAACGCCATCCCCGAAGAATTCATCACTCAGACCGCCCAGTTGTCGGACCAGGTTGCCAGGCCCTTTCCCGCCTCGCGCAAGCTCTACGTGGAAGGCTCGCGCCCCGACATCCGCGTGCCCATGCGCGAGGTGACCCTGACCCCTACCCATACCAACCAGGGGATCGAGGAGAACCCGCCGATCTACATCTACGATACCTCCGGCCCCTACACGGACCCCGACGCCCGCATCGACCTGCTTGCCGGCCTGCCCGAGGTACGCACCGCCTGGATCGAGGCCCGGGGAGATACCGAATCGCTGGCCGGCCCCGGCTCCGAGTTCGTCCGCCGGCGCCGGGAAGACCCCGGCCTCGCTCACCTGCGCTTCAAACACATCCGCGCCCCGCGCCGGGCCAAAGCAGGAACCAATGTCTCCCAGCTGCACTATGCGCGGCGGGGCCTGATTACCCCGGAGATGGAGTACGTCGCGATCCGCGAGAACATGCGGCTCGACCGGTTGCGGTCCGATCCGCGCTACGAGAAGCTCCTGCGCCAACACCGCGGCCAGGCCTGCGGCGCCGACCTGCCCGCGAAAATCACCCCCGAATTCGTCCGTTCGGAAGTAGCCGCCGGCCGTGCCATCATCCCCGCGAACATCAACCACCCGGAGCTGGAGCCCATGATTATCGGGCGCAACTTCCGGGTCAAGATCAACACCAACATCGGCAACTCGGCCATCACCTCGTCCATCGCCGAAGAGGTGGAAAAGATGGTCTGGTCCGCCCGCTGGGGCGGTGACACCCTGATGGACCTGTCCACCGGCCAGAATATCCACGAGACCCGGGAGTGGATCCTGCGCAACGCCCCCGTACCCATCGGCACCGTGCCGCTCTATCAGGCCCTGGAGAAGGTCGACGGCAGGCCCGAGGCGCTGACCTGGGAGCTGTTCCGCGACACCCTCATCGAGCAGGCGGAGCAGGGCGTGGACTATTTCACCATCCACGCCGGCGTGCTGCTGCGTTACGTGCCCCTGACCGCGGAGCGGGTCACCGGCATCGTCTCCCGCGGCGGCTCCATCATGGCCAAGTGGTGTCTCGCCCACCACCGGGAGAGCTTCCTCTACACCCATTTCGAAGACATCTGCGAGATCATGCGCACCTACGACGTCGCCTTCAGTCTGGGCGACGGCCTGCGCCCCGGCTCCATCGCGGACGCCAACGACCGGGCCCAATTCGCGGAGCTGGAGACCCTCGGCGAGCTGACCAGGATCGCCTGGGAGCGCGAGGTACAGGTCATGATCGAAGGCCCGGGTCACGTCCCCCTGCACATGATCAAAGAGAACGTGGACAAGGAGCTCGCAGACTGCTTCGAGGCCCCCTTCTATACCCTGGGTCCGCTGGTTACCGATATCGCCCCCGCCTACGACCACATCACCTCCGGCATCGGGGCGGCCAACATCGGTTGGTACGGCACCGCCATGCTCTGCTACGTCACCCCCAAGGAACACCTGGGCCTACCCGACCGGGACGACGTGCGTGACGGCATCATCACCTACAGGATCGCCGCCCACAGCGCCGACCTGGCCAAGGGCCTTCCCGGTGCCCAGCTGCGGGACAACGCCCTCTCCAAGGCGCGCTTCGAGTTCCGATGGGAAGACCAGTTCAACCTCTCCCTCGACCCGGAGCGCGCCCGCGCGTACCACGACCGGACCATGCCCCACCAGGCGCACAAGGTCGCCCACTTCTGCTCCATGTGCGGCCCTCACTTCTGTTCCATGAAGATCACCCAGGACGTACGCGACTTTGCCGCGTCTCACCGGATCAAGGACCCGCAGATCGCCGTAGAAGAGGGAATGAAAGCGAAATCCGCCGAGTTCCTGGAAGCGGGGGGAGAAATCTATCGGGAGGTTTGAAAGGAGTAAACCCCAACCTCCGAGCTTGCCTCCTAATAGTACAGGATTTCCAGGATTAACAGGATTATTTTTCTTAAATAACAATTATAACATCCTGTTAATCCTGTACTATTTGTGGTTACCTGCGGCTCCGCAGATCAGCCACAGAAGCCGGCAGATTACGCCTTGGTTTCAAAACAGCATCAGAGAAGACGCCGGATTGCATTCAGTGTCCTTTGTAACGCCTCGGCGAACCCCTCGACCTCCGCCGCCGGTGCCCTCCCTTCATCCCGGATCCGCTGCTCCAGCGCCTCCGCCTGTGCTCGGAGCGCCTCGGCCCCGAGATAGAAATAAGCCCCCTTGACCTTGTGGGCCCAGCCCGCAATCGCCCGATAATCACCCGTTTCCCGGGCCTCCCGTACCCGCGGGGGGACACTTTCATATTCCCGCACAAAAGTGGGAAGAATCGTCGTCTAGAATTGCTTGCGGTCGACACCCAAGCGTCGAGCACCCTCATCGAAATCGAGCCCAGGTGGTGGTTTGTTCGCTTGCATCGCCAAAGACCCTCGTGATTTGCCCCCATCCGGGAGCGCCGGAGGTGAGAGCCATGCCTCTATTTTCCGCAATAACACCGCCTGGTCGATCGGCTTGACCAGATAGTCGTCCATCCCCGCCTCACGGGCCGCACGGATCTGCTCCGCATCCGATTCCCCGCTCAACCCGATGATCGGTACGGTCCGGCTGGTACGAATCCGACGCGTCGCCTCCAGGCCGTCCATTCCCGGCATTTGAATATCCATCAACACCAGCTCACAGGGGCGCTCTTCCAGCGCCGCGATGGCCGCCTCGCCCGCTGCCGCCTCTAACACCTCGATGCCCTTTCCTGCCAGCCCTTCTTTAATAATCAGCCGGTTGAGCTCCGAATCATCCACCACCAACACCGCTTTGCCCGTTAAGGTCTGTGACGGGGAGGGTGCTCCTCGCTTTATAGCGTCTCTCACCGCGACGATCAGCTCCGGTGGGGTACAGGGCTTCGCCAGCAACCCCTGCATTCCCACCTTCTCGGTTTTCCCCTGGGCGATGTAGGGCGGCTCCGCGGTATAGGCTACAATCGGGGTCGTCCGTCCGTAGTGACCGCCGTCTCCGGCCCGGAGCCGTTCCGTCGCCTCATAGCCGTTCATCTCCGGCATGTTCAGGTCCATCAGGATCAGGTCATAGCGTGCGCCCCGCACCCGCTCGATAGCCTCTTTTCCATTACCGGCCTCGTCGATGATCACCTGCAGCGGCTCCAGAACGGCCCGGACGGTTAGGCGGTGGAGCGGCTCATCGTCTACCAGGAGTATTCGCTTGCCCGCAAGCAGGGGTCGGACTTGATCCATGGCCGTCTCTCATCGGCCGCGAGCTCGGCTGCTTCGACCGCCGGGAAGGTGAGGGTGAGTTCAGTGAATTCCCCCAGGACCGAATCACGGGTGATGTCACCGCCGAAGGCGCGCATCGCGCGTTTGCAATAAGCGAGTCCAAGCCCGGTGCCGCCTTGTTTGCCGGCGGTAAAGAAGTTGTCGAAGAGGCGGTCGAGGTTTTCTTTCGCAATGCCGGAGCCGGTGTCTTTGAAGTGGGGGCGGTTATCGGATTCACCCCGCTCCAGGCGCAGAAAGATCTCGCCGGCGGGATCGGTCTTCAGGTAGTAGAAGGCGTTTTTGAGCAGGTTGAAGAGGACGAAGAGGTAGAGGGTCTCGTCGCCCCGGAAGGTGAACGCTTCCCATTCGTCCAGATGGACCCGCTCCCGCTCGGCGGGGGAGTCATAGCCGTATTCGTCGAGGGCCTTGCGGGTGGTCCGGGCCGCGGAGAGGTAAACGAAGCGGTCGGGATTGATGGGTTCGTCATGGACTTGATCGAGCATCATGTCGATGACCTGAACGCCGCGCTTGACGGCCATCTGGCCGTGGGCGACCCCTTGATAGACTTGGTCGAGCGCCCGTTCGTCCAGGGATTCGGCGGGCCGGTCGGGGTGGTAGACGGGGAGCTGATGTTGGATGGTGTTCAGGGTGTGCCGCACCTGCCCCAGCGGATTGCGCATCTCGTGGGCGATGCCGCCGGCCAGAGATTGTAATAGTTTTCCCTTCATAGCCACCTCTCCCTTTTTTATCGTGATATGAAACAACATCACACAGAGTATCGCCATGAGGATCGGGAGCATGTATTCAATGATCTCGGTGGTGAGGACCAGGTGGCTGCCGGTGGTCCAGACAAAGCCCAGATACCCGATCGCGATGCCCGCGATCAGAAGGGACATCATCAGGATATAATTGGGAATAGCTAGTATGAACACGAGAAACATCATGGTCTCACAGACCAGCCACATCCCGGACAGATCATTCATCAACAGCAGGAAGGTGAAGATAACGGGCAAAGCAAAGGTCAACCACAGATACCAATAGAGATTCAACCAGGGCTGGAAGCGCACCGGGTAGTGTTTGTAGAAAAGAAACGGAATAAAACTGATGGCCGAGGCGAAGCGCAGCCAGGCGGATTCATAGGGCTGGGGCAAAATGAGGGTCCAGATCGTGTAATAGAGCGGATGGGCCCACCAGCCGACATGCCTGGCAACATCCAGCGTAAACTGGTTGCGTACATAATCCTTGCGGAGAAACTCGAGCGATCTGGTGAACCAAGCGGCAATGACGGCACCCGTGACGGCCATGGTGCTAGCTCCCCCCCAGTACACAAAAGCCATAGTGGTTATAGATCGCCTCCCCGATACCAAAAACCGATCCGGCAGCGACGTCTCCTTTTATCTCGAATAGTATAGCACGAAATCAGTGATCCCTTCGATTGTAGGCTCAAAACCGGGTGGCCAATCCTCACATGGTGGTGTCTTAAGGCCAAAGTGCTTTTCGACCTCCATAGCAAATATCGATAGATCATCACCATCGATGTAGAAGTCTTCATCGATATTCGTGGCGCGGGAAACCTCTTCTCTTTCGATAAACCCAATTACGCGCACAAAAATATCGATGACAGTTTCGATAATCCGGTCCTTTGATGGAAGATTCGTGACGTTATTTTCTGCTGCTTTCTTCATAAGCACATATCCCGATGCTGATAGCGTCGTAAATGGCTAGACCGACCGCCACAAAGGGCAAGACGCGTCCGATGATCCCAAAGACCCGAATCGTGCCAAAGGTGCTTTTTGCCACGCGCGCAGCGGCAGAACCATGCGGCAGCGTTGCCATGGGAAAGAATTTGTGACCATAGTGGCTGACCAGGTTGGTGTATTTGCTGGAGCCTGGAGTGACTTTATAACCAAGATGCACTTTTCTTAACGGAAACCCACCTTCTATACCTGTGATGACAGTCGCTGCCGTCAGCCCGTAATGCTTCTTCGCGCAAGTCCAGAGATCATCCACGGTAATCTCAGGCAATGACACGTCTGGGATTGATAGCTTTACCAAATCATATCCTCGACGGTTCCTGTGAGGATTCTCAGGGGGAAGTGTTATGACGCCACTTGTGCCGGTAGATATGCTGAAGTCTGCGACAAGTCTTGAGATATTCGGCTTGAAAACGGTTCCGGAGCGGTTGATTTTGTATATGCCGAGATGAACAGCATGGGATAAAGGCATTTGATTCATGAAGATTTCCTCGCGGTTGAAAGGTAATGCCTTGTTTCCCCGCCAGCATAAAGGCATAGGGGTCATCGAAGCGCCGCTCGGCCACCGGTCGCTCCTGCTCCAGGGCGCGCAGGCCCACGATCAGCTTGGCGGTGGTCTTGGTCTTGTGCTTATACAGCAGGTCGATCCGCCCCAGGTCGAAGGCGTGCCGCTTCATACTCGTGAGGTCCTGTGCCCAGTAGGTGAAAGCGGCCTCCGCGACCAGCTCGTCGCCATTGAACATCTCCACCGGGACCGTGGCCACCAGCTTCCGGCTGTTGGTGAATCGTTTCGCCAAGCCCTCCCACCTTGGTTTGTCGATCTTTGCCTTACAGGTCAGGTTGTGGCAGCTGGGGGCATGCCAGCGGATCGTGGCCTTCGCCCCCCACAGATAGCCCGCACTGTCATCGACAGACGGCCAAAACCCGATGATAGGGACCAAGTGCAACAGGGAAGCCAAGGCCAGGCCGCCGGTGTAGTCGGCGGCAAGCAGCATCAGGGCCGCCTGGTGGGTAATGTACTGATTCGACGCATTGGGATTCAGGGGGAGCAGGGTCTGGGCATACCCGCGCTTGATGGCGGTAATCTTCCAATCTAGAAAATCCAAAACGGGCACGGATTCACGAAACGAGTCCGTCAAGGCGGCAAGGTCGAAGCGTTGATCTCGGTCGTGCTCCCAGGCGTCAATGGAATACAGCAGGAATTTGGTATTGAAGTAGAGCTCCCTGGCCGGGTCAGGGTCGCTGCCAACGGATGAGTAACCGCCCGACCCCCCGTGCGGATGTTGGCTCAATGCGTGCATAAGGCTTTGATTTTTCTTGTTTATGGTCAGGGGTTAGCGGAGGCCGAACGGTTACCCGTATGATACTGGAATACTCCTGGCCCGGTGGTATGGGCTTGTCTTGAGCCATCGAGGCGGTGATATGGAGGCGGGCCCGACGTCCATGTTTGTCATTCCCGGCTATGGATCGATGGGCACGCTTCGCTTGGTGCATCCCAACGAGCGGCCGCGGTGCGGAGACCGCCGCGGAATGGCCAAAGCCCCAGGCCATCTTGCCGGGCGCTTGCTTTGTCCATCCTACAAGCCGGGAAGCCGTTGCCAAGTCAGGTAGGTTGGGCAAAGGCGCGTTCTGCCGAGCCGGTAATCGAGCCGATGGCCCGGATCGCAAACAAAATGGGTGTCCTTTTAGTGTTTCACCGCCTTAGAGGCTGTCTAAAAACCTGAGAACTTGCCAACCGCTTGAACGTGAAGATTTCTCGCTACGCTCGAAATGACAAGGACACCAGTAGTGTCATCCCGAAGCGTAGCGAGGGATCTTTATGATTCTTTCTTAACATTTAAAATCAATGGGTTAGTTTTTAGACAGACTCTTACCCAATCGGCCGGCAGCGCCGAAAACGGCGAGCCTTATGGTGCCGAAATTCAGATTGGTTTCCGCACTGGCATGGATCGCCCATTTCTTGAGCATGGCCGCAGTCGCCGCATGGCCGGTGGTAATCGAGGGATTGGCCAGCGGTCTGGGGAGTCGCCCGTAATTACAGGCATAGGGTGTCGAGGCGCCCAAGGCAACCATGCCCAAACCACAGGCGTCGGCCAACGCGAGGGCCGGGAACAGCTGTCTCTTCCTAAATTCCTTCAGGGTACTGGGTTGACCGATCCACAGCTCCATGGGGAGCGGCATGCTGATGTTGGCCCCGATCACCTGGTTACCGACATAGATAGGAGAAGAAACAAATGGTGGGGTATTCCACAAAATCTCTTTTACCGTGGCATCCTTTATTGCTGTTCGCTAGTAAAAACTATGGACTTTTAGTCCAAGAGCTTTAGTATTTTAGTTATGAGACCAAAGAAGCACGCAGCACATGCCGTTTACGACCTGAAGGTTCATCTGGTATGGATCACGAAGTATCGCT
>Ga0209671_1007070_pt1 | contig 11598 bp, 4 predicted proteins | sample WorMetHERISLAND2_2_FD_187401 | JGI IMG/M metagenome (GOLD analysis project Ga0209671, IMG submission 187401) | Marine gutless worms symbiont microbial communities from Max Planck institute for Marine Microbiology, Germany - Olavius geniculatus... | ecosystem: Host-associated > Annelida >...
TAAATTAGTAGATGTTGATCTTCTCTTAGTTCTTGATAGTTGGCTAGACTAGCCGAGAGATTTACTGATCCAACATGCGACTGTTTCTCCCGTGCACTGTCTGCAAAGAAGTTGTAGGTCTTCATTCTGACACCCGACGGACTGCCGACGGCTGCACAGTGATGATCCTGTGTGACACTAAACACCGAGTAGTAAACAGATACTGAATCATTCAACACTGGATGCCACCAGTGATATGGCAGTACTGCATTAGCAACACATGGTGCTTCCCTAGTTGTTGTGCCCATCAGGCACGTCGACATCAACTCTTCCGAACCTTTCTGAATAAACATAACGGCACACAGTTGCCTCAATTCCTGGAAATTATCTCCTGGCCGGGACATGCGGTCGTCTGAGTTATCATCCACTGTACTGGCCATGTGAAATACAATCTCCAAACGAGGCTGCAACACCGTCAATACGTCGGTGCTAAGATGAGCAGAAATGGCAAAGTTACCGACATATTGTACATGAATTATTTCACCAGTCTGGCCACCACGAGCCGACGACAACAACGGTCTGGATGCAAGACTGTCAGACTCGGCGGAAAACGGTCCATACTTTGCAGCCACTGAACGCAAACCAGGCAACACAACCAGAGGCCACTCTTGCAGGCTCGTGTCATTCACAACTGGATGAAACGGCTTCATAAAATATCCTGAACCAGGTGTGCCGTAAACACCGACGTCCAACTGTGTGGCAGCAGTGCACTCAGCTAACAACAAAACAGCACATCGTACACACCGCTGACCGATCAACATCACCAATAAAATATCAGAAAATGACAGCATTAACAATTACAAAAATCAAGTCGCACATATATACAGAGGAATCGCAGATTATAAATTGTCCATTCTGGCGAACCAATATTTAAAAATTTACACTTGGAAGATGACCTGAAGTAATTGAAGATCAAGAGTTTGGCAGTCATCCAAGAAGAGACGACCACTGCCCACTCGTTAATGTTATCTTCCGTCCATATGGACGGAAGAATACGTCGTGAAATGGCTATCTTCCGTCCGTGGATAGAAGACTGCGTATCTAGGCTCTATTTTTTGTCCGCAAAGTCTCGTTTGTGGTATAGGCCTATCTGGCAAAGTTGACAGTATGTGCTATTTGTATTTATGTATATTTATGTACTTTGCTTAGACTTATTCTGGTGTGTATCTTTACTGTGGTTGATGCTGACTGTGTCATTGCAAAGTGTTATTGTGTGTTTCTTCTTGTGCAAAAAATAACTGAGTGACACTGCAGCTGTAGAGAAATTTGTTTGCTAGTTGTGTCTTACTCAAACTAACTTAGTTTTTGCTTTATAGCTAATAGTAGGTGTGTGCAGATGCTAGTTTAAGAAACAACACACATTGCAGTGAGTTACGTCATTTATTTCATTTCAGGCTTCAGTGAAAGGAAAAGAAATGAAAGAAACAGACATACAAGCTGCAGGGTACTGCCATTAAAAGATAAAGGAGTAAAAACACGTACCTTAGTTTACTTCCTAGTCACGATCGCAAAATCAATAGGCAGCAGTTTAGGTTGTAAAGTTGTAAAGCCTTTCCGTTACAAAGAGATGCACAGATTGGCTTAGTTTATCACGCCTACGTCTTTGCGGACGGAAAATGGCGCCTGGTCGCACACAGTCTTCCGTCTTTACGGACGGAAGATAGCCGTTTCGCGAAGTATTCTTCCGTCCCTACGGACGGAAGATAACACCGACCCTGCCCACTACCCACATATTACTTACCGCCTGTAGAAAGTTACATAAAAACCACATATCAAAATAGTTATTACAAAACAAACAACAATGACAACGAGACAATCAAAAGTGAAGATTACTTACCAAATAAAAATACTCTGAATAGACAGAACAGGACAAAAAAGGCAGGCATCATTTTTGCAGTTAATCAATGAAGCAGAAGAACAAAAAACTTGCTACACATGGGACTTTACTTCAAGTTATCGTAATCGTCATTATAAAACTAAAAACTAACGAGTTATTAAATCTAACAGCCGCTTATTACAACGACGGCAACCCTACATGTTACTAATCGATTCAGTCTGCATAAACAAGTGCCACAAGATGGCGGAACATCGACAATAAATAAGTAACGATTTGAACACCCAGAGCAGCAAAGGCAGATCACAAACTTTTTCGTCTGTTTGGCCAACCGTTAGGTCGAGCCTGGGTTTTTGGTGGCGTCTTTCTGTAGTTTGTGTGTAACGCATGTATTGTGGCTGACTCATACGTCTTAGTGGGTCGGCGATAGTACTGTTGGATAGGGCGATGCCGAGTTCCTGTTATATGCAGCGGTTTGGCCGCAATATTGAATGCAAAATTGCTGCCTGCAGCCATAATCACGTGCGTCAAATTACCGTATCGTATTGTACAATTCGATATAGCAGCGACACTATATCGTGTATGGGACTGTAGTCATTCTTAGAAATCGCTATCTTTCCATAACTGGAAGTCGTCGAGTCGGATGCTAGCCTTTGGATTAGTGATTGAGAAATCAATCCCGGGATCCGGGATTGAGAAATTTGTAATCTCGGGATCCCGTTTCGAAATTAGGCTTACAGAATGGTCGCTGTTTTAATATCCATAGTAAGTAAGTAAGTAAGTAAGTAAATGATTTATAAAGGGCCAAAGTCTCAAAAAGAATCAGTAGACTTATTTCATGCATCAAAATGTAGTAGGCCGACCGTACGAAAGGTATTGCGAGTGTAGGGAGTCTACAAAATATGAGCCAAAATTGACCCCACTCATCCCTTGTCAGCTTTTATCCGCATTGGCCCAAGCCCTCCCCTCCCACCTGCGGACGTCTGTCTGACCTTAGTAACCTGCCCTGTTGCTGATGCAAGCTGCTCTAAACTACCAATGCTCATTCCTTAATCAAATGCCTACATGTGTAAGTGTGGACGTCTGCTTGCACTGAAACCCCCTCCCCCTTGCCCGCTTTTGTCAGCATGAGGCTTGATCCCCTCCCTCCCGCTCAGTGCGGATGTCCTTTATGGATGACCCCTTACGAAAAGTCCACTGGTCTTCATCAATCGTTCATGTCCTGACAGAATGACAAATATTTTGTTGAGATACAAAGCTGCGTAAAAAATTATTCCAAATACACTGCAACACGTCGGTACATATGACCATACACATGCAGACACTGTCCCCTGGTTCACAGGAAAACTCGAAAAACATTACATTACAAACATCATCAAAATTCTAACAAAACTAGAAGGCGCTCAAAAAAGTGCATATCTCCGCCAAGTGAAGTCGTTTAAACATTACTACTACTACACTGTGTCCCAAAAAAACATCCCCGACATTTTCGACTGTAACATGAAGAAGGATTATCGGATTTTAATAATTTTTGGTACGAATATTCCTGAGACAACTTGTCGTCAAGTGACAATTTAATTTCCCATCTAGCACAACATCTGTTTCTACACTACCTGGGGAAAATAGAACAAATATCACTTTTTTATTCAATGCGACATGATTGCTTAATTAACATAACGCGTAAAAACACATTTTGTTCACATTTCTGACACTGTGGATGACATTTCATTCAGTTGTCCATTTTTCAACTGCCTACAGTAAAACTGCTTGAAGTGTTGGCCCACTGTGACACTTGTACACTGGTCCACTTGACAGCTGCAGTATCGATAATGTTCTGCTCCTGACCAATACAAGCTCTACCAGTCACTTCTTGACGTTACAAACATTCTTAAACTTCTTCTGGTAGACACACTGCTGCAAGACAGTCAAACCTTGTAATAGACCTGCTGTTGAGGCCCACAAATTAGGACAGATAGAATTTATTGGCGTTTTTCCATTTATTTTAACACGTATTTTGCCTGGTCTGCTTTCCCAAGGTAGTGCAAAAGCAGACGTTGGGTGAGGTAAAAACTAAAACACTTATTTTATAGCCAGTTGTGTCATAAATATTTCTGCCAATTATTATTAAAATTTGCTAATCTTTATTCGAGGTACGATCGATAATGTTGGGGATGTTTTTTCAGGTTTTCTGTTTATTTTAATGCATATTTCGGTTGATCTGCTTTCCCTAGATAGTGCAGAAGCATACATTGGGTGAGATGGAAAACTGAACAGTCATTTGATGGCAAGTTGTGTCAGGAATATTTTTGCCAAAAATTATTAAAATTTGATAATTGATTTTCAAGATACAGTTGAAAATGTCGGGGATGTTTTTTTTGGGACACAGTGTAGTATTCTGGTCAAAAATATCAGTTTTACTGTCAATGTTTGGTTACATGTTCAGTGTCAAATGTGTTCGTAGAAGTATGAAAATCGGTTAATATTTGCTCAGGTTATGAAAACGTTGGTAAACATTTTGTACACAGTATAGAATCAATGCTGAGTATGTTATTTAGTCTATATAAATCGGTTGTCAGACCCCATTTGGAATACTGCACATCATCTTGATCTCCTCACTGTGACAAAGATAAGGAACTATTGGAGAAGGTGCAGCATAGATTTATAAAAATTTTACCCGATTTGAGGAAGTTACCGTACTTACAGCGACTGAAAGAACCTAAACTGTGGACACTTGAAAAAAAAAGAACTCGTACCAACCTAATCGAAATTTACAAAATTATTAAGGGATTAGCAACAGTTTCATTTGACATTTTTTGAAATTTAGTACAAATACTACAACAAAGGGCTAATCGTTGAAATTTACGAAGAGAAAAGTTACAACTGACCGACGTCTTCATTTCTTCTCAGAACAAGTTATCAATATCTGAAACAGTCTCGATAAGAAAACAGTTAGAGCCGGTTCACTGAATATCTTCAAGAGGGATCCAGAAACACCAAGAAAAACATCAGAGATGGGTCTTTTTATTGGCAGCTGACGCCGCTTAACCCTGGAGCGGATCCAGTCTTCCGGCAAAGCTTCATCTGGTGAAATTCCCGGCAGAAAGTTCATACGATAACTTTGGCCTAAGGTTCTAACAACATCGATAGCTTACTAAAGCCAATGAAAATTGTAGCTTTTGGACACCCCGCCGTCGTTCGATGCTTTCTCTGCAGCATACCTCTCAAAGAGCTGAAATATCTTAGTCCACTCGCTTATGTGCTAAAACACAAAATCTTCCATTTTGTGGACAAAGTATAAAATTTTCAGAATATGTCCACAATTATATGCAGATTTATTTTAAATATGGTGGCATATCTAAAATTAATAGCAAATATATCACATTTTTGACATTGACATGCAGAATTTATCGTTTTTACCTACAGTTTGAAATATTTTTAGCTAAGCAAGTAGACTACCTTATTTGTGTAATAAATATCGAGCCAGATGAACTTACATGATTAGCGTTACTTACATCGACGTTACGGACTGACAGACGACATGTGCTAGAATAACACGTTAATGTAATAGTCGGCATCAAATGAATAAACACCAACGTCAAAAAAGAGAAATACGATAAAAAAAAACAAAAAAAAATCAAGTAAAAAACGATGACGATGATGACGACAAAAACGATGACGAGTATGAGTAGATAGTGTTCTTACTTGTGCGGCTGTGAGACAGAATACGGCCAGACAGGCGTACTGTGAGCGGCCGAAATGTCCTTTCTCAGCCGCGACAACCAACGGCACAACGACGACACCTTGTCTGCAACGACGATATTTTTGCAACGACGACACATTCCCTACAACGACAACATTTTTCGACAAGAGGCACAACGATAACCCCTTTCCTGCAATGCCAACACGACATCTTTGCAACGACGACACTTTGTCTGCAACGACGACATCTTTGCAACGACAACACTTTTCCCTGGTACGACGACATCTTTTTACAACAATAACAACAGACATCACATCGACATCTTTCTTGCAAAGACAACACTTTTTTGCAACGACGACATTTTTCTGCAACGACGACAACTTCTTTGCAACGACTACACCTTTCCTGCAACGACGACAACAAGCGGCACAACGACGACACCGGTCAACAAGTCAGACAGTGCCAACGACGCGACAAACAAATTGGTGACGGAGTTACGCAGGCTCTTGTGGCGCAACGTAATAAGTAAAAAAGCTATTAATAATAATCATTTGTAAAACGTAAAATGTCAGCAAACTGAACCTGAGGCGCCAGTGGGCATGACAGCTGTTGTGGCGCAGAGTGATAAGTATGAGAGCGCCGTTACCGAGTGTCATAAAGACGGCAAGTATCGGCAGCGTCACGTGTTTTAGCGCCAGTTGCTCGTTCGTCAACATGACGTCACTTCCTGCGAGCTCCCATGACGTCAGTAGCAAAAGGCACAGTTCAACACTCAATGTCTATTGTCGTCAATATGTCCAGCACCGAACGACCGGATCCGACTGATACGGATTTCTGGCACACTGACAGCAGCTATAGCTGCTTTGCGTGACAATGTCCGGTGATTGATACACCTGTGCAAACATTGTTGACAACAAACGTTTATAACCGTTTATTTTTATTGTTTTTTTGGTAAAAATGCGATTTGCTTTCGATGGCAAGGTTTGCTATTTTTAATAAATTAAGATTTGTTAAAAGTCAGTGGCAATGCGACGGCGTTTTAAGATAATTAAACTGTCTACAACAATCAAAGTGATATTGGTGAAATAAGAGAGACAACAGAGATATTAGTTTCGCATAACTTTTTTGGTGGCAAAACAACTGCATTGTGAAAAAAAGTAAATTTAGCCAGTAAATTAAACAAAAAGCTGCTTTTTTATTCAACGTTTATGTATTTAAAAAAATTTTGTCGCAAAACGCATTTTAACTTTTATTAAATTTTTCTCTTAACATCAATGCGTACATCAAGTTGGCGCCGGTTTCCGCGTCCACCTCTGTGACAATTTTTATTGTCTGATATGTGAGACGGTCCGATATGTTTCGATGTCTACGCTTACGTCCTCCAAATGCAGTTAAGTTTGCCTCAGTCTGTAATTTTGGTTCAATTTTTGTCAATTCCAGTCTTTTGCAGTCACACACGGATTGTATTTAGCATCATTCACCTAACCGGAACATGCAGCATTTTACAATGCATTATCACGCTGCATGAATTCTATCGAGAGATTACTAATTAACTCCCATACCTGTGCAGCAAACTGTCGGCGGAGCAGGCCGTAGCGACTGAAAGTGACGTTAAACAGTATACTGACTATAGTTGACGCAATATACTACGAGTCAACAACCAAGTGACAGAGTCACGTGATAGCAACGCCCAGCGCATCTTCTGCTGCTGCTGCTGCAGCGCCGCAGGAAAACGACGAGATTCAGAGATGCCGAGTTCGCTAAATTTGGTTAGTATTTTAAGGCTCTTGTTATCACCGGTGACGATATCAGACAGCATCAGCTATAATTTATGCATGCATAGTGCATACACATTAATGCAATTTTGATCAGAATTTAGATTGAAGTTAAGAAAGACTTTTGGTGTTTTTGAAGAAATGGGGCGTGGTCCAGCTAAAGAAACAGTAGATTAGATTTCAATCCGGATTTTGATCCGAATGTAGGAAATTGTAAAGCATTTGTAAAATGTGCTTTTAATTATGACTTTTCCTCGGATCTCTCTGATCTAATACTTTCGCAGAAATTCACTTAAGTGCCAAATGGTTTAACCGTTGTTTCCTGAGTACCCATATTTCAAGTTCTTATAACTAAAGTTAAATATTCTGCGTCGTCGTAAAATAACTGCAATTAGCCTTTAGTGCAACGTTACTTCGGGGAATTTAGACCACGGCTTCTTTACAGTGTCATCTAGACGCAAGCCGCATTTATTCAACTTGCATTTCGTTTGATGCGCGACTAGACACAACGCTTAATGCGAAGCCGGTGTCCTATTATAGAATCCTCGAAAAGTCTCCCCCGGCCCATAATTTACCGCAAAAATTTGCCACGCCCGGCGGCCGCCCACGAGGGACGGATTTTTTTACCGGTAAATTGTTGGCCGGGGGGAGACTTTTCTGGGAGACGATCCTATAACGGGGATAAACTTTTTATGAGGTTGACAATTTTTTTAATCAGGGGAGACATATCAATTCCGTGATTATTTTTCCGCGGGCGGATTTTTCATGGGCGAGACATTTTAAAAAATGCAACGCCGAGAACTCTGAGGTCGATGTCTGCATGGCTGCCGTGCAGTTTTTTAAGATGTTCAGATGCTTCGCCACAAAATGTCGCAACAAGGCATAAGCTCGTCGTGCAATTTTCGCCGAGCTAACGAAGCAAATTATCGGACCTCTGAGCGCAACGGCGCATCAATTTGACTCTCACTAATGACTTGAGATATCCACTTTCGCACTCATTTGATGATTCGCTGTCGCTAATGTTTCGTTCGATCAGTCACCTTTCCCCACTGCCCCGGCCGCCATCATTTCTACTTAGCTGCTGATGACGTCAACACCTGTTTACCAGACGAACGCCGATTTTTTTTAAAGTTTTCACTTTGTCGAAATTGTTTTTTTATTCCCGACGTTAGGTCAAACTGTACTAAGTGGGCGGTGTATAGGCCTATTGAAAACACATAATGCTGGTGTTGGACTTAGCTGCCCGTAGGCCTACAATACTCTACTTTCGTTTCTGCAGTAGGCTACACAGTACACGCGTTTTTACGTTTTAGCTGTCGTAGAGGCGTTCGTTCGTACGTCCGTCTGTCCGTCGCACTCTGCGATTGTGTCAAAACAGTATGAGTTAGGACCACGAAATCTTTACTGTGGAATGCCACGAAAACTCTATTTTTGCATCAAAATTTCGTGCCGTTGAGGGAAGAGATTTTCTCGAACGTCAAAGAGTGGTGCCCCAATGAAGTCGTTATTTAACCACTATCGATTTGTTCAGCGTGAAAACAATTGTACAGAGGCACAGACTTGCTGCTTATCATAACAAGCACTGCTGACGAGCTTTCCGAAGGTACTAATATCGATAACTTTAAACGATCTTAAACCATTAAAATGATAAGATTTTTTTGCGATATTTGACTGCGACGCACATTTCGAAGTGCATTGCATTAACATTACTATACATGTACCAGGACAACCTGCACATGATATTTTCAGCATGAAACGTAGGCCTAGATTTTAACCCTATGAGTTTTGACCTCCTGGTTCAAGAAGTTCTCCGTACGGAGATCTCAATTAGAGTAGGCCCACTCTTCGAAAACGCAATATTATTTTATTGCACGTTGTAGACTGATTCCTCAGGTGGCAGCACCGATGTTGTCGCGCGTCACGTAAGCTTTGCTCAAATTTCTTGTTAGTTTTTTTTACCACACCAGCAGATAAACAGTGAGACGGGGAAGTTTTGCTTTTTGTTCAGTACTGTCGATCGACTGATAGTGACATCTGGTGAATAGTTTCTGACGCGCTACAGCTATGCCGTAGGCGTCTTTAGTACGGTTGTCGTCCCTCCGTCCGTCTGTCTGTCTATCCGTCGTTGTCTGTCACGGATGTGTTGTGGCTAAACGGTGCGAGACAGGGCCTAGGTTACCAAAGCTCACTAACAGGAAGTCGCATATTGGCTTTCACTTTCGTACACGGTAAGCCTACATCTGCTCCTTTGTTGTGTAAATAATGACTTTTATCCAGATTTACCAGTAAATTTATGACTTGACTTGACTTGTTATGTTTCAAGTGGATTGCATTTTTGTCATCACTTAAAACTGCTTACTTGATTAGTTAGACACCCTGACGCTGTCATGCTAAACTAAAATGCAGTCATATAGTCTACTGTCAGTAGCCTATTGTCAACGATTTGCTAATGGGTTATTATCATCCATACAACACCGAGTCAGCATAACGCATTTTGTCGCTGTTGCCTGCATCCGATCAATGTACACCCGCAAATAGCAAACACACGACTGGCCCACAAAATTAGCTGAACAACGTCGAGCACTCTGTTTTGTGAATAAACGAAAAGTCGAACTTTGCGTGAGACCGTAACGTTTTAACACCGAAAATTTTTTTAACAAAAATCAAGAATTTGTAAAAAAGTAAAGCAAATACTATGTATTCTGAAAATTAAAATATTACGTCAACCTCAGAAAATCTCTATTGTTTTAAAGAGCTGTTTGAAGTTGTCATAATTACACGCCGTATCTGAGTTCATATGGCAGTGAGTTCCACACGGTCAGATCAGCAATCGAAAAAAAACAGTTTAGGCTCATTGTCGTAATTATCCAACAAGACGAAATTTAAGGCGGTGCCTACATTTGCGAAAAAGCTAAATCAAGGTTTTAGGCTTTAAGTTTATCGCATGCAATTTTGTTGACGTGTAGACGCCGCTTAAGCCACGTGCTTGGCTGCATCGAAGCAAAAAATGTGTGTTTGTATGCAGGAAGATGTGCACAGCGTTGAATGACATCGTCGACGACGAGTGAGTCTAGTCTAGTGGTCTAGTCACTGCAAGCGATCTGTCCGCCTGACCATATATCACGCCGCTGTGCTAGGCTGATTTCCGGCGCCAATTAATTAGCCAACGGCGTGGCGCCGACGACGCGGCGCGCCACAATGTGCTAGGCTGCGGCGACTGCGAGCAACTATAAAAGTTTTGAGACGATTTGTGCACTTCCTTTGATGCGGTTCAAAAATGATTCGTGCACTGTTTCAATCTAATGCCGGCCGCCTTGTGCGATATAGACAAATGCAGAAATTACGATGTTAATATTGGTTCTCGTCATACACGTCGCCAGCGAGTTCTAACGCTGTCTATGCAAGCCTGCGGTTAGTTTACTTTGCACTTCTCTATTCGTCTATTGGCTGCAGGCATTAACCAATGAAAACAGCAATCGTGAGTCGTGGCACTCACTGTCCTGTCCTCCCCCACACCATTGCACAAATCGTCCCATTGCGGTCAGCAGCAGAACTGCATGAATCGTCCCGCAATCACTGCAGAACTCGGTACTTGGTTCTACTCCGCTGACTGACTGGCTGCAGACACTCCGCAGTCCGCGAGGATGCTGCTCGCTGCCAGCTCCAGAGCTCAACCGCACCGGGCCCCCGCGCCGGTGTCACATTAAAATGTTTCCCCCGTGAAAAAAAATCCGCCCGTGGAAAGATAATCACGGAATTGATATGTCTTCCCTTATTAAAATATCGCCGGCCCCGTAAAAAGTCTTTCCATTATAGGATCGCCCTCCTCAAAAAGTCTCCCCCGGCCGACAATTTACGGGCAAAAATCCGCCCAGACCGTCGGGCGCTCGGATTTAAGCCGGTAATTTGTCGGCCGGGTGAGACTTTTCCGGGAGCGATCCTATAATGGGCACCGGCGCCGCTCCAGTGTTTACCAGCCGAGAAACTATCGGCGGTCGCTTGGAGCGAGTAGGGCGGAGCTGGCCGCCTCACCTCACCTTATTCCCTCCCCCACTCAAGTCGCTCAGTCTAGCGGACTGGAACGAACGCAGCAACTCACTCACTCAGTCGCGGCGCTTTCGCCAAGCGAGTGAGGACATTTGACGTCACGAGCTGCGGCCGCCGCGGCAAAACATCTGCAAGCGATTGTTGCAGCAGCAGCAGCAGCAACAGCGGAGCGTGTAGAAATTCTACTGAGCGCGTGTGTACCG
>Ga0209671_1007071_pt1 | contig 11597 bp, 4 predicted proteins | sample WorMetHERISLAND2_2_FD_187401 | JGI IMG/M metagenome (GOLD analysis project Ga0209671, IMG submission 187401) | Marine gutless worms symbiont microbial communities from Max Planck institute for Marine Microbiology, Germany - Olavius geniculatus... | ecosystem: Host-associated > Annelida >...
ATTAAAATGCTAAACGGTTGCTGAGAAAACAGCAAAAAACTTTAGGGGGCTACTTTTTTCTGCCGCACCCTGTACATGTACATGCATCCGCATTCGCTCATTGTCGACTGAATGCAACTTGTTGGTCATATTCACGAATCGCGACCATAGATCGTCGTTTGGTGCATAAAACAAAAAAAAACGTTTTAAAATGTATTTCGGAAATGGTTCTATTTCACGTTAAGCCTAAAACATTTATGCGCTAAAATATTTGCAAAGATGTTTTAAAACGTTTTTGGCATGACTGCAAACGGCAATGAAAATTCAGTCTTTTCGTCGATAGAATACTTAAACTATCGGAAACATTCTTTGAAAAGTGTGTGTAATCTAAACCTTTTCCAGAAAAAAATAATGGGAAGAAAACGTGTATGGGTGTGTTTTTAAACACAGTGCACTGTGCAGTAAGGCGTCCCATGAACTAATCCATGTGATGTGTTGTCGTTGACTACTTTGCATGCAAATCTAACTAAATAATTATTGCACGTAATTAATACTTGTCTGTACTTGATACTTCACAATTTTGTTGTCTGTACAGCTTTCGTTAATTGATAAATAGAACCTTACTAAATACGTACTTTTTACAGTTATTATCCGCTGTTTAGCCTGCCTGGATCATGCTGCAATTTTGACTTTGTTTGTTTTTAATGACAATAATTTAGATAGGTGGTTCCGTGATTTTACTTTTCATTAGTGACTAATAATGTGCTTTGTCTAGAAAAATAATTTGTTACTGTAACAGAATTGTTACTGATGGTGATACGTGCGTACTGCATATATACAGGACACGTTGTTGTTCATTCTCGATCATCTCAAACGCATCAGCCTCAAGTCAGCTGTCAATCAAATGACGTCATCGCACCTGGCAGTCATATTCGGCCCGTTGCTGCTGTGCCCGTCGCCGCATCTGGACCAGGACCGACGCCTCTCGTTGAACTTCGATCAGCAGATTCAGCTCGTCAAGTATCTAATCGATGTCTGGCCGCACAACCGAGGTCTGTACATCCAACTGAACTGCAGACTCAGTTCTGGGTTAAACTTTTGGGATCTGCATGATTAAAGTTATAGGGCCATTCCCCTCCCTTACTTTTTTTCTTTTTTCCTTTTTTATCTGTCCTTCCCTTTCGTTCTTCTTTTCAATTTCCGGGGCCCACCGCGCTGTAAGCCCTTTCAGCGGATCCTGGCGGATCCCGGCCGCCAAACGGTTTATGGTGCATCTTGAGCTGAAAAAGTGTTTCTTCTGGTGACGATTGTTTACAAGTTTTCTTTGAAACAAGTTGCTAATTTGTAGCCCGAGATTGACGTGGAAAGCAGTTACGGAATTTCAATGTTCAGTGACAATCACTGCATGAATTGGGGGTCCCTAAAACAGGAGGCCCTAGGCTGCAGCTGCATAGGCCTATTCTGTTAATCTTCGGCTGCAGTCGTACATTCGTACTGTTTATTTTTCCGTACTGTCTGGAGTGGCATGAATGGGCCGATATCTACACGTGATGACGTGACATCTTTATGTGCCATAATTTTGCAATTAATTTAAAAATTACGATTTATTGTTTTGTATATTTCTGTAAGTTGTGCGTGGTGCTCTGTGTAAACTACTGATTATAGCGCCATTTGCGGACTGCATTCACTGTGGATTTAATATAGCGTCCGATTTCTGCGCTTTCTGTGTCTGATTGACAAGGTGGAAGTTGATTTTGCATTGCAATAGCGACGTCACAGACGTCGCACAGCTTATTAGGTCCGAGCTGTAACGTGAACCTGCGGGCAGATAGGCCTACCGTACGCAAACAGGGAGGGACGGACTGTGACGGACGAACAGACAGACAGAAACGGGCTGGCGTCAGCAATGCAACCTGTTATAAGTTTTAGCTAACCCTTTATAGCTGGTATTAAAAAGAAGAAGAAATACATAAAGAGAGAAAGTTTGTTTTGCCAGTTTGTGGAGACAAATTTGTATAAATATAGCAGTCAAATGCGATAGCTACTGGAAAAGATACAAACGAAACAGCAGATAAACAAACTGTTCAGATTAAACAGTTTCCAACATTTCTGTGGAAAAAGCGGGGATAGTAGCATTAAAATAAGGAAGCTAGTAGTGCTCAGCTTTTTGTTATGGTTTAAACCCAGTGCAGTGATCTGCTTCTGCATTGTTTCTGTAGATTTATTGCATTGTGTCAGTATTTGGTAGTTATACGATGACTGATGTGGCAACTAATGCATAGCTAAGGCTTGTTCCCCTGCTGTCAAGCACTATTTAACAACTGATATAGTGATAATAGCTCCTATAACGAACAGCTGTCGTGCATTGTAGTACACCGAGAATCGACAGCTAATGTCAGATCTAGTACAACAAAGAGGGGGGCTGGATTGTATGTCGTCTTATAAGAACCCTCTTTTGTTTGACGGCTCGATGCGGGGTCTACGTTCCGCGAAGGGCTAAGCCTGTAATAATGATTAGATCTGCTCGGCTACTGGTGACCGTGCTGTTTGGACAGCTGTAGTTGTAGTGTACGTCGTTCGTATGGTAATACGTGTTATCAGCTGGACACAGCAGACCCGCACGGTCTGCGAGTGAGCCGCCCGATTGATTCGCAATTCATCACATTTCTATGGCACGTCTTATTGTGCGCAGACCGGTCGTTTGTATACATCATGTGCTGAGCGCTCGCCTCATAGCAACACATGACAGCAGCCGGCATCACGTCGACTCGAGTGCTTATACTTGACAAACTCCGTGTAATCTGACCGGATTGCACGTTAAGTCTGACCGTGGTGGCAGTTGGAAAACACTTGTAGGCTGGACGGTAACATTCTATTTGCCTAAAAATTAAAATCGTTTTAGTTTTAGTTTATGTTTTATTCATATTTATTCATATTCATGTATGAATTTCATCGAATTTTATTGAATTTTATTTATTATTTTTGCGTGCTTCGGGTAACACGGTGCAGTGCACTGGAGACAGTGTGAAAACATGGCCTACGTACACCTATATACGTAATTAAAAAGATAAAAAGAACAACTTAGAAAAAAGTAAAAAGTGATTTATGCGTTTTAGGTGTCATTAATAGTTACCGGCTACATATAGGTATTATTATTAAGAAATGAATAATGACGATATTAACAGTTCGTAACGTGAACTGCGTGCTGTAGATAGTTTAGTGCCGCTGTCGCGACTGCACGAGTTCATCAGCAGCCCCAACGGTCATCATCATCATCAACATCAGCATCATTGCGCTCAGCAGCAGCAGCAGGAGCTGCAGGTATCATCACTGACCGACAACAACTGACGTCGTCCGGCTCTTGATGTTTTTGCTCTCATCAGACTGACAGAATTCGCTCTAGACTAAACCGCAGCCTGTCTGCAACATCGGACAATGACGGTCGGGAATCTGACGGTGTCGTACAAAAGTCTCGAAAGTGACCCCAAGTCAGGGGAATGTCAGGAAATTGTCCGTAATATTTTCTGCATGACGGTGCATTTTTAGGCCATTACATTCCGTTGCTGCACTGTTATTACCGTTACGTTTCATTATTTATTTTGTACACGGGTAATCGCAACATGACGAAAATGGAGGATGTCACGCGAAAATATCTGTGAATTTCACAGTGACGGAAAGTGATCAGCAGGTATATTGCGATTTGTTAACTGGCCTGGAATTGGTCTGTCGTGGCCCAGGCTGTGGTCCACTAAGAGTTCTGCAAATATGTGTTGCAGTTATAACAAAAAACTTAGTGACTTACTTTTGGACCATTGAGTATTTTTGCACCGCAGTCAGCCACAAAGCACGACAGTAAATTTAAAAAACAAATTTTAAAAAACAAATTGTGCTTAAGTAAGTTTTTACTTCTCAGCTTTTGACCGCTGTTGTTCTCCTATTTCGGGCCTATTTCATCGCCCATTTAGGTTAAGCGAATGCCACCATAAGAAATCTGTGAACTTGCGGCGTTTCAGTGACGCGGTATATTTTAGCGTCGTCGGCCTTCGCTGTGCCAGCCGCAGCTAGTAGACCTACGTAACAGGGATGTTAAGTTCTTGAAGGGACCGCGGAAAACTGTGGGCCCTAGTTTATCAACGGATTTTGATGAAGTGTCTTGAAGAATGATAGCTGCTTAATATAAAAATGGCACGTCGATTAGCATCTAAATAAGATTCGGATTTTAAAAGAAATCATTTTCTAGGATGTTTTCGCAGTAACAGATAAAGTGCAAAAAAACGTTTTGCAGTGTCGTTTATTTCAGCAAGTTAAAAGGCGTAATTTTATCAAAAGTACACGTCTGTCTGTTAATATTTAGTCCATTATTTATTAAACTGTACATACAATAGGCCTAAGCATTGCCTTGGCGAAGGCAGCGTAGTTGCTAATTTGATGGGATATATGCTGCAGTGTCAGTAGTGAAGAGCACGGTGCTGTGGCTGTGATGTAACGGTCACACGTTATATTTGATGTAATTGCACAGCAAAACCTGTGTACGAGCGGCGTTATTACGAAGGCCTTTAACAATAACATATCTGGGAGGCTAGTCTACCCGGTCGGTCGATCAGTCTGTGTGCTCATATTGACCGTGACACTTTATGCGTTTCAGCACCTGACCCTTTTGTCATCATCCTGCCCGCATCATAGCATTATCACTTAGTCTCCAACTATAGACACCGACGAATATATAAAATTAATACAGCCTTGACCATACATGTGGTTGTTATAAACGCTTATAAACGTTATTCGTTTATTTATTTTTTTTATAAAAACGCATTTTGACACTTATTTCTTCAACGTCTTTTTTAACGTATTAAATAAACGTTGCTCACTAAAATTGACGGTAATTCAAAATATCATTATGAACAAAAATCAAAGCACTACGAATAAAATGATAGCATATGTTGTGTTGAAATGTGCTTACTTACGTGTGGTGGCAAATTTGACTACTATGTAAAATCTGTAGGCCTATTTGGCAGCCTTCGATTAAGTGAATATGGTATGTTCGGCGCAAAAGGGTCAAGTTTTTAGTCAACGTGTTTAAACAATATTTTATTATTATTATTTGATCAAACGCACTTTAACGTTCATTTTAACGTTTATTTGATATATGCTTGTGAGTGTTGTTGAAAGACTGATTTGATTTGTTATTTTAACTTGTTTACGTCGCAGTTTGTACACTGCGCAGATCCGACAAAAATCTGTCCTATGTTTCATAATATAAAACAAAATTTTCTCGCCCCTCGCTCAAAATTTTTTTCTAATCTTTTAGTTATGAAATTATGAAATAAACAATGGCGAGGCTACATTGGCTTGGGGTGGTATTTTAACCTGATTTCTTGCCTTCTCACATCGTTCCCACTGTGACATGCACATATAGCTGACGAGCTAAAGTTTATTAGCTTATCTGTGCCGAAAATGGAATTCGTGGTTTCGGGAAAGTTTTTTTGTCACTTCGCGGTGCCAGAAGTAAAATATTTGACATAGCTTTGCGGCGCGCTGTGGTATTTGCGTCGACGACGCTTGGGCGTCCAACTGAATCATCCAATTCTGTTAATAATTGTTTGCACAAGTCCTGATTTTCCGTTGTTCACATCAAGGCTATATAACCCATACTCTACAGTACATCGGCTTACAAACACTCGTTAATATATCGTTGACACGTCGTATGTGAAAACCGAGATTTTTTGCATTACCGTATAGAAGACATACACTTCATGCAGTTCAGTAGTAAAATCGCAGCGTGTAGAAACTGTACAAATGCAGACCACGCATGGTCCGTATATAGACGGGGACACGGAAACAAACGTACAGTTCGCGCAGAGAAACAGTCAAGCATACAAACATCGTTCGGTAACATCGTTGCATGCAGCGTCAACTCGAGAGATGCAACAGCTGAAAGCGAAATTCTAAACAAAGACACAGACGCGCGAATGAATATTGATAGTATCATCACGCCACGCCCTAGTAGAAAACCCCTTAAACTGAAAAAGTAGCTATCGCCCCGCAGTACGAAAACGCTATTCAAGGTATAACAAAGAAAACAATTAATTATCTTGGCTGTATTTCCCAATGTACTTAAGGCGCGGCTACATGTGCGATAAGCTAAAACAAAACGATTTTGCCTTATTAGTTTAGTAGGCTACACGTCCATCGACCCCGTTTAGGCCTACTGTTCGTCACAGGGCGAAACGTGGCGCTACAAACTTGGAGAAAAATTGTTTTATTGCAGAGGTTCGCATGCTCTGCAATCGCAGAAATTTTGCTTTAAATTTTGTTTTATCGCACATGTGCGAACGCCTTAACGCGCTGATCTCAGTACAGAGTTACGAAAGCACGCCCACCGGAAGCATTTAGACACGGAAAGCTCTCAGCAATGGCCATCGACCACGTGAGCAGGTCACGTGACAAACATGGTCGGTCACGTGACGCCGGAAACTTTTCAGTAGCAGACTCGGTCAGGTTTTGTCAAGTTTGTCTACATGCGCTTATTGCAGTAGAAAACGAAGCTCGTATGCCTTGCAGAAGAACACCGTGCGTGTTTCGTTTAGTACAGGACCTGAAAGCGCGTACAGAGCGACGTAACTGAACTGACCATTAGGCGATTACTGCTCGCCCATTAATCAGTTCAGTTCAGTTCAATTACGTCGCTCTGAACGCGCCTTAGCAATGCGTATATCTGCACTAATTCCCACAAAGAAACGCAGGCACCGTATCGGAATTGTAGGTAGGCCTATCTCATTTTTTGAGTGCATTTAGGTCCAACCGGGCTTCAGCCAGATTTTTTTTACACAAGTCATGCACCCTATAGGGCCTATATGTTATTGATTACCGGCAGGCCTATAGCTTATTCTGTATTACGATAGTTCGAAGACACTTTAATACTGTCAAACTTTCGACAAAATGCACAAAACTTTGGTTTTACAACACGACGTGTCAAATTTATGGATCAGTTTTTGGGTGGAGATTGCGGCCTAACTATACAAATTTTGGGGTAGGCCTGGGACTTTCTTAAAATTTCAGCAACTGCGTGATCTTGCATGCCAACGAAAACTATGTCATATACAGTATTGTATTGCATTTCCACTACGTTGTATTGTACAGTTTCAGTTCATAGTGTAATTTTCAAGTTCAGTTTTGTTTACAAAACGAGTGGACTATAATAATTTTCGTGCTTTCGTAATAATATTTTAACCGTGTTATGCAAGTATCTAATGTCGTATCATTCCAACCGTATGTGGTGGCATTTTGTCTTGTTTCGTTTCTTACTATTTATGAAATCGTATAAGATAAAACACAATAAGTTTCAAATTTCTTTTTAGTTTTGATAAAACGTCTTTAACTCGCGTTATCTAGCACAATTGAAAATAACTTTATGAACAACTCAGCCAGGTAACAATGAACATATACAGAGTTATTAAAATTAAAAATTAAAAATTTAGCTCGAATAACCTCTAAAGAACTTTCAGAGTCATTAATAGCAATGCTAAATAATACTTGAAATTTTGTGAACATTTATCTACTTTCCAGTTTGCGTCATTTAGCACAAATATCAGCTATACACCGTGTCCGGAAAAAAGTCAACATTTTTTCCTGAATAACTTCAACAAATTTAAACTTATTTTTAGAATTTTTGGCACACATTATCACAATGTTACGCTTTACTAAAACTAAAACTTGTCTTCAAAATTTACTTCTTACTTAGTACAGCTAAATTAATCGTGACGTCATCGAAAATGCCATTTTTGCGGAAAGATAACGTCTAAATGAGCCTCTGCAACTGATAAAAGAAAATTGCAGCAAAAAACTTCAGAGATTGTTGGCATAGAAATAAATTACTTTTAATCAAATTTTTTAACCTAGCCATGCTTTTTGCCATGTTAACGCGTGGCCATCACGTGCAGTATGGGAACATCGTTGTGCAGCAGCCGTTATCAGCAGGCAGCTTCATTTCTGCAGCACGCGTTAGCGTCGCGGTAGTGTACATTTGTAATAAAGTTGTGAACTCAAAAATTGGTTAATAGCAAGTTTTGTCACTGTTGATGATAACTAAGGCAGCTACAGGCTAAAAAGCCTATTTCTTGCATTTCTGTTTATTTTGGTGTGGAGTAAAGTAAGAATACGAAGAGTGTTTTATTTTACACGGTAAAGTGGTATCAGTATTTGGGCAAAGTAGACTATCAGTACACTGTCAGTTGCATGTTGCTTTTATAATGTTGCCTACAAAAAATTATAAACATATTTTTAATTTTGTTAAAGTTATTAACCGAAACACTGTTAGCTTTTTTACCTCGTATACAATAAAAACGGCTTTTAATGACGTCATAATTACGTCAGCTCTACGTAGTGACATGGCAGTGTAACAGTTATATAAAGTAAATATTCAGGACGACTCATGCCAAAAATTATGAAAATAGGTTAATGTTTGACAAAGATATGTTGAAAAAACCGTAGACTTTCTTCCAGTATAACCAATTTTAACAGTAGATCATTGTCGATGCAGCATTTAAAATAATCGCCCACGTAATGTTCGACGGTAAGTGTCGTGCGTCTGTGGTGGCATATGCTAAGATAAACCCACAGATCCGAAATCCTACGTACGTTCCAGTCTTCAGATTCAGAAAGCTTGCACATATTGAAGGTTATTAACAGCAGATTATAAAGATTTCGTATCAACATAATGGAAGTGGTTGTTTTTATTGAACACGGCGTATAAGAGTGGCCCAGGAAAGTTTTGGCACGAGTTTGATACAAAAAAAACCTTGACGGTATTTAACTAACTTAGTCGCTTGACGATACGACAGATGAAGACTGAGATTACGACGTGTCAAATTTATATAAACAGCAACCGTAAGACATACTGCGCTTTGCAGAGCGTCGAGCCTTAAAAAACGCAGTACATCAGAACAACGCTTTTCAACGCTAAGAAACGCGACAGAACGACGCGATGACGCTTCAGTAACAGTAAATAACAGTTAACAAGACATTGCGAGTCAAAAAAACACAATTACACACCACAATAACCGTTCGCGGCTATACGCAAAACGTACGTCAATTTAGGCCCCTGGTGCTAGCCGCTGTGCGTGTTTTGCTGAGTCTTGTCTTAGCTAAGAAAAATGCACGACAACATCACTTCAATAACCGGTATTAAACATTTTGCACGTAACGGTAAAGTAGCCTACCCAGACAATGTTAGCAAAAGTTACGTACTTGTCTGTTAATTCATCCGCACCCGAATTATACTTGTTAAGGCTAATGCTAACACTAACCGTAACCCTGACCCTAACCCTAACCCTAACCTCAACCCTAACCCTCCTTAACCGCCACTGTTGCACATAATTAATTTCAATAACTTATGTTTTCGTGTTGAGAATGAAACGATCTTGATTTCTGCAAAAAAATCGTGTAGATCTAAACAGTATTTCTGAAGTTAGAAGCTATATAACAGAGTGGCCCCGTTTTTTGGGCCACCCTGTACATATACTAACAAATCACGAATTAGCTTTTAAGCAGAACGGATTTGAAAAAAACTCACTTTAGCCTAGGCTACTTCATTATTTCTTTTACATTAAAATGAGGCTCGCTATATTCTGGAGGCAGTGAAACAATGTGATAGCGTTAAAGTCCAGCATGGCGCACTGTGTGCATGTTGTATGCTTTAAATTGTAAGTTATCATGATTGGATAAAATTTATTCGCTGCAGACTGCTGCTGCAAGCAGGCTGCGAGCGGCGACAAACTTTACTAAATGGATGGAGTCCGGATGAGAAGTCAGCGTCCCGTTGCCAAGCAACAGATGCTGACGTCACTGTCGACGGCCAATAGCCGACGTGCCTGACAGACTACGTGACTGAAATCATGCCATGCCGGGAGGATAGGATTCCCTCGATGACGTCACTGATATATATATTGCTATAGTAGCTTGATATGACGTCGTCAGTGTGTTTTGACTGTGTCTGCATACAAATAACATGTAGTCTATTCATTGTTGGCTTAACTTATAAATATCATGCCAGATTTTACTACAGTAGCTTAACTAAAGTAATTAAGCGCAGTGCTTTGACCGAAACAAAAAATGAACTGTATACAGAAGTTTAAAAAAACTAAAACTAAAAATCTGCTGAAAAAAATCCATCAACGAAGCTGGCCTGTAGTGAGAGTGTCAGTCAAAGTAGTAATATAAGTCTAGTTCTCAGTACACTAACAGCGGTAAATCTATCTTTGAATCGTACAGATTTACGTCGAATTAAAAATAATTTCCTATTTCTACGAATACAACCAGTCTGCAAAATTTTGAATTTTTGCATAACTTTTAAACGTGCAAGTACACGAATGATCAGTGAAGTATTATACCGGTGATGGCGGTGGTGGGTTTGTGAGTGCGAGCCGATGACGTTACGTCGATGACGTCAACGTTGACGTCATTGACCACGTGACCGCGCGGGTCGTCACTGGTGACGTCAAGGCTGGAGCTAGACGAGGACAGGGAGAGACAGCGTACACGTCCGACGGTCAGCGACACGCGACCCATCAATGTCTGCCGTAGCATACACACAAAGCACACACACTGCACGCAGATCAAACTATCTAGTGACCGACTACAGCGTGAACTTATATGCTGTGTCTCAAAAAAGATCCGAACATTATCGCTTGTAACTTGTAGATGAATTATTAGATTAGAATATTCCTGATATTACTAATCATCATCGAAGACCACTCAAGTCTCCAACTCACTCAACATGTGCTTCTGCACTACCTGAGAAAAACAGAACAAGCGAAATATGCGTTAAAATGGACAAAAAACATCAATAAATTTCATTTCTACAGACACGTAGTCTCCAACAGCCCTCACAGTGTTCGCAGTGTCACCAGCGAGTCTATCAGACGCTGTTTAGGAATGTCGATGAACTCAAGAAGCCACTGGTTAAAGAATGGACCAAAACATTATCGACACTGAAGTCCCTCCCTTTTTGAAGACACAGAGTACAACGTTTCTTCTGCTAATACAGTGATAAAAGCTCGTGTGCGTTTATACAATTAAATGCGCATTTTTCGTCAAAATACATAAAAATGTGTCTAGCAGTCGGCTCCGCACGGATCCACTGAAATGAAAGCTTACAGCACTCTTGGTGTTGCCGTTTTTCCTTTACGCTTTTAGCTTTCGCTGGTACTCATTGTGCCTCCGACGGAGGGATGACGCAGTGTAGCAGATATAAGCGTGTGTAACCTTAAGCATTGCGGCGGTGTCCTGTTGCTGTGAAGACCGTACGTCGACTCCGTTCACGACGAGTATCTGATCACCCGGCACCAGTTGTCCGTCGACGTCCGCCACGCTGCCTTTTATCTACAATCATTTACACACTCGTATGAAGCCCACCACGCAACTATCATATACACCGAGTGGTACTGGAATGAACTTGATCAGTGGTCAGCAGATAATGAATAGAAAACTTCCTGTGCAACTGCTGTTTACCTTGGAGCAATTGTTAAGTATTTGTTGGTCGTGTGTAAAATGGTATTCTTCCATGTCAGTATTCTTTAAAATAGATTATGGTCTGAGACAGGGGTCGGTCTTGTCCCCAC
>Ga0209671_1007072_pt1 | contig 11597 bp, 7 predicted proteins | sample WorMetHERISLAND2_2_FD_187401 | JGI IMG/M metagenome (GOLD analysis project Ga0209671, IMG submission 187401) | Marine gutless worms symbiont microbial communities from Max Planck institute for Marine Microbiology, Germany - Olavius geniculatus... | ecosystem: Host-associated > Annelida >...
GTGATATAAATCCTATGTATATACATGTATAGTATATAGCTGGCCCCCAGAACATAATTTGACAGTGTGTTAGGGGGGGTTAAAAAACAGTTGGGGGGAGGGGTTCAACCCACCAACTCCCCGGCAATTCAAACACTGAGACTGTCGCTGAACTATAAGCGGAGTCCATCTTTCTGTGTCATAATCTCCTAAAAACTTGCGACCACAAGCGGGAAAATCGCTATTGCTCCTACCTCGCGAGGCTGCGAATAAAATCTACATGTGTATAATTCTGTGAAACGTGTCATCGTTGCTACACGCATCATACACCCATGCATATACTCACAATACGTTACAGTAATTTTAGTTCTAATTACGAAAAAAACATATCCAAAAATTGCGCGGAACAGAATCGCTCACTGTGGCAGACAGATAAATTATTCTACCTAAGACAATAATTATCATGAGTGTCATCTCAGTGGTCGATCCAACAAGTCAGCCGTGTGCACGACGGTAGACCTACGTGTGTGTGTATGTGTGACTAACCAGTAACCAACCAATGATGTCAACCACAGAAATGCATGGAATACACCTTTCAACAGCTAAATGATATAGCTCTTCGTACGAAACTCATCTCATAGCTACGGAGCGTCACCTGCCACGTTGGATCACACAGTTTTACCTGCGACCAGACACAGGTAAACGCGCCCCGTCATAACCCCAGTCACACAGGCCGGTACTCGATTTGCCTACCCCGGAGCGATAGACGGCTGAGTTGACGGTAATATATCAAGAGAGTTTACCTGTCCGCAGACATACGACAGTCACCCATCCAAGTACTAGCCACTTGATAAGTCAGCCGATCAGTGAGTCGAACCAACGTCCTCGTGATTGCAAATCCAACGTCCTAACCATTGCACTACTAAGCCACGTTCATGGTGGGTGGGGCACGTGGGAACTAAAGATAGAAAACGTGTAGCCATCGACCGCAGTGGAAGTAGCGCAAGCGTGAAGGAGGGAGGGAGCTAGAGAGATATGCGACCTGCAAAGTGAGATTCCATCCAGCATCTTCCTGTTGCGGGTATCGATGATGACGATGCTTTGAGAGCGGGCGATGTACGAGATGCGCGCCTCCTCGTCGGTCGTGGCGTAGTAACAGCTGAGGTTCATCCGGTAGACGGCGTCAGCGAACGCATTGCACTGAGGCTCGTTCGTCCGCGCAAACACCAGCAGAACCTGTTACACAGTACACTGCTTTCTAGCGCAGGCCTGGTGAACACAAACAAGAAACTCAGCTGTCGCTAGGGTGCGCCGACTGTAGTACCGCCAATGTCCGAAGGCCAGCGTCCGACTTCCGGTCGCAAAGACAAAACAGTTTTGCAGAGATGACTACAGTTCCATACACACACTATTCTAACGCTTCAATCGAACGCTAAGATACGGTAATTCGGCGCACGTTAATGATGGATGCAGGCAGTAACTTTGAGTTGAAAATTGCGGCCAAACCCCTGCAGATAAAAGCATGATTACCATTGACAGCTTAGAGGGACTCCTCGTCGACTTATCCAACGATAGTCTACCATCGCCGACTTTCTACGACGTACGGTACCGGTACAAACAGACAACAGACACACACAACCTTGTCGGTCGATAAAAAAAAGTGAAGTGCACATGCTTTACACAGATCGCGCAATCAGATAGTTTCAGAATCACGTAGGCACTTCCGGCTGCGGTTCGAATCTCACCAAGGGTCATTTGCAAGCAACCTTAAAGAAGTTGCAGACTAAATGTGCTAATCAGGCCAACTCCTACTCTCAGCGGGACGGGAAATGAATAGTAGCGTACGGACTATGTTCTACTTACTTATTAGGTGCCACCCAGTATAAGCATAGAATTACTTCTTCGCATGCAGCCGGAGTAATTGGCGACGAATAGATCTTTGGATTACGCGGTATTTTCGTGAACATAACTAGCAAGCTAAAGCCGGAAACATTCAAGCAAAATCAAACGTCATAACATACTCTCAGTGAGTGTAGGCTATGCAATCGATATTCAATCTATCATTTTCCAATTCTGGTCGAACACTGAATTAAAATCGCACAACTTAGCAGTCAAAGAATGCTGATGCAAATTAAATGCACGTACGAGATAATCTATAAAGGAATGACTTGATAAATCTATAACGGAATTAACTCACGGAACGATCTTGTTCAAAGCCGTCAGTGACATCACGCAGGGTTCGCGTCACCTGTTACCGAGTACAAATCACAACAATAGCAACTTATCACATGCAAAAAATCAACCGCCTTTAAATTGCCCGACACTTCTACACTACATGCGCCTGACACAAAACCAGCTGACGTAACCTTGCCAATTCAACGAAAGCTGATAATATAAAAAAACACCAACAATACAGAATCCGACGTGCCGTCTACGGTTCCATGCAATTTCAAGAGTCGGAACTACAGTGCATCGCCGTGTATGCCCACGTCATTCTTTCAATCATAGAAGCCTAACATCCGCAAGCTTATTTCAACTGATATGATCATGACTGAAGTCTGAACTAAAAAAACAATATCTGTCCAGTGTCGACAAATTGTCCAGCCATCCGCCTGACATTTAACATTTTGATGTGAAAATTGGCACACCGGTTACACCTGCTTGCGGAATGTTCACACAAATTTACGCCTTATCGTTTTCAAGTTAAAACCTAAGTCTGTTCGAGATAGACGAACTGTAAGACGAACTTCAATACACTGCCTAAAATGGCACTGATCAAATCTACCAACCAGCAAATCAGTAAATAAAACGAAACAAATGATGTTGTTGTATAAGTGTGTAACATAATTTCTACTAACCCGAGGCGGAAGTAAATTCCCGCTGCTCGATCGCGGCCGCTGCTGCCGCTGACTGTCCAATTGCTGGTCACTAGAAGCCGTACTGACAGATTCTTTCAAACTTCTGAATCATCGAAAGCTCTGATTGTCATGTTTCGAGAGTCAAACGCATTGAATGCTTCTTTATCGAGTTCACATATTCGGCAATTGTAATTGTTCAAAACTCCTGGCAAAACGGCGTACGACGGTACGAACGAATTACTATACCAGTTAGGCCTACGTATCACTTATTTGTTTACACTACTATTGTCACAGTGACGTTTCGATGACGTAATATTAAAGGTAAACATCCTAAGTAAGTATGTAACTACAGATATGCAGGGCGCTGCAAAATAAGTAGCCCCTTAAAGTTTTTCGCTGTTTTCTCAGCAACCGTTCGTCTGTCCGTACGTCTGTCACATCGGTCTAAAACGACGCGAGCTAAGATCACCGAATCTTCACCATCGGCTGACTGCAGTGTCTGGAAGGCTCTAGTTTCAGGATCCGTAAAGCTTTTCCATAAATTCGAAAAGGGTCACCCTGAGCGAGGGCGCTAAATGAGTGGGGGGTAGGAAAAATTTGCGATTTTAGCCATTAAATCGCTGTATCTCAGAAACGGTGCGAGATAGGCCTAAGGTCTAGGTTACTGTTAATCACTAATAGAAAGTCATACACGGGCTTTCGATAATTAGCACCGAAAGCAATGACCTTGGATGACCTTAAACACTAAAATAGGGGTTTTAATGGATTTCTTTGGCGATTTTAGGCTGCGAGACACATTTCAAGAGCACATACACCGAAATCACTAGAGATCGACAGACCGCATGCAGAACTAGCTGCACAAGGAATTTTCAGCATAGAACGTAGATTTCAACAGTTTAAGTCTCGACCTTCTAGGTTCAAGAAAACCTGCGCACGAAGACAGCAAAGAGCGGTATCCCCTAAGAGTCGTTATTTTACCAATGTTGGCCAGTCTAGCGTGAAAACAGTACTGTTGCTGATAGACACAGACGTGCTGCCTATCACAACAGGCACTAGTGACGAGCTTTTTAGTTGTATCAACATTGCTGACTTTGAAAGACCATGAACTTTAAAAGATAAGAGGTTTTATTGCTTTTTTTGCAATCTTTGACTACGGCGCGCACACTTCAAGTGATTGTGACGAAATGGTTGGAGATAAACCAAGACAATTTGCGAACAAGAACTGATGCAGGCTTTCGCGCGTTTCGTGAGCATTAGCTCAAATTTCTTGTATTGTCACTGTGAATTTTCGAAGTGTCCACCGCCAGCTCAAAGCTCCAACGCTTTGTCGATTGGTCCTTGTGGCAGGTTGCCCCGGCGATTGTTTTGGCTTTGTTTTAAACTCGCGGCCAGCCTCTAACATTTGCCCCACACACCTGATAGTTCATTGGGTTTATATTCGGCGAATTAGGAGACCATTAGTAATATGCACAGGCGGATCCAGGAGTTGAAGTTGGGGGGCAAGGTCGAGCGCCGAAGGCGCGAGCCGAGTCGAGGCGCCGAAGGCGCTAAGGGGCGTGCGGTGTGGGGAAGGAGTGTCAAAATGGCGTATTTTCGTGGACTCTGTGCCAAATTTCGTTTTTTCTCTATGACCATAGCAGTATAGAAATACAGCAGTAATACAAAAACTGCCATGGAGATTGACTTACATGCGATAAAAAGCGTTATTCAAGGTCGTCTATATTTCTAAGTCGTTGGAGCAACCTACCAAACTCAAGGTGAGGCGCCGCAGGCGTCGACGGGGAGGGGAATGGGAAGAAAATACCCCTCTCCAAGCCGACTAGAGACTCTGGGGGAGAGTCATAAGCTCCCCCAGCAAGGTCCGGGGCAGAGCCCCGGCGAAAACGAATTTGGTGCATTCATCATCATCATCATCAGTTTATTCTAAGCTCACCGAACCCTTCTGGTTGCAAGATATCGTAAATATTATGGAAAATGCAAAATAATAATAATATTCAACTCCCTTGTAATTTTCCAAAAAACCTTTCCTGGTTTTTCTTGGAGCGTTTGCCTCAATTAGGTTTATATGGTTTAAACTCCCCTGGCGTTATTTACTGTTTATTGTTACTTACTCTTTCGTAGGCGTAGCCAGAAATTTGAGTCACAAAAGGCAAACTAGCCCCCAAGGGCCAAAAATTGTGGTTGAAAGCCGAAAACAAAGGTGGACTTCTTGGGGATAAGTTATCACAGGCCTCGCGACGTTTGAGGGACCCTGCCTGTCTAATATAGAAAGTTAGAAACACATTTTTAAACGCATAATCAACAATAACTGACGTCATAGGTAGCATAGAAATCTATTAGCATGTCATCAAAAATCAAAATAATTATTTATTTACAGTAGTAATGAAACGAAAACTACAGTTTAGTTACTCGAATTCATTTGATTGTCAAATAACCGCAGTTTAACGGAATATTTCAACTTTTGCTTCACAAAATTTAGTAAATTAACATAAATTTACGTATGTGCGTTAATTTTTTTAACGTGCGTTAATTTATTAACGCATTAACACGTTAATCAACGTGTCAATTGTGACAGCTCTAATTTTTTTTGAATGGCGCATTTTCGTGTACTTTAAATTTTTGAGCGACGGTGGGAAACTGCAAACGTTGTGGGGCTTGGGGTAACCTACCCCCTATTCCTCCCACCCTCAACCCCCTTCTCGACGGGCCTGTTTATCTTGTTAAAACACTGACACAGTTCATAACATTAACACCATTGCAGTTATGGGTGGCCGCTGCCACTCTCACTGCCATTGGCGAAAAGGAATAATTTGTCAAAACAGATGTAGTCCAAAGTTCAAAGACTTCTGAAATAACACTCCAGAGCATAAATTGTTTCAATTAAATCTTTAAAATATTTGGCCCTTCTTTCACATGCAAATAGACCAGAAGCTTTTAGCTCCAGAGGGCTTTGCCTCAGGCCTGATGCCTCACCAGGGGGGCTCTGAGTGATCTGGCCCTAACCCCGCTGGGGTGTCTGGCCCAGACCCCGTTAAAAAGATCATAAGCAGAGGGTGTGCCACATGGTTCAGCCCGGCCCTTTGCATGGATATGCCACTGTACTGCATGATCAGATCACGTAACAAACCAATGTTAAAAATCTGTGATCAACTTCCATTCGAGGGTAACTCTGTAGTTAGCCACAACTTTTAATTAGTGAAAAACACCACCAGTTATCAAAGTGTACACATCATTGACGCTTAATTAGCATGTTCTACGAAAATACAGAGAATCTGTGGTGTCTGCATCCACTTTCTGAAATGCTTATTTTATATGATGGCTGGTTTGCATTGCATGGTGTGATACATTCAGGTTGAAAAAAGGCCGACTTAGACAAGGGTAAGGTCTGATCCATTTTTCAGCATCATTTTCTGAAATTACATTATTATGGTTTCTGCTATCTCACACAACACACTTTAAAAAACAATGAACAAAAATACACATTCACTTTCAGGGATACTTTAGTCTCAAGAAATAATGTATGTTCTCATTTCTATTTTTTTTATGGAATGCTTATTTCCCACATCATCTTCATCCCATTTCGAAAAATAATTTACACGCACATAAATGTAACAGCATTGACCAAAGAAAAAATAGCCAACGAATGACCTGATTGTACATATACTAGGTACATAAACATATTCGCCCATTTAGTCCAGATGCAAGCAACAGAATAATATTTAAAATAGATTAAATACGACAGTACATAATTCTTAACTCACAGCATACGTGATAACAACTTGAAATCTGGTAGGTATTAACTTATAATTTACGAGTACGTGTTTTACAGCTGTAAGTAAACTCAGTATACATTTCACACTCAGTAAGTGAAATAAAAATGCACATTAACCAACATAATCTACAACTAATTAATATTTACTTTAAACTTTTGCCATAAATGCTACGTGCAACTGCACTAAACTGAAAATAACAATATTAATCGTAGCTGGCATATGAAACAACTAGACATATTGTTAGGCCTATGCTATCATCAACTAGACACTCACACATAGGTTTAGATGAAATCAGAAGATATTTAATAACACGCAATCTGACTTTCACTCTACCACATACATTCTGCGCAATCACTCACTCTGAGGTAAGGTCACGTGACCCCCAACGGCCAATCAGCGGCCGACACGTGTAGCCCAAGTCAACACCCATAAGGGGCGCACCACATCTGTGAAAACTAACTAGAAAATTTCCCAACAATATCACATTGATGGACTGGACTCTAGCGACGTTCACAAGATATTTTAAGCCAAGACCAAGCGAGACCCATGACGGATACAATAATTGAATGCAGGCATCCAGATCTACATTTTTTCAGGACATCAAGAATAAAACCTTCAAAATTCAGCACATTTTCCAAGCAGTTGATCCAGTAAGTATGACAAAATAAAAACTGAAATAAAAATAAAAACTGAATTTCCTTTTGCTCTGTCTCAGTGCACGTTTACTTCTGGTAGTAAATAAAATCTGAAAATATGACAAATTTGATGAGATCTGAAACATAATCTGTCTTCTACTGAGTGAACAGTTTATTTAAATTTACAACTTTTTCAGGGCAAATCTGTTTATTTCAGGATATTTAAGGACAAACATAATATTTCAATAGTTTTTCCATACGCGTGGAAAGCCTGTCATCAGCTGTGCATGCTACTATTTAGAAGCAATGGGCACGACACCTCACCAGCTAACTGAGGTATATCTGAAAATAACCATTAGTACAGTCTACGATGTGACCACTGACCAGCAATGCCAAAGCAATACTCTGTACCATTCAGCATGTCTATGTAGCTCCACTGTGTACTAATAATATAACAAATAACAATTACAAATCACAAAAGCCACAGCACTTCAGTGATGTTCAGAACAACACAAGTCGTTTGCAACTAACAAAGCGTCTTGACGAATCTTTGTGACAACTTTCTGTCGATCTCCTGGCAGAGCAGTCAAATAGTCACGGAGCTCCTGGCAGTATGTAGCCTCGGCAGGCACAATGTCACGAAACTTCCAGTCCTTCCAGCGGAAGTTGAACTGCTCAAGCAATTCTACACGAAGCCTGTCGTCCGACACTACATCCGGAGGTGGCGTCTGTTCCAAGTCTGGAACAAGCACATCCCTGAACAGTATCACACCCCGCAGTGCAAACCAGCCGACGTATAGTGGATGAATGCTGACACCACAGATCTTCTGCATTCATACAAAACATGCTAATTAAAACTCAGCAGTACGCATAATGATATACAAGGGTCATCCCAAAAGTTTCCAGCCTCGACATGTTAGACAATAATATTTTTTACAATCTATACATCAGTGAAACGTACATCCTTTACGAACTATAATGAGTTGGTTGCAGATATGATGTTGTTGTAATTTTATGACATCATAATAGCTCTAAACCGAAACGATTTGGAGCGCTAATGCAAACAGCATAGAATCAGGCTCACTGTTGCATGACAATTTTCCAGTCTGCAGCTAGGTTTACCAAAGTGGAGCCCTGTGGCATCTGATATTGTGAAAGCCCTAACAAATACGTTTGTGAATTTCTCATTTGCATCTGTGAATATACAATAGCCTACATTTGCGCTAGCCGCAAATAAGAGCATTTGAGTCAATTACGACTTCATGCAAATACAAGGGGCATTCAAAAAGTTTTGAGCTTCAATATACTGGACAAAATTTTTTTATTGTCTATATATCAGTAAAAAATACCTACCTTGCATATTCATGTGAGCAGATTGCAGAAGTGACGTCATTGTAATTAATGACATCATATAGCGTTAAGGTGAAATGATTTGTACATTACATGCAAGCAGCATTTGAATCAGGTAATTGTTGCATGAAATTTTTTCAGTATTGTAGCGAGATTTACCAAAGTGGGGCTCCTTCTCAAAATCATGCGGAATACACTTACGAGGTTTCGGAATTACAGCAACGATACTGCAAAAATTGCAGCAAAGTTTGATAACAATGGTGAGCTATCGCCAGATCAGAGAATGACACTAATACAATTCATTAACATCAGTCACTCAGTCAGTACTCACTAATACTACTACTACTATGACTACAGTCTGCTGGTGATGTGACGATGTCACTGCTATTGTGCAACGGAGCAGCGGCATGGCATGATGGTACAATAGCAAAGACGTCATGCACTGTGAGTCACTGATGTGTGCATATGGACACAGACAAAGTGATTACAATTTCAATCTCCGCCAGTTCACCGCATTCACTTTGGTAAAGATAAAAATATGCCAGGACGGGGTGAAGCTGTGCAACATAAATCATTCTGGAGCGAAAAATGGCATACGCCAGCTACTCTTGCTCTGATTAATGTTCACACCATTTTTGGTTTTGCTGCGCCCTTTAGCTTTCGAGTTAAGTGCCTGTACAAGACAGATGAAAAACAGACAGATCCACAATGAAGCCTAATAGAAAAGCCACACAGTAAGACAAGTTCTGCAGTACCTGGGATGCAGGCCAAGGGTCGTTGGATACATCACTGCGTTGGTAATAGTAAGCTGCTCCAGCCACATGTCCAGCCGTCTGCACTAGCACCTTAGGTCGACGTGAGTGATGCAGCTCAAAGTCATGTATACATTCCACTTTATGGCCAGGAAATGTCTGCATCCAAAAGTCACAAATCCAGTATGTTTCACTGATGCACTGCATAAGGTGGCAATAAACTACAACAAAATTGGGAAATGCTACCAAATTTTTTGTCACCCACAGCCGAATTTCTAGCCAAATGGTTAGTCTGTATGTCTTTGTCTGCATCAAATTTTGCCACTGTACTCATAATTACTGCTTCTGTCTGCTTGCAGAAAATCAATCCATGCATACTGGCGATAGATTAACAACTTAACGTAAAAAAACATCCCAGACTCTGTCTGGCACACCCACAAGTGCAGTGCATATAAGAATACCTGAAATTAATAGCCAATATGTGTATTAATTAAATGACATGTCCATTTTAGCGACCACTAACTTATCATAGGTTAGCTGTGCTCCAAAATCTACTAAAAACCATTATAATTTGCAAATAATGTACCTTTGCAGATGAAATTCATTCCCTCACTGATGACTAAACAAACAATGTTAAGTACCGGTACCAAAATGATGACAAGACATTACAATGTAATTACAATATTATCAAAAATGCAATGTAAAACCTCTAAATTAATATACCTGCTGCACAAGAGAGAATTTCTGAGCAACACACGTGTCAATCAAGTCCAGTGACATATCACCAGCACACTCCTGACGTAGAATAAAAGGCTTAAATGTCCGATCATACAGTGCTGGGGTGCTGATTACAACAAATGCCAATGTGTCATCATCAAGTGGCAGCTGAAAGCCTTCTGCAACTTTCTTATTATACCATCCGATCTACAACCAAAATAACAATTGTACAACCTTCTTGGTCATTTCAGTTTGACTACAGACAATAATAATGTAAACATAAAAGCATAAATAAAATGTACTTTTCCTAATAAACTGATGTCAAACAATGGCATACAGTTAATTAACAAACAAAAGCACAGTGAGTGAGTGCGTGAGTAGAGTTTAATGTCCCACCTGACAAAGTATAAGTCATTTCAAAAACAGTCTTTCCCGACAGTAAACATTTAAGGTGAGCAGAATCCGATGAAAATTTCGGTTTTCGGTTATTTAACAACCGGATCAAACTAAACCATCATTAAATCTTGAAAACCAAAAACTCAGTATTCGCCGTTCAGTTTTAAGAAACCAAATCACCGGTTTTTAGATGAATTTTACAGTTATCATGTTAGTTAAAGTACTTTTTTTCTTAGGCTTAGTTTCAAAACACTTCGACCGATGATTAGTTTGACCATTACAGCAATCAGCACATGAAGTAGTCTGCATATTTCTGACGAAAAAAGATGGCTATCACAGATGACGGTAGTGGTGCAAATTCGAAATTTGTTGTTTGGCAGTTTTGTATACAACACCCTAAACAACAGACTGTGAAAACTGAAAACCAAACTGAAAACCGCAGATTTTTTCAAAACTGAACCAACAACCGAACCGAAATCATATTTTGAAAACCTCACATGCCTAGTGCACATATGCGTAATAATGAAACAGAAAATTAAACCTTTCAAGAATGACAAAAAATTTAACCTTTACAGAAAAACCTTATATGAAACAAAAAAACGACTTAGGTCCGGCTTTTCCATCGTCAATCTATCAACCACCAACACCATATCGGCTGGATATCGCAGATTTTCCCTACCCCCTCTCTCTCTCTCTCTACAAGCACCTGAGTTATTTTAGTGAGAAAACATGATACACATACAAAAGAACACATAAGCAATTCCAGTAATTAAGCACAAATGTTACTGGACAAAATTACGGATTCAGTATCTTAGTTTTTCAGGATAACTCTAGCAAAAATCAGGACTTTTTCATGACTTTTTCAGCACCCACGTCCAATTTCAGGACTTTTCAAGACCAGTGGAAACCCTGAGTATGTTACTCGACGCAGACGCACCTAGACGCAACAGACGCATTTTACTCACACCCGCGGATGCTCAATAGGGTTGCCAACCCTCCGGGTTTGACCTGGAGTCTCCGGGTTTTGACCTCTGGCCTCCGGGCTCCGGGTTTAGTGCTGCAATCTCCGGGTTGTCAAATAAACTGAAGCAGAATGTGTTGTTTCAAACAAAATTCAAAAGAAAGCGGTAATAAAAT
>Ga0209671_1007075_pt1 | contig 11596 bp, 5 predicted proteins | sample WorMetHERISLAND2_2_FD_187401 | JGI IMG/M metagenome (GOLD analysis project Ga0209671, IMG submission 187401) | Marine gutless worms symbiont microbial communities from Max Planck institute for Marine Microbiology, Germany - Olavius geniculatus... | ecosystem: Host-associated > Annelida >...
GCGTTTATCATTAATGAAAATTAATTATCGTTAATGATTAAAATTATTAATTATAATTAATTATTGTTAATAAAACAGGAAACTAAAATCGCATTGCATTTGGGATGTTTATTTCGTTAGATTTTTGTGAGTTTTCGATCATTTTTCCAATATAACTGACTGGGTTTTTTTGGTATGTGCCTGGTGTCTTAATCCTGGTGATCGCTGTCTGCAATTGTATTCTGATCTTAGTGGTGTAACGGTAAAACATTGGACTTGCGATGGCAAGGTCGATGGTTCGACTCCCGATTGTGACGCTATCAAGTGGTTACTACTTGGATGGGTGACTGTCTGCAGACAGGAAACCATCTCGGTATATTATAACTAGCATCAAGATCAACTCAAGTCTTTCATCCGTCTGAGGTGAATAAATCGAGTACCAGCTTGTCTGGCTGAGGTTAAGATGGGGCGCGTTCACCCGTGTCGGGTGGCAGGTAGCACAGTGTGATCCCGTATGGCAGGTGACGCTCCGTGGCTTTAAAATACCGTGATGGTGTGTGTGTGGCCGTTAGTTGGAGACGGCTCTGGCGGTGGACGCTATGTCTGTTGTTATCCATGGACTCAGCTCGATGCTGACTGACCCTGACTCGGAGATCTTTCGCACATTCCGACGCGGACAGGTGTACAACAACGGCACACGTGGTCTTCAGTGTCGCACCGGACCGCCGATACCTTGGGTGCACGGACCCGCCATACTCAACAGCTTCCTCGCGGTATCAGTCTACACGCTACATCATAACAATAAGACACCATAGGCTTAATACAAAGAAAGAGAAAAACGATAGTCCAAAAACGATAGGAAAAAAACGATACCAGTGGACCGACACATCAAACGCAAACGCACGAATAGTAAGTAGCCTACTTATTGTCTAACTAACAAAAGATATACACCCACCGTATAGGATGCATTATAACGGTCAAACTTCTGCACATTAAGTTACGACATATATGCAAATAAACTGTTTATATTAAGTTGTCGTGTTTATTTCATACAGACGCGATTTCATGGCGTCACCGGGCTCGTTTCTTTCGACCAGAACGGATTTCGTAAAGACTTCAAACTCAACGTATTGGAATTGAATCTCAACCAAGTCGTCAGAAAGGTATGCCTACTTTTGGTTTTTATGTGTGACCTACGCCTGATACTCCGGCCACCGCGAACAGTACTTAACCTTGTCCAAATCGTGACAGTCGAGTTATCCCTAACATCATAGGGGTCGTCTAGAAATGACGTCACGCGCCGAGGGGGAAGGGGAGTTCACAATACTGTGACGATGCGTGACATGATAGGGGGAAGGGAGTGAAAGGTTTCGTGACGTCACGCACGTCACATTTGCGGCAAGGCCTGGCCAGAGAGTCGTGGATGATAGCGCTAGTATTCAGAAGATTATTTCTACATATTAGAACTTTGATATACTATGCTTACTGTTGCAAATGTGTCAAATCATACAAAAAATTGCTTTGTGTTTGAAACTCGTTTAGATCTGTAGGCTACAACAGACTGCAAAGGGGAGGGGGGGTTAGACGTTTGTGAAGTCATATTGGGGTCCAAAGCAGCGTGACAAAACGTGACGAAGGGAGAAGGAAAGTGTATTTTTTTCTAAAAATTGCGTGACGTCATTTATGGACGACCCCATATGGTAACTGTTTTGAGCAGCTAAGGTTGTTCATAATGAGAGTTTACTCTAGTCGGTTTTTGGGCCGACCGTTAAGCTTAGCTAAGCTTAGCGGTCTGCTCTATGGCACAACATGTCTGTCTGTCTGTCGTCTGTGTATAACTGATGTATTGTGGCTAAACGGTGAGAGATAGAGCCTAGGTTGCTACAGATGACTAATAGAAAGTCGCATAAATTCTTTCACATGACACGAAAATCATTGACCTTAGATGACCGTGAAGGGTCATTACGCACTCTGTTATGCCAATTGTGCGGTATTGTGGCTGAACAGTAAGTCGTAGAGAGTCGGCGACGGTGCCGTTGGACCGGGCGATAGCGAGTTCCTATAGGCTGTCAATGGTAGCCATGTCCCCATGTGAAGCGGTTTGGCCGCAATTTTCACTGCAAGTTTTTAACTTAGTAGTCGCCGTATCTTACAAGTAATTTGTGCAAAGCTCACGTGACGCGCGATAGCAGCGGTGTTCTACCTGGGCAATCCTGTGCAACATACAATAAAATAATAGTGCATTTTGAAGGAGTACCCAAATTTGAGGCTTCCGTACGGAAGACTCCTTGAATTTAAACGGTCGAAATTTAGATTGTTAAAAACAGACGTTCTATGCTAAAAATTTCATAGACCTACACAAGTTGTTTTGGTTTATTTTTAGCCATTTCGTTGCAATTCACTCTGAAAATATGCGCTGCAACCAAAAATTGCAAAAATTTCATTAAAAGCCTCTTTTTGGGAGCTCAAGGTCGTTTAAGATCATTGATGTTGAAAATTTAAAAACCCATCCCCAGTGCTTGTTATGATAAGCAGCACGTATGTACCTATCTACAACCGTTTTTACGCTACACGAGCTAATAGTAGTAAAATAACCACTTTTTCGGGGGTACCCCTCTTTGACGCTCGCATGCGCGGGCCTCCTTAAACTTAGGGGGTCAAAACTTAGACTGCTAAAATTTACATTTAATGCTACAAATTTCATACGCAGGTTGTCTGGGGTTATCTCTGGCTATTTTGGCGCAATTTACTCTTGAAATGTGTGGCGCAGCCCAAAATCACGAAAAATTTGCGAAAACTCTTAATTTTGGGGTTCAGGGTTTTTCAAGGTCATCGTTGTTGATAAAACTATAAAGCCCGTGACCAGTGCTTGTTATGATAAGCAACATGTCTGTATGTATCTGCAACTGTTTTACACTAAACAAGCCAATAATGGCAAAATTACGTCTTTTTAAGGGGCTACCCCTTTTTGACGCCTTCGTTCAAGGGGAGCCCCCTTATACAGGGGTACAAAATTTTGTCACAAAACGCAAGATCCTAGGAGCAGCCCACAGTGAAGATTTCGTGATCCTAGCTTGCACCGTTTTGATACAGTGTGACTGACGGTCAGACAGACGGACAGCGCGAAGCATTCTGCTATCGCGCGTAAAAACGGTCGGTTCTTCCTAGCGACAGCTGTGTTTCTTGGTTAGACTGCGACAGACGTAAAAGAATGATCCGTGCAACCACAGATTGTGTTCTATAGTATCTTAAATAATTAATTTGTGGCTGGTCATATAGCACGTATGCGCTTGGTCTGCCGCGTTTGTGCTTTCACTGAGGGCAGTTTCTGAAAACGAATATTCGTACACCCAAAAGTTTGACCGCTCGTTGTTTGACTACCGATGTAGAATGTAGATACAACCAGTGCGATCACACGGCAGAAGACATTGCATTTTGTTAATGTCTTCACCTACGTGCGTTTGTCATTTAGATAGCTGTTGAAGTTGTAGCCTATGTGTTAGATTGCCGAATGGGACTATACGACAGGGTTGGATATCGAACATTCAGTCGAGCAAACCAAGACTTCACTCCCGGTCAACCGAACTCGCATTGTTACCACTATCATTGTAAGTTTGCTCTTAGTTTTTCTACGTTAACTCAGCCTTGTCATCCGCCCTGGAAGGTGCATTGAGAACCAACGAAAGCTGCGACGTGAATAAGCACACAGCACGATGCACTAGCTCCATATCCGTGGTCTTGCAGTGTAAAGTGGTGTCTGGCTGAGGGCTAATGAAACGGAAATCAGCGCTTCCGTATGGGTCTTATGCTTCGGGAAAGACTTTACGTCTTTTACGCTCTTAGTTTAGTGTCTTTCTTATCATTTACGTTGCTGCTAAACTTTCTGGGTAAGTAAAATTTTGCTGTGAAGAAACACAGTTAAGCAGTTTAGTAGCACATCACGTTCAAGAAAAACAGTTTGCAGTGGATGATATATGACCGAACTTATGAATCGAGTTTATTGTTGGACTGCAACCGGTGTTCAACCTCACCAGATGGCGTCACCAGATCAACCCTGGCTCTGCCGCTCATTCATTTAACGATCTGTTTTTCTTGGCGGCTGTTATTAAATCGATTACTCTTACTTCTTTCCGTGAGCGTTACCTGAACTGCTAATACTTTTAAACACCGCCTGCAAAACTTACTTTTTACGTTATGCACTAATGTAGTAGGTCTAATAATGACATTAAATTTATTTTATTTGGCCCAGCAAAAATGACAAGAAAACAACTAGGCCTTAGCAATCGAACCGATATTGATCGAACCAAGCTGTCTTAACTAAGCTAACGAATTGACAAACATACACAAGACAAAATGCAAGCAAGCAATGGAAAACAATTAACAAAATTGCTGATATACTGTGACGCAAGTTTCACAAGAAGCTAGAGCTTGTTACAGAGACACGTCTTAGTGCTATTGCTGTTCACCTCTAGTACTGGTTGTGTGTCTGCGTGTTTGGTTCAGTCGCCGCCGTACCTAAGTATTCGTGAGCCGAAACACGAGGACGACGAAGTGTTCGAAGGCAACGCCCGGTACGAGGGTTACTGCGCCGACTTGGCCAAGGCGCTGGCTGAGAAGCTACGAGAAGTCTACCACATCCCGTTCAACTACGAACTACGAGTCGTCCGAGACGGCATGTACGGCGCCAAGAAAGCAGACGGCACCTGGAACGGCATGATCGGCGAACTCACCAGAAAGGCAGTCTTGTTGAATATTAGCATTTATTTAATGAATAGTAATAATAATCAGACTAACAGACATATGTTGTAAGATTCTGACCATAAAATTTGACTTATTCAGCACAAATTGCGTTCTAGGTAAAAAGTAAGGGGACAGGAAGTTGCAATTCTTCGACAGACAATGCAAATTTCCGACGAAAGAGATTTCGGGTGCTAAAATTTGTTTTCGGCCCCAAATGGACAAAAATTTATTCTACAAGAATAAGATTTTTATGACCATTTTTCAATAAGCAAAAATTTATGGAACGGGGTCAATTGTCTTTTTACCGCTCATGCCTCCCGCTTACGCCCCTGGTGGGGTATGGCACCTTTGTTTTAACCCCCATGCCACGACGCGGCTGGTTATCACTGACACAGTGTATTGAGATTGCCTGTGTGTGTGTGTGTGTGGCTGCACTGGATGGCAGGAGGCTGACGTTGCTATAGCGCCGTTGACGATCACGTCGATACGCGAGCGCGTCGTCGACTTCAGCAAGCCGTTCATGCAACTCGGCATCAGCATCATGATCAAGAAACCGGAGAAACAAAAACCCGGAGTGTTCTCGTTCATGGACCCGCTGCACAGCTACATCTGGTTGTGCATCGTGCTGTCCTACCTCGGCGTCAGTTTTGTACTGTTCCTCGTCAGTCGGTTCAGTCCGCACGAGTGGCAGATCGAGGACCGCGAGAACGGGCCCACATTCACCAACGATTTCACGATCCTCAACAGTCTTTGGTTCGCACTCGGAGCATTCATGCGCCAGGGAATCGACATCTCGCCCAGGTGCTTATTTTTAGGCCTACTACGCGCAATGCTGCCCGCTCCGGGATTCGGTGCGAGGGGACTGCACGAAACCGAGAGATAGTAATTTGAGGGTGACACGCGAAAATATTATGAACTAGATAACGCAGTCGTAGCCCGCAGGTACATCCGCCAAGGCAAAGCTATTCGCCAGGTGGCGCTACCATCTTCGCTTTGCCAGCGGTTCCTTTATGCCTCCTTTAACGCATTCGTAACGAGAATTTCAAAGTGATCCAGAATCCAGGATTCCTGCCGGATCACGCCCAGAATTGAATCACTTGTAGTTTATGCCATGCCCGCCATACCCTCAAAATTTCAGAAAGATCCGTTTATAACTTTTTGAGTTATATTGCGAACACACAGACAAACAGACAAACAAACAAACAAACAAAAACCGGCAAAAACATAACCTCCTTGGCGGAGGTAAATATGCAATAAAATTGCCAGTTACAAAGCTGAAGGCCTGTACTCTGAATATAGGATACAGAGGACACTTACTATTGCAGCTTTTGCTGGCATGCGGGCGGATTTTTAATCAGTGATGGTGACAATCAGTAAACAATTTTAAAATTTACAATCAACATTTTTAATTTTTTTAAATTTCTGAAATTCATTTTTAAGTTTTTCGAAGTTCATCTTGATTTTTTTTTGCAAATCAGTATGACAGTGTCTTTGCTGACAGTCATTGCTTTGAATCCTGAAAGCGTCAGCGATTCCGACGATTGCGACAGATTTTATCATAGCGCGGTCCGTCCGTCAGTCTGTCTCACTCGTGTACCTGGTTAACGCCGCATACGTAGGACGTTGTGAAGTGCTATTTAAGCCATTTAGCACAAGCACTTGGCTCTTGGCTGCAAGCAACATTGTTTTTATAGGAGCTTCGGGCGAGAAGTGGAGATTTCACTGTAAGTTGCGGTCGAACCAACATTGGGTCTCGAGCTTATAGTGCCAAAATGATGACGTTCGCCTTTTTCGTACCTGTAAATGTACGACTAAATAATGATAATATCCGACGTTGTGTGACGTAGGTCGTTATCTGGTCGTATTGTCGGCAGTGCCTGGTGGTTCTTTACTCTGATCATCATCTCGTCCTATACCGCCAACCTTGCCGCCTTTCTCACGATCGAGCGCATGTTGACGCCCATAGAGTCTGCCGACGATCTGGCCAAACAGCGTGATATTCTCTATGGAACCCTCGACGCCGGCTCCACTAAAGATTTCTTCCGGGTATGTTTTCATTATTATCTTATTTCATGGTCTACTTTTTGTCGCCTATCTCTCACAACAGTGTCTGGAGTGTTATAACTGCTTACTCCATTCAAGCGTGACGATCGAAAAGTGGCTTGGGTCTGTGTACAGTATTCATTCTTATACCCCGTTTACACGATCAAGCTGGCTCGACGAGCTGGCTATATGTTAGGTGGACGAGCCAGCTCGATGTTTGCTCGACGTTTGTATTGTGCATAATAAATACACTGTAGACCGTGTTAAAAACCTATAAGTTGCATCATTGTTATCGGCGAATTCTGTACACAGAATACTGAGTCTTCTAGGCCTATGTCCAGATCTTTATGATCAGAGTCAGAGCTCTTCCTTGTAACAAGGGCGAACTAATTGGTTTGACCATACCTTGTCCAATCTGGAATATTAGACTAGCTGACACAACAAATACGGTTAATGAGTTCTACGGTTTGACAACTCTGACTGAAAAGCAATTTCTTTTGATTTCCATCCTGGATTGCTGCGCAACTATTATCGAAGAGTGTTCTATTTTTTCTTTTGTCTTATGCTAACTGAAGAAGGCTTTCTGAAATTATTTGTATCAATAAATTCCGTGTAAAATTTTATGAACTTTAATCGTATTTTCGTCGAAATCCATTGTTGTTGTATTCGCTCGTCGGCACAGACGGTTTGGCTTCACATGACGCGGAAACTGCATTTGTTATACGATGTAAATTATTAACGAGCTTTTAGTGCCACGCAAGTCACAATGCTTTCAGTTAGCCTTTTCTATCCATTACCGACCCACTTAGCAACGCGTCGCTATCGTTAGATGTCTCCGGTTATGTCTAAACCAATTACAGAGACTACTCTGATATGACAGGATTAGGCTTAGCTTCGATGTGAACTTTGAAATTCTCGCTGGAGCTGGGACTAAGGGTCTTAAAACTTAAGTTCTCTCAGTTTTGACCCGAAATAACTGCATGGCTAAATTAGTATTATACAACTTAATTATGACAGTAAAATAACAATAAAATCGAACGTGTTATGACGGATATAGTTAAAAGATTGTCAATTCATCCTGATTTCTTTAACTATTCGTAGACTGTACTGAACTTCTGTTTTGCTTTTTTCAGGTTTTTGCCTTTTTCCGTCGATCGGCGGCACGGTGCCATATTGGTAGCTTATTATGTTTGCGTGTCGTCTATTCGTCCGTTCGTCCGTGATTTTGTTTTCGCGATACGCATATTGAGTTTTTCTCAAGACTTTTGTGGCAAATGCAGTCTTGAAACAAAGATAAACTGGTTGCTAGGTGCATGGATAGGGACAGGCAGAATTCGACGCTGTCTCTAAAGTTTTGTCAGTGTTTATTTCTATGCGTGCTCGTGGACGACTGGCTAAACCTTCCGCCAGCTATCAAGCCTTAAGGCGCGTACAAAGCGAACGAACCTAATTGAACTGAATTACCAGTTTGTTCGCTTTATGCAGACCGTGCAACGCAACTGAAAATGAACTGAACTGCATTGACATATTGCACTTCGGTTTCGTTTAGATCGCTTGCTCTATACAGTCCATGCAACGTTTCTCTTTCTCCCCTCTCTGTCTCTTGCTTCATGGGCTCAATGCCGGTTGGTGTCCATGACATATTTCACGAAATATGTCTATTTCGTCCTGTCTATCGCCAGTCTGTAGAGGGTGCCAATATCCTTGCTGCACCAGTCCACTAGGTCGTCCGTCCATCTTTTCTTCGGTCTTCCTCTTTGTTCTTGCCATCCATTATGCCGAAAACAACTTGCTTAATCAGCTTGTCATCTTGCATCCGGCATATGTGGCCGAAGAAGTTCAGTTTTTTATCCATGCAACGTTTCAGTTCAGTTTACTTCTTTCGCTTTGTGTACGCTTTTAAACATTCTGCGTCATACATTTATTTATTTATTTATTTATCGTCACAGCTAGACAACAAAGCATGAGCGCTAATAATTGCCCAGCATTAAGAATACACGGCAGATAAACTTAAAACACACTCAACTCGCACTGATACTGTTTTTGTAACTTTCAGCTGTAGTCGTGCGTCATGAAGCAAACGACGATTTAGTCTGCGCGACCTGAGCGTGATTAAAATACGATACCGCACTGTCTGGGGTAGTATAAGCTCGTACTGCGTATTCGCTCATCCACTCTGGCAGTGCGGCATCTATTACAAGAAGATAATATCGAACGGGTGTGGACTGTGGAGTGTAGAGTTCGAAGGTGTCCGTGTACGCGCGTATGTGGGAGTTTATGAACAACAACCCAAGTGTGTTCGTGTCCACTACTGAGACGGGCGTCTCCAAGGTGCGCAGTTCCAAGGGCAAGTACGCGTTCCTGCTGGAGTCGACGATGAACGAGTACCACAACCAGCGCAAGCCGTGCAACACGATGAAAGTCGGCGACAACCTGGACTCCAAGGGCTACGGCATCGCTACGCCAATCGGATCCGACTTACGGTAGGCCTGTGATTGTGTTTGTGTACTCAATCATACTGTCACGGACAGACAGTCTCTTGCTTACTATGTGGCCTACGTGCTGATGGTCGGTCACGGGTCAGTGAGCTGACCGGACACGGACAGTTAGAGAGTATAGGTTGTGTGGCCGGCAGATCGGCAGGACGTTTTTTTTTGTTGGCCTTGTTATGGCCGGATTGCTTTTTTGATTGTTAACTGATTGTTTTTCTATTTATTGTTTATCGTTGTTGTATTATAATTTTTTTCGGAAAGTTTAGACTATGTTTTTTGCTCTATAATGAGTACATATAGGAGTCTAGTGGGCCAGTATAGGCTAAACACCGACTAATCCGTAACACATACCGAATACCGAATGCATGAAAGCATCATGGGACGACATCGGTCTTACGGCAACAAACAGAAAAGAGTTTAAGAGTGGAAGAAATGGACTGTCCGATACGCTTCTTACTGGCACATGCGCGTCAGCAAACCAATGACCAATGACCAATGGGAAGGCCCTGCTCACCCATTGGTCAGTTCATCAAAACCTAAACCGTGTTAGTTAAATTAAGTTAAGCTAAACTAAGCGTAAGCTAAGAAGTTTTTTTTAGTTTAGTTCATTTTAGTTACGTCGTTCTGTACGAGCTTTTAGTTTTCAACTAAGCCACTCGTCGTTCTTGCCATTTGCTCAATCATTAGTAGCGCTCAGTGCAAAAAAAATACTTTTATGCGTTAGTCTCCATTTTTCGTCATGTATCAGAAATGTGAATGACTTAGTCACCTGTTTGAGGCGTTTTGCTGACGCCTCGACACACTTTTGGATGAGGCTATTTTGACTTTTGTATTGCGCGATGGCTTGTTTTACGAATATCTGGCAATAAACTGATTATTCAATATCTCACCACACCGTAACTATGTTGCTATACTACCTTGTAAAATATAAATGTAAGAAAAACTAGCAATAAGCAACAATCACATTGGTGAACGAACAAGTCACTTCAGACTAAGATTGCAGTGAATGATCTGTACGATGCTACACTGTGTCAGAACCAGCTTTTTCGATATTTGGTGTGTTGACAGATATTTTGTTTCTGGTTTTTCTGGCTTACTAGGCCTAGCAGTTCATTCACAGTGGTCCCGTTCTCTTCAATTATGCACTCGTTTCAGTTTGCAGCCTCATGCCTTTGGTCAGTGCTGCGTTTCCCAAATCTTTTTAGGAAAGTGCCCAATCCTTCTCTTTTGCAGTTTGTCTTTGAAAATTCCTTCAGTATCCTCTGCAAATTGTATTATTTGAACTAGTATAAATTTTTAATCACTGCCTTGTCTTTCTTGCTGAATAGTATGTTACAATGCCGGTATTTTGTCACCGCATTAAAAACCATTATTCACAATAACATCCTTTGTTTTTGTTTACAAATGCACGCCATGTACCAAAAACGAAATAGAATTTGATTTCAATATGCAAATTAGTAGAAAATTGTTTTAAGAGGTAAGCTTTTGTGATGTAATTATTTTGATTATGGTGATTTTTAAACATTGATATTTCTCACAAGGTAGTGTAACAACACAGTTAAGGTGTGGTGAAATATTTTATAACTACCTTATTGCAAATTGTCCGCAGAATGCGCCAGTGAAAAAAATTGAAAATCGGTTAATATTTGGTGAAGATATGAACAGTGACAAAGTGTGACAGTTTTTTGGGGACTCAGTGAATTACAAGCGGTGTTGATGACGGTGGTGATGCAGGGACGAAATCGGTTTAATGGTATTAGAACTGCTGGAGAAAGGTGAACTGCAGAAGCTTCACAAGAAATGGTGGTTCGACAAAGGAGAGTGCGTCGTCGATGACTCAAAGGTATTGTAACTATCAAGCATGTGTAAGATACGGCCAAACAACGCCAGGGCTGAAAACCCCGTTTTTAAAGTGCAGTCTGGTTGATTTTATTGGGTTTAATTGGGTTTGGGGTTTTCAAAAAAGTCTAGCCTAAAAACTGTGGGTTTTTATGAGCTTTACGTTATTAGAATGCGCACATTAAAATGCTCACATCAAGTAAATATCTAATAATAAATTGCAAATTTATTGGTTTAACGTTTTTAGAACTTGACCGTAACAAAAATTTTATTGTTAATGGAGCAAGAAGCTAGAATTAGATTGTTTGTCGTGGTTTTTTGGGCTTGGATTTTCGGTGGGTTTAAATGCATACAAATTTAACGTTGTTTCCACAAATCCTCTATTCTGTGTTATATATTTAAATAAACGAATTCGTAGGTGCTGTAAGTTTTTCAAGTTTGATCATTATTTTTATTACTACTACTTTTCATTTTATGTCTACTTTTTGCTACGTTATTATGCT
>Ga0209671_1007077_pt1 | contig 11594 bp, 5 predicted proteins | sample WorMetHERISLAND2_2_FD_187401 | JGI IMG/M metagenome (GOLD analysis project Ga0209671, IMG submission 187401) | Marine gutless worms symbiont microbial communities from Max Planck institute for Marine Microbiology, Germany - Olavius geniculatus... | ecosystem: Host-associated > Annelida >...
GAGGGAGGGGGAAAGGAAGGAAGAGAGTGGACCCCCAAGGATTTAGTGAAATGACGCCACTGGCCTTAGGGCAGTTTTATTGCAATACGTGCAAACCACTGCAACAAAATGCAAATTCAGCTCAAGTTTATAGCGCTATAAATTGATTCCACGGGCGACCGTGACCAGTTTCAGTTGCACATTTGCGAGCTGCTTCTGTATAGTTGCCGTTGTTCTTGAATCGTGATATTTGCAAGTCGAATGCTGCACTTGCAGGTCAACCAAAGATCGTTCAAAGTCTGGATCCAAGGGAAGTGTAAGTGTGTATTTTTTACGTATTAGTAGCCTAGAGATTTTGGCGTTAGTTATTAAATACCAATTAAAATTAAAAATAAATTGCCAGTGTTCATCGCAATAATAATTAATAATGTTAATATTTGCATTGTTTATGCGTTATTTTGATAATTAACAGCGTTCCATTGCTTGCCATTTGGTGATCATTGGGGACATGGTAAACCAGCAGTAATTCCAAAATATGGACTAGCAGCAAGTATTATTATTAGGCTACTATTGTCAAATTATTACTACATTTGTACTTTGTTTGTGTTTTTTTCCTCAAGTTAACTAAAAAAACTGAATAAACGGGTAAGTAAGTATTTTCGGAAGCACGCACGGGCTAAGAACCAGTTATCCGATAAGCCGGCAATAATTGTATAATTACCTCTGCTAAAGTTATTTAAAAGATTGTGGCGAAACCGCGAAAGTGTCTAATCTCCGAGTGTTTCTGGTTGATATTGTCTGTCAAATGCTATGCATAGTATTGGACAGAGTATACATGAGTGTCCATGCGTACGTCCGTCCGTGCCTGCGTCTAACTTTTTAAAAGTTATCTTCCTTCCATCTTCCCTTTTCCTTTCCCTTCCCCTTCTCCTTTCCCTTTTCCTTCCCCTTCTCTGTTCTCTTCCCCATCCACTTTCTCCTTTCTTATCTTTCTTCTCTTTTCCCTTAATCTTCTCCACCAAGTTTTCCTTCCCCTTCCTCTTTCCCTTGCCCTTTCCTCTTCCCCCTTTTCTTTTCTTTCCCCTTTCCTTTCCCCTTTCCCTTTTGCTTTTCCTTCCCTTTACCTTCCTCTTCCCCTTTCCTTTAGCTTTTCTTTCCTTTTTCCTTTCTCTGTCCGCTTTCTTTTTTTCTTCCCTTATGCCTTCCTCTTTTCTTTTCTTTTTCCCTTTCCCTTACCTTTCCCCTTTCCCTTTTTTTCTTTCCCTTTCCCTTTATTCCTTTTTCTTCCCCTTTCCATTTCTTTTCCCCTTCACTTTACCTTCCATTTTTTTCTCCTTTCCCTTTTCCTTTCTTTTCCCTTTCCACTTTCTTTTTCCAATCCTTTCCTTCCCCGTCTTCTTTCTCTTTTCCTTCTTCCATCTTTCTTTCCGCGTCCGTGCGTCCAATATTGCCAGATGGACGCATGGTCACTATGGACCACCCATTGGAAGTCGACCCCCGGGAGTCGAATGGTCACGTGAACGATGACGTCACGTGACCCAAAAAGGTCAAGTTCGTGACCTCATTATCTTTTGAGGCTCCATATTTTTAAAACGGTGCAATATAGACGCATGGTGACGATGGACTATTTATAGTAAAGCCCTGGTGACGAATCGAATGGTCTCGTGACAATGTTTATTGTTTAGTTAAAATAATAGAGAAGGATGAAGGGATCATTGCTGCTGTACAATTTGAAATTAAACTGTTTAATTTATTTTTCTATAAACAGCTCACTGATTATATTCATACGGACATACAGTGTATACTGTAAACTATCGAAATGCATTGGACAGACTCCGTGTTCGTATGAACATTATTTTGTTATTACCCTCGTCATCATGACTATTGTCATCGTCAATCTTTGTATTTGTGTATGCGGCCGATCTAATAGGCCGCATCACTGGTCTTGTCCGTCCGTTTGTCTGTCTGTCCCGCGGCGTGGGCTTCTAACTCAAAAACGAAAAGATGTACAGTAGCTGATAACCATAAATACCCGTGAACGTTTCTTGTTAACTGGCATTCTAATTTTTAGCTCGAAGGAGGTCATGGTTGGGTTTTCGCTGTGCAGCTATAGCTAGGCATACATACGCATATAATGTGTCGGCAGTTGTCTTCATATTTTTCTAGTTTTTATATATTTAACAGGAGGCACCTGATAGTCGATTAAAAGATGCTGCTAAACAGAAATCATCTAAGGTAGTGACGAATAATTTTTTAGATGTTTTTACGTTCTGTGCTAAATGTTGGGATTCGCACTGCCCAGCAAAGAAGCTCAGCTGCATGAAAGTAGCCAAAAATTAATTTTGGGGCTGTTTACTTGGCCTGATTTTGAAAGTATATATACCGATTATATCGTCGCCGCGACAACGTAAGTCGTAAGACGACGCACGACATCGCACGACAAAGAAGCGACCCACGACGCAAAGCGTGACGGCGACGCACGACGACGATGTACAATGACGTCACGCGACGATGAACAACGACGGATGTGCAGCAGAAAGTTACTGTAGCAGAGTAAATGAAAATAGTATTTGCCAACCTATTTACGATTAAGCCTACAAGTTTAACTCCAAGGATAAGCGAAATTATTCAAATAACGTGACTGTGACAAAGCAAGGCGTCCAAATATCTGGCGCCCAAGCGGTGGCGCCCAAATGTCCGCTGTGGTCGATAACGCTTAGCTGTCGTAGATAAGCAGTGCGTTAACTATGCATCACACTGTGCGTTAGTGCTTGGATTTGAAAACTGTTGTTTCGGCAAATACTTTGCGTTGGACCAGTTTTATTTCATTCTCGTGAGATTAATTTACACTTTCATTAAATTTTCTCAATTTTTTTATAACTTTTCACGCTCTTTCTAGGCGCCAGGACCTCCTTAAATGCATTCTTGATATTGTGGAACAGCAGTTGGAAGTAAACGCTTAAAATTGTGACGTATAAGCTCGCGTTTATAGTGCGAAATTGTGCCGCTCGCACTCTATGCTGGCGATGCCAAATGCTGCTAGACTGTATGTTTGTTAAGAAGAAGCTACACTGTGTCTCAAAAAACATTCCCGATATTTTTGACTGTAACTTGAGAATCAAAAAATTATTATTAGATTTTGATAATTTTTGGTACGAATATTTCTGACACAACTTGCCATCAAATGACTGTTCACTTTTCCACCTCACCCAATGCATGCTTCTGCACTATCTAGGGAAAGCAAATCAAGCAAAATATGTGTTGAAATAAACAAAAAAACCTGAAAAAAACATCCCCAACATTATCGATCGTAACTTGAAGAATAATTAGCTGATTTTAATAATTTTTGGCAGAAATATTTCTCACACTACTGGCTATGAAATAAGTGTTTTTTTTGCTTTTTACTTCGCCCAACGTCTGCTTTTGCATTACCTGGGAAAAACAGACCGAGCATAATATGTGTTAAAATGAATGAAATAACATCAATGAATTCCATCTATCCTAATCTGTGGGCCGGTCTATTACAAGGTTTGACTGTCATGCAGCAGCGTGTCTGCCAGATGAAGTTTAGGAATGTTTGTGAAGTCAAGAAGTGACTGGTAAGCCTGGATTGGTCTGGATCAGAACATTATCGATACTGCTGTCAATGAATGGAGAAAGCGTCTCCTTGCCTGTGTTCGCATAGTGGGCCAACACTACAAGCAATTATACTACAGGCGGTTGAAAAATGGACAACTGGATGAAATGTCAGCCAAAGTATCAAAAATGTGATCAAAATATGCTTTTACGCGTTATGTTAATTAAGCAATCATATCGCATTGGATAAAAAGTGATGTTTTGCTGGTTATGTTTTCCCTAGGTAGTGCAGAAACAAACATTGAGTGAGGTGGGAAACTGAACAGTCATTTGATGGCAAGTTGTGTGAATATTCGTACCAAAAATTATTAAAATCTGATAATTGGTTTTCAAGTTATGGTCGAAAATGTTGGGGATGTTTTTTTGAGACACCGTGTACAACTGTGCTAACTGTTATTTGTGCCTGGTGTTTGTTTTTTAGTCAAAGCATCAAGTTCATTCCAAATCAGCAACTGCCAAGAAGCATGGTGAAGGCTCAAGAAGTAAGAAGTCACCTTCTGATCATGGAGCAGTAAGTTATCTTCTGTGTCCGAATAAAGTCGGAAAAAAAGATACGTGAGTAACATGAATGAAATTATATGAAATACCTCGTAAATATACAAGATATCTATCGATAGTCGTAATCATCTATATGTGTTTCGTCTTTTTTTACGTAATAGTCATACTAATGTTTGCTCGTGTGATTGCCACTTGCGAATTAAAAGGCCACTTACTTACCGGCTTGCTTAAACGACGTACAGTGTAGGCCTACGCTTCAGTTGTATACGTAAAATTGTACGCATACATGCGAAGTTAAAATGCACAAAACCGGTAAAAACATTTATAGAGAGTTCAAATTTCCGCTGATCGGTGAGCCGATTTTCATTTCAAAGAATCTAAGATTAATGTTACCGGATTAAGGTTGCCGGCATTCAAAGATTTCAGTCACTAATGGCGAATCTTGTGCCTACTTGCTGGCTTAGGTTTGTTGGACGGCTCCAGCGCCCACTGCAAAAACCATCCTTTGTCACTTCACGCCAGCATTAGGCGACTACGTTTATCTTTTTTAAAGTCGTTGTTATTGGAGCGTTTTGCATTTTGCCGACGTCAGTTTGATCAAGTTATTTTCATTCCGACGTTCTTCACAAACGTTTGTTTGATTAATAATTGTTGTGTTTGTCTTTTGTTTCAGACTTCCAAAGGCCGACAGAGGAAGTCCATCAAATGATTATATTCTGCACGGATTATCTGGATTTTAACGGTGTACTAATGTGATATAGTTCCGTGGAGACACGTGATGTTATTTGAGCAAAGCACTTTTGCACGTAGGCCTGCAGCTAGATGTTCTATATATTGCACTAGTCGACATTTGTATTCAATTCTCGTTTGTTTTTAACAGAGTTGCAATGTAATAACTGAAAAATACTTTACGTACTTTTTTGGCATAGAGCGTTTAGGTGATTGTGATATGTACAAATGACGTTTTTCATATCGCAGTTGTCACTGAAACCGCACAACTTTTGCAGTCGTGTTTTCTTTGTTAACTGATAACGGTTCTATCAAGATGCATTAGAACAATATCACACTTCTTACATTCGTTTGAATTTGTGCAGAATAATCTATAACATTTCAATGACCGATTGTTGGAAATTCTTTTACTGTTATATTCAGCCGAAAATTTTCAACTTTTTTTTACCAACTTTGCTGCCTACTAGCTATCACGTCACATACTGACTGCTGCATGGCATGTATTATTACCAGAATTTTGCCACTGCATTGTGACTTATTTACAACTGATTTTGTTTGCAATTACACCGCAACGTAACATAAACTAATTGAAATAAAAAATAGTAGAAAATTTTTTACATTGTTTGGTTTTATTAATGAGTGATTTTTAAAAAATTATATTTTAGAAGTTAGTGAGCGGCGCAGTTGTGGTGCAGTGGGTAATGGGTATTTAAGATCTTGCAGTATGAAATAATTAGGAACATTAATTGGTTAAAATATGGACAAAAGCTCAAGGCTTACTTTCTGGGTCCATCTTCTACGTTTGTTATAAAAAGCTAGCCTCTCTTGGCTGAGCTGACCGTACCATCTGTATCTAAAGGCCAGCAAAAAGAAAGCCATTTCGCATACTGACTGCTGTCTTATACACTCATTAGTGACGCTGTTATATCAAACGCTACAATCGACGCTAGGATACGATACGTTCATTACGCGCACATAGTATACGCAGCAACATTGCATTCAAAATTGCGGCCAAACCGCTACAGACTGACATGCATGTTACTATAGACATTTTAGTTAATCGTTATCGCCCCGTCCAACGTACGGTACTATCGCCGATACTCACGACATCCCTTTTAGCCACAATATCGCACGATTGGCTTAGCAGAGTGTGTAACGAGTTATTCTAATGAATGAGAAATTTACAGACATTGACTGCAATTAATAGAACCGTATTGGCACGGGATCGCTTTTAACTTAGGCCTAACATCAGTCTTACAGATGCACTAAAAAGGACTCGTGTTGTGCCTCTAAACTATTGTGAAAAATTAGCTGGAGGGTTGAACTTTTTGACGGTCGGAGTCCGAACAAAACTGATGTAAATAGTACGTACAGTGTATAGTGTATAGCTGACCCCATCAGTGCATAATTTGACAGTGCGTTAGGTGAGTTAAGAAAACAGTTGGGGGTTCAACCCCTTGACCGAATGACCCCTCCTTCCTGGCAATTCAAACACTGTAGTGTATTTATACCTCATAATTGTTGTGACAAAACCTGCGTCCGATATTTTTCTTGTTCATTTACTCTGTTTAAATTTAATGTATAGGTCTGTGGCAGGGATAAATGGTCTGTGGTTTATATCAGCTCTTGAAATAACCGCGTGCGATGTCTAGTTTTGTTTTGAAATAGTTTGATTTTAATTTTGTTGATTTTTAATCTAATGATCACAGTTATGATAGATATATAACGTAAAACTGATGGCAAGTAAGCGAGGGTTATACAAAAAAGCAACCGTCGAAGGCAGCAATGCAATACAAATCGAAAAGAGGTGGCATTTCTGGCATCTCAGTTTGTTCGTCTTTGGCGCCGTAGCTAATGACTTTCGCTTTACCAGAGAGTTTTCGGCCCTTTCCGTTTTGCCCCTGGCTCGTTTGCACCCTGCGCTTGGCTTGATTTTTTTTTGTTTTTTTTGCCTCCTGGCTGCTTTCGCACCTTGGAGGATTCACATCGTGGCTTGTTCGCCACCTGGCTTGTTCGTCTTCTTGCTTGATTGCCCCTCCCCCGAATTATGGCTTTTTTGCCTCTTTGCCGGTTTTCCTCTGGCTCTTTTGCCCCCTGGCTTTTTCGCCCCCTGGCTCATTCGCCTCCTGGCTCTTTCGCCCCCTGGCTTGTTCGCCCCTTGTGCCTGGCTGATTCGCCCTCTGGCTGATTCGCCACCTCACCCTGGACGATTTGCCCCCCCCCTCGTTGAATATACTGGTGATTCGTTAATTTTGCCACTGTGGAACATTAAAATACATTTATTTACGATAATGTCATGCTATACAACTATATAAATTCCTCAGCGGGATTTGAATATGCTATCGTTAATGATGAACATACTATCTTTAGTTAGTACTTTTTAAAGAACTTGCTGTAATTAAAAAAATTGGTTTACGTGTGACGAATATAACAAAATATAGAGAATAATTTCATATGCACAGTTTATATTATGTCTGTAATAATCCACATAGACCTTTCTCGCTAAGGCTTAAACGGAAACAGAACCTTATAAAATACGGCATCTTTGTATGATTTCATTTAAGCTCAGTGCTACAGTCAGTTCGGCGAACTGAAGGATTGGTGACCAAAATTACTATCGTCAGTTCACCGAACTGAGTTGAAAGAATCAGAATTTACTAAAAGCAGTTCAGCGATCTGAAGTGCAGCTAATCGTGCTACTAAAATCAGTTCGGCCACGCTGCTATTCATTTCACACTGCTACCAGTACTGCATTAGAAATGGTGAATACATTCAGTAATCCCAAAGTGGAAAAAATATTAGGAGGACCTTTAACTCCAAGTTGTAGTAAACTCCTTGTTACCAGCACTGGCTGCTGAGGTAAAATCTGCGCAGGTGGCGAGTAATGCGATTTACCATGACTTATGCAAGGTGACATTCTTTCATTTTAAGTTGGGCTGAAAAAAATGATTAAGCATTACAATTCTTATTCATATCTTTTCAAAATACTGAGAGGTGAAAAATCTTTCAGTTTACTCTCAGCCAGACAATGGCAGAATTGGACCATAATGGCCTGCTCGTGTACTTACTGCATAGACCTAAAATCTTAATTACTGCGCAACTTAGATTTATTAACTTCAGCTTTATTAGTTAGTTAGTTAACTTACTGCAGCATTTTAGTCCCACCAGGCCGTTGACTGCCGATGAGGTAAGTTTGGAAATTTTGTCAGTGGCTGAAGTGTCATAAGTGAGACCAGCTCAGCGCCTGACAGTGACGGAGGCAGGATGTCAGCGGCTTGGCGGCGTCGGGCATTAGCTGTTTTCCCCCGAACTGAAAGTAGCAAATTTTGCATAGCTTCTATCAGTTTGCCAAACTGAAAATAGAATTAATGTTTCATTAAAGTGCTAGGCCTGTACTATTTAACAGGCCTACTTTAAAAAACCTCGATGTCGAATTTCATTTATTCAATGCGGCAAACCGTCCAAGGTGAGGGGGCGAAAAAACCAGGGGGCGAAAGAGCCAGGGGTGAACTGGCAAAGGGGCGAAATAGCCAGACACTCCCTCTCTCCCCCTTATTACAGCATTATCCACTGCAACATCTACAGATCCACTTTTACCCGTAGCAGTAGTTCGGTATGAAGCATTTCCATAACTAACATAAGCAGATCTAAGACATATGTTGTCTAGTACTTAGTCATAATTAGCAAGAGAAGTTGTCTTCTTCAGAACCAGAGATATAATTAGCCATGCCCTATTTTGGCTCAGCTTTTAATTTTGTTGATGTTGTTGTTTGTTTTTTGGTTGTTGATTGTACATTTGTTCTGTAATAAATGTACATGATATAGGGGTCTAAGGATCAGAGGAGATAAAATTGTACATTGATTTTACCGTCAGTGTACTGTAAAGTGGTTGGTATATGAAATTTTTAAGCTACTGCCACTGTATTACAGTCACAAAAATTATCCACAAAAAGCTGAGGGAGTGAGGGTAGTCATGAATTTTACATTTTTAATAATTATGCAGTATTTCTGTGCTGCAAATTTTCTTATTGTTGTTGATATTGTTAATGCTGTTTATGTTATTTTAATGATTATTAGAATTTATAAATTTTACACAAGCCATAGACATAGATTTATTCGTTGCTATTCTTATAACTGCTTTTAGTTGTGGATCACAATAGGTCAGCCGTCAGTTTACTTTCTTTATCATATTTAAACTAAGATTTTGTGTAAAAGTCTTGTTTAACTGATTAGGAATACACTGCAGCAAGGAAGACTTGTAACAAAGCCAGAAGCACAAATTTGCTCTTACAGCACTGCTTCATCCGTGCCAGGTTTGTTTAATGCTTTATATGCTGTCACACAGAGTGGCAAGTTGTGAACATACATCTTGTTGTGTTGATGGACATTTATAGTGTGCAGTAGAGGTGGGCGATTCAGCTGACAGCATGTCTGATTCGATTCAAAAGAATTTAGATTCGATTTGATTTGATTCACTGTCAGTGGCGTTGTGGCAAGGAGGCAAATGGTGGGGGAGGGGGCGGTTGCCTGCGGTAAATTTTCAGTTGTCGAAAAATTGTCGGAAAATCTTCTTGTCAGAAAATGTTTGTCCAAAAATGCAAAATTTTGGCTTGTAGTTATCCATTTTGAAAAATTTGAAGGCAAAATTAAAATTTCTAGTGCACATAATCCCTTATGTTAAAAATTTGCAACGTTCTGTCAAAATTCTGTGGAACGTTTGCAGCATCTGTGGGAAAATTGCAACTTTGGGTCCCGACTACGTTTCTGACTCATGAATCCGCTGTTCACTGATGATTCGAGCTCTTCGTAAATTTTCAGTTGCAGTTTGGGCCTATCGTACTATCGCACTACTGTACTATCGCTGGTATAGATCAATCCAAAAGAACCAAATGAAAGTTGTAGACCTAAGTAAAAAAATCAGGTCACGGAAGACTGGAAGAGCGGGTTAATATCATTGGTCACTGGTTGTGCTTTCGGAAGCTCATGACAAAGTGATAGGCCTAGTGGAGTGAAACTAAACGAATGTGCACAACATGAACGCACACATCAGTTAGCGCAACCAGCATGCAGAAACACAAGTTTGCCAACAAAACTTGGCTTCAATACTTTGCAAAATTGGTGGGTCGAATCGTAATCAGCTTGAGTTTGTTTTGCTCTGCCGAATGGATTTGAATCAGTTAATCCCTAGAGATGTGATGAACTTCGTATTCGCATTCGACAACATGCGAATATTGACCACTTTGCAGCTATTCGATGTTCGATGAATAGTAGGTGGCACTTTTGTCGAATGCGAATATTTCATTTTATGCAACTTGATTGAATTTAACTAAACTTTTAATAGAGGATACTGACTGAAGAGAACACAGAACACTCTGGATGTTTCATTTTCTTAATGGAACTTGATTGATTTAAGTGAACTTTGCCTTAAGATACAGATATTTTTCAGACTGAACACTGAACAACTAGTTTGGATCCTTCGCTTTATTCAAATACCGGTGTAGTGAAGTTTCCTTGAGGCTGAATAACTATTCGCATTCATATTCGTAATTTGACGAATAGTAAATTTAATATTCGCATTCGACGAATGCTAACGCGAATATTTTCTGGCTTCGTCACATCTCTATTTATCCCGGCTGTAGTGTGCAGGCCTGCATGGACTTGAATTAACACGTTCATTTATCGTGCATGTCTTGCAAGGCTTTAATTGTTTTGCTCGTGATCTCTTACTCTGTGCTTGTTCATGATCATGTCTTTTGTCTTTGCCTTTTATTCTAGTAAGTGACCGAAGACTGGCAGAGAATTTTGTATACAGTCAACATTGTTGTATTGTTTGAAATGTGACTCGAAGCTCTGGGTTGTTTTATTTGCAGTTATCAGTTCAGTGGACCTTGCTTCAATCACTCATCAGGACTTAGCAGTTGGTGCGAATACTTCTGACACTCGGCAGGCTGAAAACAACACAACCCCTCGAAAGTAGGTACACGTTGCTTTTAGCAGTTAGTGATTTTATTTAGTAATGAGTTTACTAAAGGTCACTTTGACTGACTATACTTCACTGATCAGTCACTTACAGATGCCAGGGTTTGGTGTAATTATGTTTAGTTTGTTTTTTTGATAATACGATGTTTGCATTTTATGCGGATGATTTGGTAGGAGGTTGCCACATGTTTCGGTCGAGGAGTCGCCAAAAGAAGTGAAGCCTTCTCAGTCTCTCAATCTCTCGGACACGGATACAGAGACAGAACATGACATCATTGTGCCAGTTAGTGCTGCAGTAAGAACGCTTTGTCACTGCTACTCGTACTCACTAAATTTACTAATGGTTGACATGCAGTAAGTTGATGCAGCACCAGAAAATTTGCATTATACTTCCAGATATTAATATTTTCTATATGGATTTGTCGTATGTCACTTTTATTTTAATGTTTACTGTGTTTTGTTGAAAAGCAGAATTGAGTTCTCTGAAACTTGCAGTACAAGTTGGTTCTCAAGTAGAATTCTGGGTGTTTTAATGCAAGGTGGTTGGTCAAAGTCATTTGTTTTAACAGAAGAAGATGAGTTTGTAACTATAAGCCAGGTTTCTAATACAAGCTGGGTGTCCATCTGGTATCACATTATTGTGAATATCACATATACCACTATAGCACTGTTTTGATAGTGCAGAAACAGGTCGTGGCATACGTTGTGCTCGACAGTACAACATATACCAGTAGTTACGTTTTGTGAAGTAAGCTGTTTGAAATAATTAATAC
>Ga0209671_1007079_pt1 | contig 11594 bp, 5 predicted proteins | sample WorMetHERISLAND2_2_FD_187401 | JGI IMG/M metagenome (GOLD analysis project Ga0209671, IMG submission 187401) | Marine gutless worms symbiont microbial communities from Max Planck institute for Marine Microbiology, Germany - Olavius geniculatus... | ecosystem: Host-associated > Annelida >...
CTGTACAACTTGTTGTATGACTTACTGTCCCACTGGTCCAATACATGGGGTTCCCACACTTCCAGGACTTTTCCAAGACTTTCCAGGACTGACAACACATTTTACGGGACCTTCTCAAAGGTCCATGGCCACGGTCAAACTCACTCGCGCAATTTCTGTGGATTTAAATTACACATTTAACCTCGCATATATAATATGTCGATTTGAGCTTCATAAATATAGGACATTAATGCGTGAATTCAAACGAAATGCGGCATTACATTACGTTATGTGAAATATTCTAATCTATCAGCGCCTGCGGTGACGTCATAACCCTGGCCCATATAGATCATGAATATTAATGGCCTAGCCGACGACATCATCATTCTAGGCTAGGCCATAGCCTATAGACGTCATGAATATTAATTCATGACGTCTATAGGCTAAACTCATGACGTCACCGCAGGTCATCATGGCGGCGTGTTTTCTACGTCGTTTTCGTAGATCGTCGACTTCAAAGGTAAATTTTTCCGTGTTGACAGAATGCTGGGCGCCGATATTACTGTCAAAGTTATCACAAAATTCTGCACTTTCAGGAAAATGGATAAAATGTATATGTTAATTTTGGTGTTCACGGACCTTTAACGTCCCACCAGACACGGGGACAGCCTTTCCAGACAATGCACGTACATATAGCAATGGCCCAAAAAGTTTAACCTTTACAATAATGAAACACAGACTAGAGGAATTTATCGGAGAAACTAAAGTGGCTGGCTTGCCTTGCCCTGGTCGAAATATTGCATCACATCGTAATACAGTTGTTCTTTGAGGTCTCGGTGGATCAGTCGATCCGGGTACTTGGAACTTGTTAGCATCTGAGGCACCAGGTCATCTGCCCACTATCAGACAGACATACACACACATACAGAGACACAGACAGACAAACAGACGGACAGAGAAGATCATCCACACTACTCAGCCTGCTTATCTGAATTCTGTTCTTGAATATTACATTCCATCTCGTATACTGCGTTCATCTGACACTAATCTGTTGTCTGTGCCTTATGTCCATACATGTTTTGGCTCTAGAAGTTTTTCTGTAGCTGCCCCTACTATTTCGAATTCTCTTCCTTTTGACATCCGCAATAACTGATCAATAGCTTCCTTTCGTCCTAAACTCAAAACATTCTATTTTTCAACGTCTAGCCATGTTTAGTGGCCCGCCTCACTCCTTACCTCAGCGCCTCAGATTCAGTGAGTTTCTCGCTGACACTGTGCACTTTATAAATTAAATTTACTCACTTACTTACTTACTTACTTACAGATAGACAGACAGATACAGAGACACATTCACAGCAATCGACTAGGTTTGTTGGGGAAAGGTTTCATTCTTCAAAATAACAGTTCACCGGGGCCGTTAGATAGTTGAGAAAATTGAAGAGATGGGCTGGGAACTGTTACAGTATCTGCCAGTAGCTCCAAGGGATTTTCATTTGTTTGGACCGCAGAATAAATCACCATAAGACAGTAAGTTCAAAAATGATGAACTTGTTCGACAGCATGCATGCAGAAATTTTGACATGGTGCCAACAAAAAATCAACGCTACCAGTTCCAGCCAACTTTTAAAACAATGGGAACATTGCAGTGAACTGCAGGGAAACTATGTTAAAAAGTAACATAACTGTCAGAATTGTGCAATTTATTGTCGTTGTATTATGCATGTCAGACCTGGAATTCATCGAACGCTCCTTGTAAAATACTGTCTTGTTTATGTGGTCAGCTGTAATGGCGACAGCTATTGCTACAGAAAATGCAACTTTTGTGCTAGGATTCGTGGTATAATAAACATCCGACCGACGCAAGCTATATGCTAGATCAATAAACTTATCTGGCTCAAAAAGTTAAGGGCTGTGTTGTATTGCTCTTTATGGGAAGCCCATCGCAGAGCTACAGAGTGTCACCTGCCATATGGGATCACACCACCCAACACAGATGAATGTGACATGCCTTAATTCCAGCCAGAAAAGAAAGTACTCAAATGACCTACCCTAAAAGAATGAAAGACTAAGTTGACTTGAAAAAGGTCATACTTTGGATAAGCTCACATGCAGCGGAGTGTGGGCTTTGGTCTATAAAGGAGTCTTTTTCTACTCGACTCCGAATGACATTAGTTTCATCTGCGGCCGGAGAAGTAAGAAGCACACGTGGAATGGATAGTTGTACCTGAAGCAGTTTGGCGTAAAGCATCAGAGTGTAAGCAGCCTCGGTGAAATTGTCACACTCGAGATGCAGCTCACAGAGCTTGTTCAAGTACCGAATGTACAACTCATGACGCTGGATGTCGTGGTAGAAATTCTACACTCAGTAAACACAGACTATATTAGGACCCACCACAATAATCAACACGACTGATATTTACTGTCTGCTGTAGCGATGACAGTATTGTTTTCAGCATCGTGGGAATCTTTGTTTTTTTGGTATTTTTTCTCTGTTAACATGCTTACTCATAAACCACTGAACTTGGCTTATTAAAAGTTTTGCACAAACATGTACCTTGACAACCGCAAGAACCCTATTCAATTCCAAGGTCAAAGGGCAAAGGTCAAGGTAACAGACCAGATTTTTGGATACTTTGCCACTGCAAGATAGAACCATGCTGCCAATAGCTACTGCTAGGCCAACAGCCATTGGCCGGTGAGCTTGTGAGCCGCGAGGAAGCTTCCGCAAAAACCGCAGACGCTGACCACGAAACGTGGATGTCACGAAAAGTTTCGATCGTTCAGACCATCTTGATAAAAAAATCATCAGTTTGTATAGCGCATCGTCGCAAACACGCCTCTAATGCGCTTTCGTCACTAACCAGAGTCGCCTGCCGCACGGCCGCCGCATGCAGCCTGCAGACACAGGCTGGCGCAGCGGCCGGCTAGGCAACCCCAGTCAGCTGTACCAAGGTCCCCACCTTCTGTAACTCATGTGAATGAGTTACTACTCATTTTACTGTCCCACGGAGGGTAGAAGGCTGAGTCGACCTAGCTGGCAGGCTTCGCACCGAGATGGTTTACATGCCCGCAGGCAGTCACCCATCGCAGTACTAACCGGGCCCGGCGTAGAGTAACTTCGTTTCAGCCGAAACGCGCTACCAACTACGCCACGCCACCAACCTGTCGAGATGGTTGCAACAAAGTCCGTGACAAATCCGTTTGTGTCGCTGTAATGGAATTTGGTCTGTGACAAGACTAGTGTGTGCTAACCACTACACCGCAAAGCCAACCTCTAACACTAACACATGGTTCCTACTACTCTGCAGAATTCATTACCTCCGCCAAAGAGGTAATGTTTTTGCCGGTTTTTGTTTGTTTGTTTGTCTGTGAGTCCACAAGATAGCTCGAAAAGTTATGGACGGATCTTTCTGAAATTTTGAGGGTATGTCGGGTATGGCACAAACTACCAGTGTTTCAATTTTGGGGTGATCCGGAAGGCATCCTGGATTCTGGATCACTTTGAAATTTTCGTTACCACTGCGTTAAAGGGGGCATAAAAGAACCGCTGGCAAAGCGAAGATGGTGATGCCACCTGCCGAAGAGCTTTGCATTGGCGGAGGTACCTGCAGGCTACGACTGCTTTCTAGTTTTCCCTGACTTTTCCCTGACTTTCCAGGACAAAATAAATCGTTTTCCTTGACTAATTTGTTCACGCGAAATACCAATGTTGGTTTTCGATCGCTTGCAATCACACTAAACACAGGGGGGGGGGGCGGAAGAAATTTAAAACTGGAAGTACAAATAATCTGTGAGCAAATTCAGCAGGAAACATTTGAACTGTTGCACGCAGTCTGCGTACAATTTCCTGATCCTCTGATTTTTCCCTGACTTTCCCCGAGACTTCCCCTGACTGTAGGAACCACGTAACAAAAGCCGCAGAAATGAGCTCGTTGAAAACTTGCCAGCAGATTGACGGTACAGCACATCATGCAGTCACGGTTGTCGTTATCCCACACGACGGCACGGTACTCCAGCAACAACTGCATCAGCTCCTTGATGGTCCTGACAAACGCCGTACCCTGGTGACACAGGTTCTGGTTGCCCTCGCAGTAATTCATCATTCTACACACCGACAGACAGACAGAGAAGCAATGACCAGCAGCCATCAGAGATCTCAACCTCTGCCAAGAACGCTGCTGCCGCCTGGCGAGAATACAAAGGACTTAATACGTCCTAATGTTTAAGAATAATAAATCTATCAAAAATCTGGATCATCGCCAAAATGCAATCATTTTCTCTCTGGGACATGCACATCCACTCCAAATCTCGTCAAAATTTATCCACAATTTTCCACGCAATTGGCCAGCTAAAAGAAATCGAATGGCAAAAAACCGACCTTCTTCACACAAAAACCAACCCCCAAATATAATGCAACAAAAATAGATCCAGTTAAGAAACAAATGGCCAAAGTATACCTGTATATGACGGCAACGTTAGCCAAAACTCTTTCCATTGATTTTTGATTATGATTTCAATTAAACTTGACAATTTCAAGCCCACAGGCCATAATAACTCAAGATAGTAACTTCATATCCACAACACTAAAACCACAAAAACCAAAAAAATGACAAATAGTAAACATCCAAAACTGGCAATAGTAAATATATCTGTGCCTCATATTTGGCAGGATTCCCTTGACCATTGTGCACTACATAAATTTATTTATTTACTTACATATCATACAAATGGCATGTTAGTGGCTGCGGCCCTTTGTCATTAAATGAAATAATAATAAATAATAAATAATAGTAATAATCATGAGAATACTTCTAAAATGGTAGAAATAATACGCAGTAAAGCACAAGAAGCAAGTTATTTATTTACTTATATATCACACAAATAATAGCAAAAGTCACAAAAACGCTTTTAAAATGGTACAAATAATAATAATGTTGAAGACTGACACTTCGGCAAACAGTTCCTGGTACTGTATGTCGCCATGACCGGCGGCGACCAGTTGATCCAAAGTGACGATCATTTCCGTCTCGAACTAAATGAACACAAACACCCACTAACAGTCAGTCATGTACCCTTATAGAGGGTTTGCCAGAAAAAAGTGACCCAACTTGTTTTTGTCAGAACTTCATCAAATCTGTACCAAATTTGATAATTTTTGGCACACTGGTAGCCAAGACTATAGAGTTATGTGAGGTACACTAACAGTCCACCTCATGTAATTTATGTCAATGCACTACCGTGTAAAACGCAGATGCTCCAAAATGATACATTACGCGCCGTGCGGTGACAATCAGTATCAGATTGTGCATTATCATTTCCACAAAGGGTGACATGGGATTTAATAATTTTGTGCTCTTAAACATTTTACGCTAAAAACAGCAGACAAGAAAATAACTGATTGACGAGCTTAAAACACATTTTATCCATGAATGAGTGCTGTGCATTTTGATCAGTTGATCGTTAATTCTGCTGTCAGTCGTGGCATCTCGTCTAAGCCATTGTGTACACTTTGGGCATAAATTTCGATAATCTGAAAGCAAGTTGTTACAGAAACTTAAAATTTTGCAGAATAAATCACATCTTAGGTTATTGTGTTCTTAATTAAGTCAACAGAACCTTTACAAAGACAACAACTCACCATTATGCAACAATTTGGAGCATCTGCATTTTACACGGTAGTGCATTGACATAAATCATGTGAGGTGGACAATGAGACTACCTTACATAATTCTATCGTCCTGGCTATCTGTGTGCCAAAAAATTATCAACTCTGGTGCAGATTTGACGAAGTTCTGACAAAAACAAGTTGGGTCATTTTTTGGCACACCCTGAACACACATCAGAGACACCCAAGCAGATACCCCCCAACCAAAAAAAACAACCTGGCAAGTTTTTTTTGAGTAAATCAACCTGAAAACTGCTACAAAACCTAGAAATCCAAAAAACCACCCCAAACTTGAATTCCAAACGTTTCCTGCTCCACTACGAAAGAAAAATTTCATTACAGCAAAATTTCTGCAACATTCAAAGCGACGAATTTGCAAATACTGGATATTTTAAGACTAAATTAAAATACTGGATATTTTAAGATAATTTGACACAACTTATGAACAGTATCGGTTATCAGTTTTTCGAATTCTGCTTCTGTTTGTGAAAGACAACAACTGACAAATGATACTGGTAAAAAAAGAAACAGAAATGTATTACGATGTTGAGAATTTTGAAAACAATGATGTTATAGCCGCTGTTTTAGCATTCAGTTAGTTGAAAAAATTCAAAAGAAAAAGCAACGTAAATTAAATGTCGCTTCATTTTTGTTTACAAACAAACAAGCAGTGTTGTCGTCTGCTCAGACTGACCAATCACAGTTCAGCTTTCCGGCCGGTTTTCGGCCCGAAATTGAACATGTTCTATCCGGCGCCGGTTTCCAGCACCAGAAAAGTATGACAGACTGATCAGTTTCTGGTACCAGTTGACTGGTTCCAAAAACTGACGGCTGAAACTGGCTAGTGTGTCATCGCTATAAGTAAAGCCGAACCGTAGAACGGACCTTCTCGAAGCTACGTTTCCTCTGCTGCATGGAGGACCCAGGAGGGCCGCTCATGTATTCACTGTACATCATGTCAAAGAATATCGGAATTGTCTTCCGACGAAGTTCTGTCAATAAAACAAAGCTTCCATCACTCGACTTTACTATTCACTATCTACAGCGAAATGACTCCATTATGACTGCATAACGATGTATGATGCAATAATAACAATTAATTGTGATAATTCACAATATTATCATCAACAACTTGCACTGGTGACCGAATATAAATAAACAACTTGACCCAAACTTGCAAAATCTGTTCAGTTCACACGCAAACATGAAAAACAGTGCATAAAATTCCCCGAGTATTCCAGGTTTTCCAGATTTGTGCCCATCCTGACAGATAACAAAAACAAACTAGAAAGCAGTCAGAGCCTGCATACCTCCGCCAAGGCAATGTTGTTCACTAGGTGGCAGCACCATCTTCAGTTTTGCAGCGGTTTCCCTTATGCCCCATTGAAACCAATGGTAACGAAAATTTCAAAGTGATCCAGAATCCAGGATTCCTTCCGGATCACCCCCAAAACTGAATCACTGGTAGTTTTTGCCATTCCTGACATACCCTCAAAATTTCAGAAAGATCCGTCCATAACTTTTTGAGTTATCTTGCTAACACACAGCCAGACAGACAGACAGACAGATGGACGAACGAACAAACAAACAAAGTCTAGCAAAAACATTACCTCCTTGGCGGAGGTGATAATTTAATGTACCAATACAAAGAACGAAGCCCTGGCTATGAACTGAACAATAACATCCAGTTCTATAGCAAGTAATGGTAACGTAGCAAGCAAAACACACTGATCATAATAGCGGGGCAGAATAGAAAACTTTAAACAAACTGTAGTAAGCACAAGAAATATAAGACGTCTTTCATTTTTTTGGAATGGGCCACTTTAGTGAAATGACTGCAAATCAAGTGGCCCACCCAAGAACAAAATTCTAGAAACCGTTACAGTGTTACATTTTACAGATCCTTCTATCGTACGAAAAACACCATCTAATACTCATTCAAATTATGCTAGCTGTGCTGCATATTAACAAAAGATATAAGGCTAAAAATTTTCCACAAAAATAATCCAATTTATGACACACTGTTACCGTTTTCAGGTATGAGCGTCATTTCCAAGATGGGTCCCACGATGTCGGGAATAAACTCCACTTTGTGTGGGCCTTTGAAAGAAAACACGCGCACAATCATTAGCACCTGTGTTATGTCTTTGGCATAATGCTAAATGAGATATTAACCACATACTGGAAATAATAATGTGGCTTGGTAATGAAACGGGAGCGGGTCAAACTTGTAACCCTGAGGTTGCAGGTTCGACTCTGCGCCAGGTAACAACCTTGGGCAAGTTGTTCTCACACATGTGCCTCTGTTCACCAAGCAGTATAATTTGGTACCAACCTCACCGCTGGGAACATAATGGGAGAGGTGTGGCCTACTGCCCATATAGCGGAGTTGTGTTTGCACTCACTGTCGGTTCAGGGCCTTAAACCAAAATGAGCACCAACCTGAACGTAGCAGAACTGTGAGAGGGCAATGCTGACTATGAGGCAAGTTACGTTACGTTAGTTTAGAAATAATAATAAACAAAAGTACTGATGAAACATGTAAAACTAGCAAATGAGCTAATATACTCATACGTCATAAACAAATAACCAGTGTCAACACATTGAGTGACCGTCGATCTAAAGCTGTTAAACCCAACCCAAACTTTAAATCAAACAAACAAAAAAAGGCGTATAGAATAATCACTAGAGAGCTATAATTAGACGGCTTAGTGGCACAATGGTTGGAATGTTAGACTTACAATCAAGAGTTCATGGGTTTAACTCCCAGTCTGGTCGCTATGAAATGGCTAGCCTATTGCTTGAATGGGTGACTGGCTGTCTGCGAACGGGTAAACCATCTCGATATATAAGCAACATCAAGGGCAACTCAGCCTTCCATCCCTCCATGATAGGTAAATCAAGTATCAGCCTGTCTGAATGAGGTTTAGACGAAGAATGTGTCACCTGTGTCGGTATAGCAGGCGACACTCCGTAGCTATAAGATCAGCTCTATGATGAGTATTGGGTTCTCACTACACGGTGGTCCATAAAAAACATGCAACTTTTATTTTCTGAATAGCTCTGTGCAGCACAGGCCGATTTTAATAATTTTTAGTGTGCAACATCAGGAAGACACTCGACGCAAATGACTGTAGTTTTGGCTACTTCACTTTAATACTGTGGCTACACTACCTTGTGAAATGAAGATTGTTGAGCCTGCCATTTGCGAGTGGTGTCAACATTTGCCACTGGCATTCGCACTGGAGGAGGACATTTTGAGCACTTGCTGTAATAAAGAGGATGCGAGGAGACACGTGTGACTTTTTGAGACACAATAGTTGCCAATCGTGTTCATCGCTTTTCAGTTAATCATTTCTGAGCCGGTGCATGCACTATCCAGTACGAATTCATTGTTGTAAATGGCCAAACTATGACTTATGCATTTCACAAGGTAGTGTAGCCACAGTATTAAAGTCAGGTAGCCAAAACTAAAGTCACACGCATCAAGTTCTTTCCTGATGTCGCATGCCAAAAATTATTAAATTCGGCCAATGTGTCACAAGCTATTCAAAAAATAAAAGCGGCACGTTTTTTATGGACCACGATGTATAAGAAACCTTTTATCAGTTGCTAATAATTTACTGCACAAAGCACGACTAATGCAAAGGTGCGGTATCACTGTGCTGTTGAGTGGAACAGAGATGGAGAATTAACTGACCGAGACTGTACCACATCGACTTAATCTCACGACTTATGTCACGCCTCATGTCGCGATACCTAGAAACACACACATACCATGTTAACAGCCGTTATACATATCATACCTAGGACAGGTCAAAACTATCCAATCTGTCGTCATTGTGACAAAATAGACACAAGACAGCTGAATGTTTACTTCTCTTCTGTCCAGAGTCGGTAGCAGAACTTCAGCGGTACTTTGATGACTCCATATCATATATGATATCAAATGTGTTCCGTGATAGTGCAAACCTGGTGAGATTCCTCATCTCTTCTGGGCATCTAAGGCTCCTCCCCTCATACAAACACCAGCCTGGCAGGCTCATCTTGGATGCAACACCGACGACACAAAAGTCAACTTTACATATCCACTCCGAAACTAAGAAACCAAGACTTACTCAAACTTCTCCACACACTAGTTCCATCAGTATCTATTAGGGATTGCAATCCTGGGATCCTGAATCCTGGATCCCGGCTGTTTACGCCAATCCCGAATGCCAGGATTGGCGGCGTCCCAATCCTGGGATTTCAGGATTACAAAAATTAGTTAAAATCGTACTTTTTTCATGTGCTAAATGATCGAAATAAGAATTTTAGCCATCTGGTAAATAAAATATTTATGTGCGCTAGAGTCCTACTCTTAGCTGTGCACTCTAATTCGTATTTTGACAGTCATTTTCACTCCCTGCAGTTCCGACATACCTTCTGTAAAGGCTTATACTACATTACATGCATGAAATAAGTCAATTAAGAATATTAAAATAATGACCAATCTGTAAGACTAATCCTGAAACAAGATTGCAAGATTACAAGTTTCTCAATCCCGCATCCCGAGATTGAAAATTCAATCCCGAAATTGCTGTCACCAGTCTCTATCAACAATAACAACAACAGTACAATTTATGAAGTGCCATAATGTTCTAAAAATACGAAAATGCTAAAAAAATATCAGCAGTTCACACAGTCTGAATCATCTCTAAATTCAGCATATCTAAACATCGTGACCTTTCCCTTCCAGCTGATATGCTAACTTGCTTCAGTCCCAATCATTCTCTAATCTCTATAACAATTTAACAAATCATAACGAATTTATTTGATTCAGGTCAAGTACCCATAGTTAATAAAAACTAGATAGCAGTCGTAGCTCGCAGGTACCTCCGCCAAGACAAAGCTATTCACCAGGTGACGTCACCATATTCACTTTGCCAGCGGTTCCCTTATGCCCCCTTTAACGCAATGGTGACGAAAATTTCAAAGTGATCCAGAATCCACGATTCCTGCCGGATCACGCCCAAAATTGAAACACTTGTAGCTTATGCCATGCCCAATATTCCCTCAAAATTTCAGAAAGATCCGTCCATAACTTTTCGAGTTATCTTGCTAACACACAGACAAACAGACAAACAAAGTCCGACAAAAACATAACCTCATTGGCGGAGGTAACAATAAAAGCCAAGTAAACTCAGAGCCTAAACTAAACTACCGGTACTATACATTTAATAGCTAAACAAAGAAAAAAAAGAAAAAGTCTACAAATTTTTGTCAGCTCTCTTTACTACAGAAAGTAATAAGCCATCGCTACGATAAGAACACGGCTTCCAATTATCTGCAGTGATTACGACATCTGCTGCTGCACCTGGAGAAGATTTTGTGTCGCTTGCTGGCAGAGAATTTCTCCAGCTGGAGTGAGGGCTGAGTTGTGAAAGCAATGGCGCTGCGAAATAGCCGCATCCACAGCTAGAACAACCACACCGGCATAACACACTGCTGCACTGCGGTATACTGTAAAACATCTAATATAAGCTGAGTCTCCTCTAATACAAGCCGGGGGTTTAAGTCATATGTTTTAATAGAAGGCGGGTCAATAACATAAGTCGGGTAAGTAAGTAAGTAAGTAAGTAAAGTGTAAACTTATATAGCGCATACTCAAAAAGATCTCTAATGCACTTAATACATTTTATCATCAATATTTTGCAAAAATGTGTCTTCAGCTAACGTTTGAAAGTATCGAGACTCAGTTCTGGGTCACAAAGACTGTCTGGCAGCGAATTCCAAGTCGACGGGCCCGCCAAAGAAAAGCGCCGATGACCAAAACTGTTCAATCGATAGCGCGGTACGACCAACTTCCGCTGAGTGGCAGAACGCAGATGTTGACGGCCAGTGACTTCTGCTGTGAGTGTACAACTGTCCATCAAGTCGGGTCTCTAACATAAGCTGGACATCCAAGTAT
>Ga0209671_1007080_pt1 | contig 11593 bp, 6 predicted proteins | sample WorMetHERISLAND2_2_FD_187401 | JGI IMG/M metagenome (GOLD analysis project Ga0209671, IMG submission 187401) | Marine gutless worms symbiont microbial communities from Max Planck institute for Marine Microbiology, Germany - Olavius geniculatus... | ecosystem: Host-associated > Annelida >...
CTACAGGACAACCCCTCCCCTTTTTGCAGGCCCGTCGAGAAGGGGGAGGAGAAGGTTTTTTCCCGGGCCCCGCGACGTTTTTGGAGCGTCGCTCACAAATATAAAGTACACCATTTTAAAAAGCTAAATTCAAAAAATTCTCCTCAGACGGGCCCCGCGAGAATGTTTTCTCTGGGCCCCGATATGGCTTTCGACGCCCTTGCGTCTTTGTCATACTTTACTACAATTCTTGTAAACAATTTTTGCTGCATTTTGTCCGTTTTCAGCTGCAACATAAAGTAAGTTTGCAGCCACCACTAACTTTGCGTATATTCTGTGAACAGAATGATTCTCGTAGACTTGTAAAGTGGTAATGTTTTAGTCCTGAATGTTCTGACGTTCGACACGAATGTGAGCACGGCTAACTAGTTGAGTTGAGTTGAAAACATGTTCCAGCGATTCTCCCGATTTGCAGTGCAGCTGTTGACTACTTGGTTCCCTCACGACGCCGACAAATTTGTACGGGCTGGCACATCCAAAATGAAGCTCTCAAAAATAGAGAACAGTTAAAAGTATGTATGGAGAGGGTTTTGCTGTACACTCGTTGCCAATACCAATACTTTCACCACTGTCGACCATATGCCACCGACGTCAATAGTCAGTTAATCAGTATTTGTCGAGATTAGGCTCCATAGAATACCTATAGTTTATACTTCACTTTGCCATTTAATTGGTTCAGTTTAACAGACGTTAGACATCTGAAGTTTTGTCAATGTACGAATTTTATTCTTGCATTACACAAAATTACTTCCTGCACATTCAATGAAAATATTGCCGATGCATGGACCAACACAAATCTTTCAATAAGCACTGCATTGGGCCAGCTCTAGCTATAAATACTGCAAAAATACGTCAATACTGACAATACCAAACTTGCTTCAGACAGCACAGAAATTGTTTGACGTTTGTGCACTAACTCAGTAAACAAATGCGCTGTTGGCTATCGACCCAAGACCCTTCTCGCAATCTTGCGATACTAAAAGCAAAAACTCATCTAACAGTAGCCACTGTACCAATCACCATACCGTGATTAATAGTCCCTGCTGCTTACTAAAAGGCAACGTACGTAAAACTGTATGCGCGCAATCGAAGATATTGCTACTCTCTTGTGGGACATTTGTAAGAAGCGGTCTGTCTTTGTGTTTGCTAAAAAGATGGGTTATTTCAGGCAGTAAAATACAGTCTTCCTCCTCCATCGCTTTTTTGAAAATTTACAGAAATTTCGTGGAGATGTAAAGTGCGAGTTTCATCACAAGTTGACAACGATGCATCGCGTGTTCTTGTTCTGTCAACTCGACCGTTCCATCTACTGGCAATCAATCAGTCGTTATTTAACCCAGCTGCACAGTACAGTAATGCAGTGGAACGCGACAAACGTGACAAGTTGGCAGGACAGACAAACAGCGTGATTTTTGCTCTTAAATCAAAAGCAGTAGGCCTACAGCATAATAATAAACTGACAACAGTTAAATAACAGGATAACGAAGAAAACGAAAAAAGCAGAAATACAAACCGCAAAAATCAGAAATATGCTCACCGTTCGTTAACGCTAAAGAAAAATTCACAATAGCAACTAAAAGAACGAAAGTTAATTTCATCCCTCGGAAGGTTGTTCCGTAGTATGCCTTGGTTTAACTACGAGGCAGGCAAAAATCTTCAGATAGTATTGCACTGGGAATTATCAACAAGCAGTCTGTACGAATGACCACGAGGGCTAAAAACACCCAACTGTAGCTAACAAAACTGAACTGAACTGAAGTTTACCAGTGATGTGTCCGTTCATCAGCAGCGTGTTGGTTGGTGGCGTGTCGCTGCCCGAGGTCGAGTTGCCGCTGATGCCGGCGTGCCGGTGGTGCGGATGGTGCGAACAGGACAGATCGACGAACCCGGGCGCCGCGGTCGGACCGGTCGCAGGACGAGACTTGCCGCCTAGTGTCTGTCGCGAGGCGAAGCTACGTGGACAGCAGAGCAGACAGTGCGGATGTCGTGTCTCGGCGTAGCGGCGACAGTGTGATGACCGGCCCTGGTCCAGCAGGTCGTCCAGGATTCGCCAGATGTCGCTGAACGACATCGCACGAACCTGCAACGAACGAATAACGCTTCTCATCTCAATTTCACGAAGTTCACGTCAGTAGCTGTAGAATACTCGTATCGGTCGTCCGCCTTGTGCCGTACGACTACGACACATGATATCAGGGACGTCATTTAGCGGGAAGGGAACTAGATGGGTCTACAAACTCCCCAAGGATTTATGTTTTTAATTTTTATGTGTAAATCGTACTTTTGAAACAGTGCAAGAACAATAGAACGTATAACTGAGACGCGCCCAATGATTTACTGAAGTACACGCCACTAATATTTTGTCACGAAATGCCTGAAAATAACTTAACATGACAGCAGGGCTGGATCGAAATTTCGGAAGCAAATTAGTTTGAATTACTGTTAAGCGCTGCCGTTCAGAACTGCTGCATGAGACGCTGTCCAAAAAACTCCACTGCGATTGTGATTAAATTGGCCAATCCCGAAGACAACAGATAGGTCGTGTGGCAAGTTTCAAGAAACTCGATTAGTCTAAGCGACGTAAAGTTTGTCAAAAAACACGACACATTACACAGCGGTCGATCGCTGTTTGCAGACAGAACAACCACTACGAATTTCTCTCGCTCCGAGACCTTTCTTTTCCTGAAAACCGTTCTGCTTGTTTCCTTTCCAAATAATGATATGAGGCTTTGCAGACTGTTTCTGCAACAGCTTACTATGCGTCCGTCCTAATAGGCTGCATTACGGGCCTCTTCGTCCGTGGGTCTCTTTGCCTGTCCGTCCGTCCGTTTACCCATCTATCCCGCCCACCTATAAAACGGCTAACTTTTCAGCGACACAAAACAGACGAAGAAACGGTTATACCTGTTCGGCGTGCGTGCCGACGATCAGTACAGGTGTATCGACAGCCATTTCACTGAGCGCTTGCAGCCACATCTGCAGGCGCGAGACATGGCGAGCGAACAGATGCTGAGAGCCATTGTGCAGCTCCAGGGCCGTCAGATCAACGACCAAGATGTACAAATCTACCTGCACCTAGAACCGACCAATCCAACAGACCACACACCGTGCACTAACAACCTAATGCTATATACGCCAAGTGCGCGTGCGGTCTGTAATAAAAAGCATTTAACATCATCATCATCATCATCATTTATTCGTTCATTAACACAGGACATGACATTTAAAGATCACTATTGACAAACGGGAACGGCAAGACTGAAACAACACTGACAGCCGCCCACAGACCTAAATAATAAAAACACAAGCAAAAATAAGCGAACAAATCAAAAGCACTTCAAAAATATTGTAAAATCAATAGAACCTATAAACTGCTTAAAACTTGCGAAACTTCTGAAATTTACACTTTTCCTTTTTTTCTTTTTTTTCATAACTCCGTCGAATGGCGATAAATTTACACGAAATTTTAGCAGCTGTAGCTAAAAGGAATTACGAAAGAAGAAAAAGAATGTTTTTTATGAAACACCATGTAGTCACTGGGTTCTGACGTAGCTTACTCTTAAACCGCACTCAGTACTGGTATCGTTTTCATAATCTTCGGCCGCAGTCGTGCGTCATAAAGCAAACGACGGCGTATAGTCGTCGTCTATGTCATTTGAATTTGGTTTAAGTACGATACCGCACTGTCTCGAGAGGTATAAGCTCGTACTACTGCGTACTCGCTTAACCACTCCAGCAGTGCGGTATTTAGTACATACTTCGTAGCAACAGTTGATTTTTTGGTTTTCTGTTTAAAAATAGCACCCAGTAGACGTTTGGATAAAAAGTGTTGAACAGAGCTGACGGCATTGTTGGCTGGCTGGTGTGTTTACCTGTTGACTGAAAGTATCGAGCACGTCGTTGGCGAGCACCAGTGCACAGACATGGCACGGACCGTAGCTGACGTCAGAGCTAGCGGCTGCCGGACGCATGTCGAACTGATGTACCTCAAACGTTCGCGGCGCGTGATGAGATCTAGATGACGACGATGACGACGACGGTACATCGGCCAGACGACAGAAGCCGTGGTCATCATGCAGCGCCGCCACCAGAGCAGCCTTCCCGGCATTCGTCTCGCCGACCAGCGCCAGCGTGACGTCACGACTCACGTGACTCGGTACTACCCGCTGCACGGTCGCAGAAGACGGTCCGGGGATAACGCCGCCGCCGGCGCTGATTGGCGCAGTCAACGTCGACGCGGGGCCGGACAACGACTGGAGGAAGACCTCGAGGTCAAGGTGCGCAAGCAGCTGGGCTCGACTGCGGCGCACGTGGCGCGGCCTCAGCGTCAGGTTGAAGAAGTCAAAGCGGTACAGACGGCGCACGAGCGGCGCCAGTTGGGCGGGGATGCGTTCGAGTCGGTTGTGTGCGACGTCGAGTGTCGTCAGCTGACGCAAGTCACCCAGCGACGCCGGCAAACGAGCCACGCCGTTGCGATCGCAGCGCAGGACGCGCAGACGCGGCAGCGCGGCCGGGATCCAGGCCACGTCGGCGACCCGATTGTTACCGAACGTCAGTACCTCGAGACGCGATAGTCGCGACAGAGCGGCGACCGGCAGCGTGCGTAGTCGCGGCCGCTGCGAGTCACACGCGAATGTTCGCAACGCCGACAGACGACCGATGTCGGCCGGCACCTCGCTCAGACAGTTACGATCGACTTTCAGCACTTCGAGGCTCGGCATGTTAAAGACGGAGATCGGAAGCGAGCGCAGGTGCGTATGCGATAGCACCAGAGTCCGTAGCGTCAGCGGCGACAGCGCTTCGTCGTCCAGCTGGATCCGGCAGTCGACCAGGTACAGCGTGGTCAGAGTGTGTGGGTCCAGCCGACGCATCAACTGACTTAGCGGCGGCAAACGCTCGTCCTGCAACACAGCAACAACGACTTGATCAACGTGTGTACATTGCCAAAATACAACTTCTCTCTCTAAGTTCGCAAAAATGTTTAATCGCAAATGTTTCGCGCATAACTTTTATTTTAATCATATGCAAAACGTTTAAAATGTTTTACACGTGGTAACATGTGGCACGTGCGATAAAACATAAAAAGACTATGTGGTTTGTGTATTACACAATTCATAAACACAGCCTTAAATCAAAACGCTACCGTACAATAATTACGTGATAAACGTATTGAATATAAACTTCTATCTGTCAATTTTTTTTATCGTTCTTCATTTGTGGCTTTTAGGCTTATGACATATTTTTGTCTTTAAAATCAGTTTCTCGATTACTTTTATCAACTAGTCCTGATCAATCATGTACTATATTGCATTTTATGTATTGACGTAATCCAGCATTTCGGCTGCAACACAAATAAACGTTCATTTCATTTTCCCAATTTACACTCACCTCACATCAGCGTATGCAGCATTTACCAGCGCAACACTGTTCAATAATAAAAAAAAATTCCAGGAATCTTTGCGACCTTGAATGTCTTTTTAAGATTACTCAAAGTCAAAGGTAGAAAACAAGAAAACATTCTACACGAAATCCGGAAAGAAAAGGATGCGCGTCAGACCTGGGATCAACATGCACAAACTGAATCCAACAGGAGATACGGCGTTAGGCCTACAACACGACGGACCCAAGAACTGACGGACGACAGAATGACGATTCCAGAGAACAGCCACAACGATGATGATAACGTGTATAAAGAAAGTCCGTATGTAGCTGAGTCATGGCAGGTATGTTTTCAGTATACGACGAATTGCGATGAGAATAGACCTTCAAAGAAATGCGGCACATGTCTCAGTGACAGCAACTGGGGTCTATCGCCGCCAATGTTCATTGTTGCTCCTAGATCTCGTATATAATGAAGCAATATATAATCTCTGTGACAATGTGCTGACGACGACGGCATTGGCGGCCCCGGCGGTGTGTTTTACGAGCAGTGAGCTGGTAGGACACTGCCTGCGGACAGCAAGTCAAGCGCCGGACGGCCAGTTGCCATGACAAGACGGCGTGAAATTAGGGACCACACAAGACGTCTGCCCTGCAGCCGTGTAGGTCGTTACCCGCTCTCGTCGCCTCGTCTCAGCTGTTGCTATATACCCGACGATACATGCATGGGCTGGGACCTGGGGACCACCAGCTGAGACGCACATTCAGAGCATTGATGGTAGCTCTCAGCCAGTATTAACTGTTCCCCGGGGAGAGTTTAACGGACGGACGGACGGACGACGCAGCGGCCGAGATCGCTTCGCAGTAGGCCTACACAATGCAATTAACCCTCTTAAGATGAGTGAAAAAAACTAGATAGCACACAGTTCGTCCTGATCTTGATAGACTGGGGTCATATTCTTCAATATTTAACAGTGAAAGGCGTCGATTTTGTCGACTTTTGCTCTATGTACGTTGCACAAGGTATAAGTTACTAAGCCTATAAGAAATATGACAGTCTATGCGATTGTTATTGCATTCAGTTCAGAACAGAAGCCTGGTCATTGTGAACTGTAATATTTTGAACGAATTAGAACAATTAAATCATTATTCACTGACGGCGAGTTTAGAACATTGATAAATCTGCTACTGGTTTCTTCAATCGTCCGAACTCTGGACCGTTAACAGCTCTGATCAAAGTTGGGTCGTCGAACAAATACATCTACAGCTTAACGTCGACAGCCTGTCCGCATACATAAGGCCTATGTATAAGGCCATCGTTTTTCTATGTCACGCTTAACTTCAACTGCCCTGAAGACGAGTAAGTCAGTCTTAAAATGGTTAAATAGTGTTTATAGAAAATCCAGTTCAGAGCTACGGAGCGTCACCTGCCATATGGGATCACACAGCGTTACCTGCCACCCGACACAGATAAACGCGCCACGCCATAACCCCAGCCAGTGCTCGATTATACATGTACCTACCCCGCAGAGATGGAAGGCTGAGTTGATCTCAGCGTTGGTTATATACCTAGATGGTTTACCTGTCCGCAGAAAGTCACCCATCCAAGTACTAATCACTTGATAAGTTGATAGAGACATGACTGGCAGTCAAACTAACGACCTCGCAATTGCATGTCCAACGTCCTATGCGTTACACTATATACCAAGCCACCAAGCCACGAAGTCAACTATGACTTCAACAATGTCGATATCATGGCGTTGGCATTTATCAACCCGAAGCAACTAGATTTTATCACGATTTAAATATAGAAAACTTTTAATGTAATTTTAATGTAATTGTATTCTAAATTCCCCGCACGAAGTCTATAATTACTGCACAAGCTGACTAATGGCCTACCCTTTCTACCAAGTTAAATGCATTCTCTTCCTTTTCCCTACCAACAATAATCTTCTATCTTAATTTTTTCTCCCAAATTCTGCAGCAATAGAACAACAAACTAAAGCCTACAGAAGTGAGACCCCACAAGTTGAGGCTAATGTGTGACTGTCTACAGGATGCGGCAAAAAAGTAACCCCCCCAGAAGTTGTTTGTTATTTTTTTGGCGGATCCTGTATTATACCTGCACGACGATCATGTCGCGGATGGGTTCGCGGGCCGACGGGAAGTTGTTCTCAAAGTAGTCGGTGGAATCCTGGCGCGAGAAGAGTAGATATTGGTCGCCGAAGCTGCGTCGCTTGGTCAGCGTGCTGTCGCTATCTGCAGGCAACGGCTTGTAGACGTCATCAATGACACAACACTCGGGCAACATCTGACACAGATCCCAATCAGCCCTCAGTTACCATAGATACTGCCATGCATTGTGACTTGCTATAGGCCGCATTACGAGTATTGTCCGTACGTTCGTTCGTCTGTCTGTCCGTCTGTTCCGTACAGGCTCAGAACTCGAAAACAAACCGGCACAAATAAATAAATAAACAAAAATTGGCGCGAATGTTCCCCAGGACAAAAGTAACCGATGTGCCAGTTCAAAAGTTACAGGTCGGAGTAAAAATGACTGGAGGCCAGAAAAATACTTGAGAAATTGCCTAATAACTAACGTACTCGCGTGTAACGGCTCAGGCGCCGTGCAGCTCAGGCGCCTACTGCAACCAGGCTTAACCAACTCCTCGTACGACGTCTTACAACATCGTGGTTTGTTTTATCGAGGTGCGTACGAACCCCTGAGATTAGATAAATAATCTCTTCAAGTTTGCATGGAGCTGTGTGACAAACAGTAAGCGGAGTTGACGCATCACCTCATTGTACCACGCGCGCTGGCGTCGTGGCCAGAGAAAGCAAAAGGAGGAAACAATTAATTGCCGCCCTAAATTTTGAGCTGTCGGAAAATTTTCTTGTTGCCGGAAAACTTTTGTCCAAAAATGCTAATTCGAGGCTGAAAACCCCCATTTTGGAAATTTAGTATCAGGATTTCAATTTTGAGCACCGCAGCACTCTTCTCTGTCGAAAGTTTGCAGTTGTCCGTCGGAATTCTGTCAGAGATTTAAAGTGTCTGCCAAAAAGCTGCAACTTTTCGCTCGGCCTACTTTTTTATATGCCATCTCGGCAAATACTAACAAAAAGAGCGTTGTACGGTAAAGTGCGACACAGACCCTGGTCTTCTGAAGCGCGTCACAGCGGACGACGTCAAACGTCGCAGACTCGAGAACCAACTGAATCGCTTCGACATGACCGATCCTTAGTGCCACGTGCAACGCCGACTCACGCTGAGGCGTCTGGTTCACACCGCATACAGCGAACCCTCCGATCAATTCATATTGTACGTTAACAACAGCAACAATGATATACAAGCACCCGGCACCAATGTAATTTGGCAATAGACAAAATCGTTTCTTTTCTATTCGTCAGGTGGCAGCATCAATTTGTGATTGCGTGTTTTGGCTGCGGGGTTCCACCCCTAAATCTGCCCTTCTTTGGTCGGGTGGGTGAATCAGGAACTGTTATTACTATTATTACGACATATTGTGTCAAACGGGGGTCCCTGGCCGTCCAGAGAACGGTGAGATTTGGCCCAACGGGCAAAATGACGTTAGCTAACGTCAATGTAACGTTTACTTTTAGATTATAACATTGGCTTATCGTAGGTTTACTGAGAGTTCAAGGTGTAATTTAGCCGGCGGATCTAACCGTTAGCCGAAACATGTTATGTATTACTAAATGCAGCCAAACCGTCGCACCTATACTGTCACCTGGCACGGCACATACAAACGAATGATTCTGCCTTTTTTGTTTAAAAATGGCACCATTATACTTGATATCTCTGGATTCACTCTTAGATTCTAATTGTTTATACCATTTTGCTGTTTGTTATAAATGTATTTTGAGTTGCATCTTTTAATAGCTGTTTGATAATAGGCTATCAATATAGTGATAGTGATTGGTAATTGTTAGTATATGTGCTGCAGTGTCACAGCATGCCACATCACTCACTGGTTTGTGACATCTGGCCTTGGTGCAGAATGTGATATTTTTTACACACAAACCAGTGAGTGATGTGGCATGCTGTTACACTGCAGCACATATACTAACAATTACCAATCACTATCACTATATTGATAGCCTATTATCTATCTACGAATGTTGCCAGTGCTGTCGACACGGACGAATAGAGACAAGCACTCAACGCAACAAAAGCAACATAACAAAGTAAGACGCGGTTAGAATGCAGTGAGTGAAAATCTAAGAGAGATTTGAGGCCAATGCGCTGCGTGCGTGCAGAGATCGACCACCGGACAGACGCCTTACAGTACATTAAGACTTTCTTTTTTAACGCTCTGCTTCATCCAAGACGAATCGTTCGCATCTCGACATGCAGATAACCCTTTACACTATACGCTCCGTGCGACTGTGTGCACGCAGAATTGCAAGCAAAATTCGTAGACGATTTAGCTACCCACACTTTAGGCGTCCGCAGTAACAGACAACTACAGTAAAATGTTACAGTTGCTACACTCACCGTTCACAGTTAGATGATTATATGTAGTCCTAGTATATAGCGAAGACAGTGCGTGCCACACCTGTTAAGTGTTACGCTATTAAGACCAGTTTATCACTGTCATAGGCTCATATTGATCGTCGTTTTGTTTTGAATAATGTCGACATGTGTCATGGGTTAACAGCTATACTTACCGGTGTCTGCCGTTAAAAAGAGTTAAATACTACAGCGAGAAACACAGCGTAGGAGCAAACAACGACGAGCAGCGCGCAGGCGCAGAATAGCCGAGTACTTCCTGTCGCGATGGTGACGTCATCGACCGAAGGGAATCGAAGCAATCTCGGCTGCTAAATGAGTGCCGTAGAGAATAAGACTCGTTAGACGTCTGACGACTGAAGTCCATTGTCTCACTGCATTCAGACCGAGAGCTCACTTTTACTACTAGTCGATCTGTTGCAGTGCTCAGAATATCAGAAATCATTAATCGCGCATTTTTAGCTAACCCCTTTCATCAGATAAACTATTTCAGGCCGCTAACGTCCTTCCAAGTCCTACGGCTGCGCGACCACTCAATATTTTACAAGTGAGGCATTACAATCTTGAAAACTCCGCTGTCAGTTAAACCAGTTTTCACAAAGCCTGAGTGATCGGGATATTACGAACAGGCAAGCTGAGACCTCATGATGTAAGCCATTTACTCGCACAGAAGTGCGCGAATCGAGGCCTTGCGAGACATTACGTCGTAATATTAAATAAGCCTGACTCGACCATGTAAAATGTAAGCAGAACAGAACCAATAATCGGAACAAACCAAACGAGATTAGCAGTGCGTAAGAAAGACAACCGTTACTCAAAACCTGTTGTAATCTGCCAACCAGAAACGCTTGCAATCGATCAGTAACTGCGCCTGCAAGATCGAAGCAAACGTCATGAAGTTTTACACCGTGGAACGCGGAGCTCAGCATGATGACTGACAGTATATACAGTATAGGCTGGAAGAAAAAATGTCCGACAGAACGTTAACGATGACTGTTTCTGTGAACGACTCTTGATATTAAACTCCACGATCACCAATTAGCACCTTAGCTAAAACCCGCATCCTTCATTACCTTAGCACCTTGGTGGATGCATTGGGTCACATGTTAACGTCATTCTGCTCTGTCGGTCACCAGTTTTTCGACTTCTTCCCAGGTAATGTCCATGTCCTTCAGATCTCGTCTGATGATGTCCATCCAGTTCTTCCGTTGTTTTTTCCTGCACCGGCTTAGTTTCCACTGGAAAATAGGCTAAGGCATCGGCGTTACACTAAGAATTAAGCATTCTGTCACTTTTGGCTAAGTAAGTACGTAGGCTAAGAAACCCATTTTAATACTTAATAAAGTTACGAAGAAAACTTGTTTTATTTTTTGAACCACATGTGCGTACATAGGTAAGCTGCGTTTAGCTGACAAGTGACAATTGCACGAATAATACACTGAAATAAAAAAAAACAGCTGATAGTTAAGACAAAAACATGCAAAGGCATTATGTACTACAATTTGCACGCTACACATACAGTGTAATTAAAAGGAGCCTTTGCAATAGAACTTTACACATAGCCGAAAGTCTTGAGCGATCGCAAAGCCAGCGGCGTCATGGGTTGAAAAAGTAGGCGGGGCAAGAAGACAGAATTCCCACAGT
>Ga0209671_1007081_pt1 | contig 11593 bp, 9 predicted proteins | sample WorMetHERISLAND2_2_FD_187401 | JGI IMG/M metagenome (GOLD analysis project Ga0209671, IMG submission 187401) | Marine gutless worms symbiont microbial communities from Max Planck institute for Marine Microbiology, Germany - Olavius geniculatus... | ecosystem: Host-associated > Annelida >...
GTGGGCAGCGATAGTAAGAATGGCGTCAGACACCAACGGGCATTGAGCCCACGGTTGTCGATGATGACGATGATGTCTTCCTCGGCCACATACGGCCATTGCTGTCCATCTGTCCATTCATTTTTGTCTTTTAGTCTGTCACATTCTGGCTTCTAATTTCCAAACAAAAATGCACAGCAAAGTCAAAATTTATGCAAACGTTCCCGAGATCAGTCAAGTTACCAGTGTGCAAATTTTCAGCTCTAAAGTTCAAGGCAAGGGTTAGGTTTTGTCATGGTGCAGTAGTGGGCCAGTGGCAGTTTGGCTTAGTTGTTAACGTCATTTGTCACATGAATAAAGGTAATCAGATAGTTACTTGGATGAATGGATCGGTGACCATCTGCACATGGGTTAATCATCTCTGTACGTAATAAATGTACAGTTTATACTCTTGTTAACGGCAGCATTTAAGGACTTGCACATCGAAAACAGCAAAAATTACATAAGGTGATATTGTCCGCATCACACTGACTGTGTGTCAATGTGCTGCTGAATAATATCACCTTTTGTAATTTTTGCTGTTTTCGATGTGCAAGTACTTTAATGTTGCCATTAACAAGTGTATAAACTGATAAACTGATGTTCTGTACATTTATATTTGCTATTTTTTTACGAATATACTGTTTTTCTACTGGTGATCAGTTACAAAGATATTGCACTTCAGATATTTCTTACAGTAGCCAAGCTGCTTATAACTGTTACTTACTACCTAATGACATGACTGAACAAAGCAGGCGACACTCGTCAGGCATGGTGTCACCGCTGGCCTGCATTGCTGACAATACTGAACAAAATTTTTTTTATATCCACAAAATGGCCATATAAATAAATGAACTAATATTGCACGCATCACCCGCTTAATGTAGGCCCAGAAAACACTTCAATAATGCTAATTTAACTAATCGTATTATTGCAGTTATTGGACCGTTGTGTAAAATGGCTGACCACAAATGTCTATAATGTCGAGTCAAACTAAAGTCTGAGCTCATCTCGTAGTTAACCGAGTTCTAGCCAATTTTTGGCAAAAATTCTACAAATTTCGTTGCCAAGGCAACAAAAGTCAACCATGGTAAACTTACTAAGATTAGGCCCTATTTATTTGCTCCACCCTTAAAACCCCTTGTTAGATGCAAGAATCTCGTAGATAACTCGTACATACGCCGAGTTATAGCCCATTTTGTTCCAAATTTCGTTGCCATGACAACAGGGGTCAGTTGGGGAAAATGTGATTGACAGCATTCAATGGCCCATCCCCAAAATCCCCCTATAGGCGCAAAAGTCTCGCAGATATCTCTTACACAGATCTAGTTATAGCCAATTTTGTCCAAAATTTTGTTGCCATGGCAATGGGGGTCGGTCGGGGAAAAATGCGATTGGCAGCATTCAGTGGCCCATCGCGAACCCCCCTATAGATGCAAAAATCTTGCAGATATCTTTTACACAAGTTGAGCTATAGCCTATTTTGTCCCAAATTTTGTTGCCATGGCAACTAGGGAGGGTCCGGGGTAAAATTAAATAGCACCATTAGATTGGCCATCCCCGAAAATCATACCCTAGAACCAAAAATTACGACTGTATCACAGCCAAAGTTATGATCGTTTTAAAAATTGTTTAATTTTCCCCGTAGGCTCCATTGTAGTGTTTTTGGAATTTTTTGAATAAATACGTTAAATATTAATTTCAAATTTTGTAACCCCCCAAAAGGCACATTTTTGCGCGAGACCGCATCGTTTGAGCCATCGCATGCAAAAATGCGCCGAAGGGTCTGACCTGTAGGTGAGTTTCTGAAAGAAAAGGTATATGTGCAGCTAGAAAATTTTTTGCGTATATTTCACCTATTTGCCGAGAAGCCCCCTTGTGCAGATTTACATGAAACTTTGTGTGAGGGGTCATTTAGTCGACGTAATCAACCGTGCCAAATTTTATCTCAATCAGATGAGGGGTTTTGATTATGTGGGGGGTCGAATTTTTGGCTTTCCCATAGGAAAGAGAAGTCGCCGTTAATGCATGGCTTGAACTACCGTTCAGCTTGTGACTATTAACCAGTCACTTAGGTCAACTTAGCCTGCTCATATATTCGTGGGTAGGTGCAGTGAGTACTAGCAAAAGCTCGGATGTAAACGGTTACAGCACATGATGCGCTAGCCCCACGTTCGTGGTCTGACAGTGTAAATTTGTAAAGGAAACAGAGATCAGCACTACCCTATGGACCTTATGGCTCAAGAAGGACTTTAGATTTTAATACTACGTCTGCTGTGGTCTGATGTTTCTGGTCGGCATTGCACTGTTGTTTTTTTGTGTGTGCGGCTGAGACAGAGCCGGTAATGTAGAAATGATTGAGACGAGACCTGATCTCCCGCGACAGATTTATGAACAGCATAGCACTGCCAGGACAACATCATCACTGACTGGCAGTCGCAGCAACGAGTCTTCCACAATGACCAGCATTGATCACCCCTCCAACTCACGCCACTCTGCCCCTGCTAGTGGCAGTGGTGGTTCTGCGCCATCTGCTCACTGCAGCAGACCACCGACATCAGCCTCTAGCAGTTCTCTGCTCGGTCAGACTTCAACAACGTCAAGAGGTCTGCAGCGGATAGGTGAAGACTGGACTACGTGTGGTCTTATATGATCAATGAAATTGCATCTGTCGGTCGATAATGTAGACCTAGGAAAATCCATTGTGTCTGCGACAGAAGTGTCGTGACTATCTGCCAATGTCCAACATAAAACATGTTTTATTTTTGCCAACAAAATCGGCTAGCTTATTTTATGTTGGTCAACAGACTTTGTTCATTTCACCATAATGTGTGTTCACAAATGGGATATAGATATGCATTTTTGTTATTTGTTAGTTATTTTGTAATATTTATTTTTGTTTATTACATGTAGAAAAAGTACTACAATCTGCTGTGTTCTGTATTCATGAAGTCATTTTTTAAAGTTAATGATAAAATTGGCTGTATGCCATGGTTTTATTGAAGAAGAAGATTTGCATAGACAGCTCGGTCCTTTTCGAGGGAGCTCATCTCCTTTTGGCGCTTTGAGCTGGCGAGGGTTAAACCCAATTTAGCTAGCACACAACCTAAGTCAGCCAGATGGCCAGCTCTAATCAACAGCCAGCGCCTTTAACTGACTGGGCCAGTATACCAGCAATCCTGGCTACAGGGCCTACTGTTACACAGGACTTCCCTATAGTTGGCCGTAACCACCCCAAGTACTCATTTTACCATCCCACAGAGGGTAGAAGGCTGAGTTGACCTATTATGGATTTATTGGCCAGTTTTATTGGTCAGCTTCACCACAGCCAGAAAAATTGGCCAGCTATATCACTTATGTGATCACGTAACAATAGAGGCAGTGTGTCATTGTATCAGAATCTAGAATCCAGTGTGTGAAATTTTGCTACAGACCAACAGCAGTCATCTGAAGCCTGGAGAAATAGCCGGGGAGCCATTCCGTCATACCAGAACACTGTGCATTCCTCATCCAGCCTGTCTCACACCACAAGCTCTGCCGGTCAGCTGCCCACGCTGCATTACGGTCAGTCACTCGTTTGTTCGCTGTTATTGCACATCTTGAGAGTCTATCGTTTTGGGCTTTGCATTTTTATTGTGTCTGGTTGGTGGCTTGCTTTAGCGATTACATCGTTGGTTACATCGATGATGTTACTCTGCATTGTGCAAGGTTAGTATTGAGGTGGGTGATCGTTTGCAGTTGTGTAACTACTCCACTCAGGTCAACTCAGCCTGACCTGGGTAGGCACAGTGAGCACCAGGAAGGAAGGACTTATAGTTCACATTACTTGACATTGTTTTTGTGTGATTGCGTTGTATGCATTTCTTGCAAATAAACATGTTTGTTAATATTAACAAGTAGCCCAGCTGTTCCTAAGGTAACCAACCATACTAATTGTCAGTGACCTTCAAGGTCATCCAAGGTTGATAATTTTCATATCATTTGAAAGCCAATATACCGTATTTTCTCCATTAATTCACACGGCTAAAAATAAATAAATTTCTCAGTGTTCGAATTATTAGAAGTAAAAAAAATAATTACTGAAAAGCCTGTTCGAATTATTTAGAATAGCCTACTACGAACGCCCACAATATTCTCTAGCAGTGTGTGGCCACTACAGCTGCAACCTGCTGTGGCCTTTGATCGTGGCCAGGGCATGAGGGCGTCTGCAGTAGGGCTGGTGTGGAGGACAAGCATTGGTCATTTGTGAATGTGGCAGTTGTACGGTCAGCATTAGTGACGTGCGGACTACGGACGGGTCTGTCCACAAATGCAGATCTGCAGGATTTTGTGCGGACATGGACTGATGCCGATCATGTTCCATGACGACTGACGAGTTTATTTTTCTTATAACTGCTAATGGACTTTGGAAAACATGTTCAACTTCTGTCTTGTATAGCAAAATGCATTACCAAGCTCTCTACTGCTGTTATTTTGTTCCATTATATTGTAATCTGCTATAAGCATTACGTACTACAGAATAGGCATATTCAGTGCAAATGCGGACTGACAGCGGATCCAGTATTTCTTTTCAGTTGCGTAAGTGGATGCGGATCTTTGGTCAAAATCGCGGACTGATGCGGACTCATAATTTTGGGATCCGCAAATTCTCTGGTCAGCACTGCTGCAGCATTTAAGGTGAAAGCTCACCGGGCGGCCCGGACGATCTCTGCTTGCTAGGTATGCCCTGGGGCTGTCTCCCCCTTCCTTAGTCACTACCATACAGGGCGACAGACAGCGTCATGCGGGGGTTAATTGCTCTAATGTGTGCAGAGAGAAGCAAACAACGCACAGCCATTGTTCGCCGTAAACAAGCTTGCAGATATTGCACCTGGACTTGACGTGATCAAATTATTAGAGCCGGGTGTTCGAATTAATAGGAGTAAAATAAATAATTATTTTTTCTTAAAATTTAGGTGTTTGAATTATTAGAGTGTCCGAATTAATGGAGGAAATACGGTACGACTTCCTATCAATGATCAATAGCAACTTAGGTTCTGTCTCACTCTGTTTAGCCACAATAGTGCATAACAGTCTTTAAGGTCATCCAAGGTCAATGATTCCCATCTAATCTGACAGGGAGTAAGCCACTTCCAGGACTTCCTGTTAGTGATTAATAGTAACCTTGGCTCTATCTCGCACCGTTTTTGAGATATGACCACTTATAGCTTGAAACATTCATTTCTGTAGTGCGTTATGACCCTTCAAGGTCATCCAAGGTCAACGATTTATATGTCATTTGAAAGCCAGTATGTGAATTCCTATTAGTGATCAATAGCAACCCTAGGCTCTATCTTGCGCCGTTTAGCCGCAGTACTTTCGTGATGGATGGATGACAACCACGACAACAGCTTGACCATTTTAAGTATGGTCAGCTAAAAACTGATTATCATGGATTAATTCTCACTCCTTTACTTAACTACTCAATCTAATGACTATAGTTAACCTGCCTTATGAGATACGCTTGAGACAAATCGTCGCAGTTACATATTGCTAGAACAACCGTACATGGACTGTAGTCATAGGCTCAGATATGTAATAGTTACGTATTATAAGGACTGTTACTGTGTATTTAACTGCCATGTGTTGTAGATGAGATATTTATGGATGATGCCGATGATGACATTTTTCTCAGTGATGCGCTGAGCACTGAACAAAATGTGAGCATTGCTTTTTTCACTGGTTTATCATACATGCTAACCTAATGTCATTCCATGCTAACACAATATACATTCAAAAATGACTACGTTGGAGTTTTTGATGTCATCGTCGATCTTGAGCCTCGACAAACACGTCTCAAGTAACTCCATGCCTTTATCACGTCGTGCATGGATTACTGCAACACCGTGCTTGCCGGATTACCTCATTACATAACTGACACGCTTCAACGTGTGCTGAATTTACCCAGTTTATTTGGTGAGAGGAGAATGAGCACTGAGTGGTTGCTGACCTTTGGACAGCTTGAGCCACTTAAACTGGCAGCTGAAGTACTACATTCACTATTGCCATTTATTACCTCTTGGTTCAAAAGCTGATACTCATGGAGGATAGAAGGCTGAGTCAAGCTAGGTGGCTGGTTACTATTGATATGGTTTACATGCACACAGATAGTCACCACCAAGTGCTAAATGGGCCTGGCATAGAGTAACTTTATAAATCTCATATGGCGTGTTACTACTATGCTGCCAACCTTTTTTGGTCTTGATGAAGTATTGTGAGGTATCTGCTGTTTCAATTTAGCAGCAAAATGGCTGAAAGTAGCTACACGATGTGTCACAGCAGGGGCAGTAAATTCGTGCCACTTTCAATAGTGGCACAGAAAAATCTTTTTAAAAATAGCACGGAAAAGCATTGATTTTTCACTCCACTTTTGATAACTTTATGTCACCAAATTGATGTTTCACAATCCAAATTAAGCACGTCTTTCACCTTCAAAATGCACCAAATTGCACAGATTTGCTCTTATATTTTCAAAAACTTTCTGTGGTTGACATCCTTGGATCCCCATATCTGACGAGGTTAGGCATCCTCCCCAGACACATCCCCCTTGGTCGTCGGCCATCATACTTGTTCAGAGCTTTTGTGGCTGTTAATGCATGTGTATTTGTGTATGTTTATAATGTGACACAGGTACAGATGTCAACACTGGCAAGTGTGAGCAGTGAAGTGAACAAACTGAGCAGTAGATCAAGAGACAATGCCAGCAATGCTACTGCTGTCACTGCTGCAAGATCCTCCAAATCAGTCTCGACTCTCAACCACAACACCAGATCATTTCCTGCCTCGCCACGAACTCATGTCACCAGTGGGTCACTTCCAGCATTTAGCAGCTCAAGTCACACCATCGTGTCACTTCCAACATTTTGTTCTTCCTTAAGAACTAACGGCACTAATGTGTCAGCTCTTTCTGTCAGTGGAACGACTCGCAGTGACATTTTGGCCAAAAAGCCGAAAGTCGAAGTCGATTTGACGGCAGAGGATGAATTTGAGAATGATGATGCTGATGCTGAGCTGATGATGATGATGGCACAGACAACAGAGCAGGAGAATTACACATGCAGCAGCAGCTGTAGCAGCAATAAGATTACTGATAAGAGAACACAGACACAGGCCAGCAGTAGATGTAGCGTTTTGTCCAGCGATTCAAACTTAATGAGCTCCAGAAGTCAAGTCGTGGTCAGAAGTTGTCAGGAAACTAGTTCTCGCAGTGCTTCAGACTCAGGCATCAACTCTTCCAGCATGACTTATAACGTTGCCCCAACTGGGCAGTTTCGTAACTGCGAGAAAAGCATCGGTTTTACTAAACGACACATAACAGTTACGTCGCAGCCTTTCACCTATCTTTCCGTCATTATGAAGACATTGTCGTCATCAGCAGCGGATATCAAAGACAGTGTCTACAACGTCAAGGTAACTGATGTCTGCTCTATCTGTTGCACACATACCAACATACTAATAACCCGTTTACACACATGACGAGCTGGTTTGGTGAGTGCCATCGTGCCAGTTTAGTGAATTTGATATACATCGTTATCAAGCCAGCTCGACGAGTGCACTGCATGATGTACGCTTTCATGTGCTTATCGAGCCAGCTCAGTGAATACTTGAAGTATGAAACATGTTTGGGCAAAATGCTGTAAGCTTCCCAGCAGCAGTGAGGCAATGTTTTAGCTGGCGGATTATAATCAAAATGTGTGAGGCATCTCACGTGAGACTTACACCCCGTTTACATGATGAAGCTGGTTTGATGAGCACTCACTAAGCCAGCTTCATCGTGTAAACCGGGTATAACGTAAGACCTAAAAAGAATTCCTGTGCTTGCGTTTTTATCCATCCGGCGAAAAAACCTTTCCTAAAATTTTTATTGGACCTTCAAAAACATTAGTTCAGTGCTGGGGAGCTTACAGCATTTCACCCAGACCTCTCTGCTGAATATTGAGGTATATGAGAGGAAGGGATGTTGTCTTTCTTATACTAGTTTTTTTCCCAACCTTGGTATATCTGGTATTAGAGTAGTTTGTTACTTTTAGTGGGATCTGAAATTGTTGAGATATTAACCGTTGGTAAGCATATTGTGCAGTCATATACATACATTATAGGACTATGCTAACTAACCAACTGTCTGTGTGTGTTTAGACGCCATTTCGGACATTTTTATTTCTCATTCTGCTGGCATATCATAGTGTGTGTAAAATACAGTGACTGCTGTGCATTTTTCAGGCATACATTGCCACATTACTAAGTCGTCTGGAGGCAAACGAAGGCCAGTTCTGGTCTTTGCTCGCCAAAATTAACGATGGAACAGCTGTAGTGGACGTTGTCATTAGTGACCAGGTACATCTAGTAGTACATACATGAAGTGGCATTCTGGCAGAAGGTGCAGGGGTGAATTCACATACACCTTTTAGGTTGGATATCTGTGGGTGAATTGCTCCCACGTAAATTTTTGCCCGTTGGGAAAATTTTTTAATATCAGAAACTGTGGAAAGTTTTTGCTACCAAAACACAAAGATTTTGGCTGGAAATAGCACATTTTGCGTGAATATAGGCGCAAAATTGAAATTTTGACAATTCGCTATCTCCTCTGTTGGAAATTTGCATCCGTGTGTCGGCAAATTCCAACTTCATGCATCCAAAACTTTTCTAACTCGTGATGCTGCTGCATATATACACACAGGTTCCACTGTGGATATTGTCTTGTTAGCTACCATGTTACAGCAGTTTTTTTTTGTTTATCCTAGTTGTTCAGATGGCTGTTACCAATGAATCAAGGAGCACATTGATATTGAAACTGTACAAGTTGTCATTGCTCAGAAATTTTAAAGTATTAATTTAGCTGCATGTTTTGTTGTTAAAATAGGCCCTACGCACAGTGCATCATTATGACTGATAGTTTTTCAAGACCTGAAGTTCTTTTACTTTGTATTTTTACTTGCAAATTGATTTACTTTTGTGCTGTAAACTAATTAGCTCTGTATATTTCTTTAGTTTTAACTTTGCTTGTTGCTATATTTGTTGCATTTTTTGTTGATTTGAATTTTGCGATTGAATTTGGCCAGCTTTTGATTTTTACACACGAAAGCAGCTACTGCTTTAGCGCATCTTAGCCATCGCAATTCTGTCTGTCTGTCTGTTCGTCCATCCGTCTGTTACACGGGTGGATCAGTCAAAAACGATGCAAGCTACGATCACCAAATCTTTACCATCGGCTGCCTGGAAGACTCTAGTTTCAGGTACCATAAAGCTTTTCCATAAATTCGAAGGGGATCACCGCGAATGAGGGCGCTAAATGAGAGGGGGGTGGGCAGAATTTGTGCTTTTTGGCAAATAAGTCTCTGTATCTCAGTAATGGTGCAAGATAGGGCCTAGATTACTATTAATCACTAATAGGAAGTCATACACTGGCTCTCGATTGGCATCAAATTCAATGACCTTGAATGCCAAAATTGGGGGTATTATGGATTTTTTGGCGATTTCGGCTGCGACACAAGTCTATATCATTCACAAGGTGGCGCCACGGAACTATCGTTATGCGATCCAGATAGAGAATTTGGTATTTGTATATTAACTTATCGTGAACACCCCAATTTTCAGCTAAACTACTGAACCTGAACTGCTATAACCTTTTGTGCGTCTTGTGAGCATTAGCTCAAATTTCTTGTTTGATAAGGAGCAGTGAATTACAGAATGTCTGTGATTTGTGCTTGGGATGATGTTGTTGATGTGCTCCATATTTTTGCTGCATTTGTTTGTTGTCAGTTGTTGTCCGAAATGATCGGATTTTCTGCTGCCCAGAGTCTGGTTAGTTTTGCTTTTACTGTTAGTGACAGCTGTAACTTTAAATAAATAAATACTAAATAAGCAAGCAAACAGTTTACAATCAAAGCCAGGACGAGGTGCTAGCTGTTCCTGGCTGTTTTATTTACATGGTGTATGCCTTTCATAATAAAGATGGTTCGGTCCTTTGGTGCTAAGAGTGGTGGAATCAATTGGTTGCGGGGTTCCAAGTCTCAGATTTTACCTTTATGTGGGGGACAGGGGTCCATATCTAGGATGGCGTTAGTACGCATTACTCAGAGGGATCTGGGGGTCACGTGAGGTTCCCTGTTAAATGACATCTCATTCTACTCATCGGTTTTAGCCGGATGGATAAGCAGACAGACCACGCTATAGTTTTCTTTCACAGATGCTTATTGGTTAACTGCTAATACTTATTATTGTTGTGAGCTGTGCAGTGTGTGTGTGTGTGCTTATGTTAGGTGATCAAACAGGATAAAACAGACAGACATCGGCGTCAGCTGCTTTCTGAGGTATACCATTTAATTGTTATTTTCTTATTTTATTATGTTATATCATTATTATAATTATCTGAACTAACAAGTGCCCAACTGCAGAAAAACAGAGAAACTACATTTTTTTATAAATTTTAGATTGGTTGTTTGTTCATTGTTATTTACCAGTTTTTGTCTTGTTTTATTGCATATCTGTTACGTTTTTATTGGAATCTCTGTGACTGATTGATTATTTAATTTTCCCAAGAAATTGCAGCCATTTGCAGTTTTTTTATACTTTACTTTCAGGTTTCAAATTGTTCACATTTTCAACAGTTCACACACTATAACGAGCCATATTGTGCTGTGCGGTGTTATTTAGGGGGTGCGACGTTGTCAGGAAATCCTGACCAATCTCTCCGCAATTATTGAGCTGAAATTCTCCGACACAGCACATCCAGTGATGCTACTTTATCGTCCCATCACTCTAGATGATGTCCGATCACTTCAGCAGCGCACAACATAAACTTTCTCATACTAACTTGCCTAGTTATTTAATTGTGTATATTTTCTGAGTCATTGGCATCGTAGTGGGGGGGCGGGTCAGCTGTCCCTGTTAGGGCAGGGTCAGTTGCTCCTGTTGAATTTTAACGTCAGAAAATTTTTTTCAGGATAGAAAATATGGAGCTGGAAATCTCCCATTGTGAGGAATTTTAGGCAAAGTTGAAATGTTGAACACCCATAAAGTTACAGCTGTCTGTCGGAATATTGCAACTTCCTGTCTCCATCCTTTATCTTTTGAATTCACAACAGTGCTGGTTTGTGGTCAGTGGCATGCTTTAAGAGTGCTATAGCCAGTGGCTGTGGATGAGGAATTCGGGAAGTGAGGGGTAGGGAAGTTATGGTAGCTGAAGACAAAAGTTGTAGGGTCTGGAGGTGGATGAAGTCATTAAGAGGCAGCAACAAATTATCATGAATTCCAACATTAGAAAATGCTAATGATTGTAAAAAATATACTGATTGTTGTGAATTTGAAGTCATTCTGCATACATGTGCTGTGGCTAAAGCATGCTTACAAGTACATGTACTGTTGAGCTACACAGTAATATTTGTGGTTTTTTTTAATATTCTCATCATCGTTTATTACGCCAAAAGGCAGCAGCACACAATAAAATACACTAAAAACAATAAAATACACTAAAAACACTTAAAAAAAACCTCAAACTCAGTGGCGTCATTTTACTAAATCCTTGGGGGGTCCACTC
>Ga0209671_1007084_pt1 | contig 11591 bp, 3 predicted proteins | sample WorMetHERISLAND2_2_FD_187401 | JGI IMG/M metagenome (GOLD analysis project Ga0209671, IMG submission 187401) | Marine gutless worms symbiont microbial communities from Max Planck institute for Marine Microbiology, Germany - Olavius geniculatus... | ecosystem: Host-associated > Annelida >...
GGCTGTCTCTTCCCTGGAGGGGGCCCGAGGGGGCTCCTGGCAGCACGGGTCGTCCGGGAACAAATTTATTGACCTGTCTTCGCATTGTTGATGTATGACCGCACCGGCTCATTATGGACCACGGTCATTCGATGAGCGTACAAATGTAATGGGAAAACAGTGTCAAACAGACTAATGGTTGTCTCTGGGCCGCCTGTCGTCGTCTTATTCATTTTCATCCACAGCGGAAATGTAGTTAGCGAAAAGACGTTGCGCTAGAATATTACAATGACAACTTGCCTGACAGTAATCAAAGCAAATTACGTAAAAATACGGCATCATTCATAACCTTAGGCCTACGTATCATTAATCAACGCTGCACTGTTAGGTTTTTCTTTCACTTACTTACTTACTGTGACACTACATATTATTCTGCTTTACCAGGCATATGTCTATGTATCCGCACGTTTCAAAAACAAATTCACTGGTTGAAATTGCAAATAAGTTCACTACAGTAACCGACCGCAAACGACTACAGCATCAAGCAATATTATTTTTCATGTCACAGCTAAGAGTGTGATCGTGAAAGTCTCCTGAGCTCACTGATTGTAGTCTGCTGTTTATTAGCTATAGCATTGATGTGCAGCCGACCTAACAAGCCGCATTACCGGTCTTGCCCGTCTGTCTGTCCGTCGCGTACGGGCTCCTGACTCGAAAACTGAAAAATGCATGCAGAAACAAAAACAAAATTGGTGCAAACGTTCCCCAAGGCAAAAGTAAATATTTTCCGGTTCAAAAGTCATAGGTAAGTCGGACGGCTGCGCTATATGTCGGCACCGGGCCGATGCAGTCTTCTTCCATATAGTTAGTCCTGCAGTCCGTATCGGATCAAATCGCATCGTATCAAGCATTACAGGTATAGGCCTACATGCGGCGATAAAACAAACGACGATATGGCGGGCAAACAAATCAGTTCAACATCCCGCTGCGGTGCTGATAGCGAGAAACATAGCTGGCTCCGCCATCCAGAGACGGTAGCTGCAGAGGTTACTTCTAGGCGGGCGGGACTCCCCCCCCCCGGAGTGACTGTGAGCTTGCAATGCGATTTATCGCTATCGTGCGATAATGCTGCCATTTATCGTTCGTTCGTCGTCAGCCATCCGCAGTCCGATGCTGCAGACATGGAACCATGGACTTCGCGGTGAAATCAAGTCAGACTGGACCTTCGTTTAGGCAGACGATTCATCGAATGACGCAGCACACTATACGTGCGTGCGCAACAACTTATGCTTCGCTCCACTGAGATCGTGAACTCGTGTTTACCATAAGCGGCAAGTGCATGGTGATCACCATCGTGAGCGTCCCAAACAATGGATCTATCCCAATAGCTTTTCCACCCCCAAAACTAACTGTAAATCTACGCTTAGTCCGAACCACAACTCAAACCTTAACACGAAGCCTATAGGTTGCTGTTTTAAACTACGCTGGAACTCGGTCATGTTTTAACCATAATCAGCTCGTACAAGTGTTGGTTTCGTAATTTCCGACTGCAGTCGTGCGTCACAAAGTAAACGACAGTGTAGTCTATGCGATCTGAGCGTTGTTTAAATACGATGCCGCACACTGTCTGGACTGGTATAAGCTCGTGTACTGCGTACTCGCTTACCCACTCCAGCGGTGCGGTATTCGGTGCCTACCATACCTAGTGCAATCACGCGTGAACTAAAGAAGGACAGCTTAGGCCATCAACTCTCGGCCAACGTGAAAAAAGTGCGCTAGATCACTTTCTAGAGAGTATCACGGTGGCATCCACGCCACCCATCATGCAGCACCAAATGTTCTCTAAATTTTAGCGTGTCGGAAAATTGTCTTTCAAAAAATACAAAATTTGGGGCTGGAAATTCCCAATTTTGGGGAATTTGGGGGAAAATTGAGATTTTGCGCAATCATAATCTCCTCCGTCGGAAATTTGCAGCCGGCCATCGGAAAATGGTAACTTCCTGCCCTTTCCCTACTTTTTAACCCGCGACGACGGTGGCGCCATTTACACCTCACCACCCGTCAGGAAGCATCAGCGCATGCATTGGTCAGAGACTTCGCGTGTCCATTACATCAATCCAAGTCGACCCACCCAGAGACGATGAAACTTGACGGCCGTAATCAGTTTATTGCGCTAATAAACATCATCATTGCAAGAGGAGTGAAGCGTTTTGCGCAGCTGCTGGCTGCTGGCATTTGACAACGATCATATGCGGCCGTCCGGCTGACTCAGAGGGAAATATACGGCGGTCCCAGGAAGTGCCCGACGAATTCCCCCCCTTATGACAAAATCCGAACCATGACGAAACACCCTCTACGTGGACAACACATAAATTATCGGTATTAAGCTTTTGCTAAACCGCTTTCTTACACGTCGCCACCGGTTTGTCGGCGTCATAAGGCATATATAGAGTTGACCATGCCGTTGACCTGATACCAGTAATCAAACTCACGTTACGCTGAAGCTTATTATTCGACACGGTTAGCGTTAGAACGGGCGAAATACAGCAAAAATTGCTTATTAGAACTGCAGTAAGGTATGACTAAAAGAGGGTTTTGTCGTAGAAGTTTTGGGGTTTATCGCGGCGGGCAATTTGTCTCGCAGGAGACCCCGGGGTGCCAAGTCCAGTCGCCCGCGGCGACCACAGCTGCACGTGCCCGCCACGAAGATGCCCGGGAGCCCGGCCTCGCCAGCACACCGGACCGATGGGAAAGGTCGCCGGCAGCTTCATCCGACCATGAGGGAGTCCTCGAAACGACCGCCGGAGGACGGCGGAGTGTAGACTGACCCCTTTCAAGTTGATTGAGCTGCACAGCCAAGGCGGGCGCCCCGCCCAGCGTGGTTGGTTCCCGGCCAGTGTTTCTCCCAGAGCCCCGGTCCGCGCTACGTTAATGGTCCGTCCTGCCGGGCAGTGGAGCCACGCAGAGACTGCTTTCGGCGAGTCGGAGAAAAAGGTCAGTCCTGCTGCAGTCGGCGTGGTGGCGGATTGATCGTTTTGGGGCGCGCGCGCTCGAGCGAGTCTGACAAACTGCGTCTCAACTCATCACTGCAGGCGGACGGCGTGAACAACAGTTGTCTTGATAGCATCCGCGTGTCCGTCGCAACTGATGCTCCTTTTGCCCACGTTTCATTGCACCGACTTGTTGCCGGGACTTGTTGCATGGACGACAAATCGCTACTCGCTAAACTACCTCGTAAAATCGTATTTTTTCGAGAACTGGCCTGAAAAGTGATATTGATCGTAATTAAAAATATCTGAAAGTTATTTAGTTGCTGCCAGTTTACAGCCAGTGAGTTTTTTCCAGCATCCGTTTCGCTGTCCTATAGGTGCTGAAATTTATTGACAGGATTGCTAAAACGGACTAGAAAAAGCGAAAACAAATTTCGCAAAATCGAAATTTACGAACGAAAACCAAACAACATGTATATGATTCAGCAATGTTTACTGTGCTAATATCACCTGCAAAATTTTCATCTCAACATAGCGTTTATGGTCGGAAATACCAGGTAATAGCGAAACGCTGCTAGGTCTCTTGTTCGCGACTTGGTGACAGCCTGTACTTTGCAATAAATTTGATGCGTTATGTCTTCATCAATACTGGGAACAACAAATGCTGTCCGTGTTCGTGAATTAATGTGAATCGATCGTGTGGGGGAGATAGCAAAACTGCCCCGACTTGCCCGCACCAAATTACGGCATTCGGCAGAAGGAAAACACGGTTTACGAACAAATCAATAGTTATAGCTATATTTTGTCGGAAATTGCAACTTATTTCCCTGCCCCCATCTTTTTAACCCACGATGTGCTCGTGCTGCCGACTGTGTGTAGCTGCGCAATCGGCGATTTCAATTTACACCGTGGGCCATAAAAACGTGACACTTTACTTTTGTCCATATCTTCACCAATTACTGACCAATTTTCAAAATTATTTCACTGGCACATTCTGCTGACAATTTGCAATAATATGATTATTATATATTCCACCACACCGTAAATGCGTCTCTACACTACCTTGTGAAATATAAATGTCAGAAAAACTAGTGATAATAACAAACATTTAGACAAAATAAAAAACAACACTTTAGACCAACATTGCGATGAATGATCCGTATGACACTAAACTGTGTTAGACCCACACACAGTCGAGTGTCATTCACCGAAATGTTGGTCGGATTTGTTTTTGTTCTCATTGACTAAATTGTTTATCTATTGGTATCATTATATTTTACCTATATTTTACCTATATTTCACAAGGTAGTGTAGAAACGCATTTATGGTGTGGTGAGATATATAATAAATACATTATTGTGCATTCTCTGCCTTAGCTTCCAAAATCAGACAGCTGTATACACGTCAGGTAACAGCAGCAAAACTGCGTAGACTTATAACGCCAAAATCCTGGTAAATTTATGCGACGCTCCTCCCACACATTTTGCCGTACAAAAACTTTATCGGGTTTAAAGTTATACCCCGTTTACACGATCGAGCAAACATCGAGCTAGCTCGACGAGCTATGGTAATTAGCATGCTAATTAGGAGGGCGGGCGGGTTGTAATTGGAAGGCGTATATAACACGTGATCAGCAGCAGTGGGCTAAGTTTGGACCTACATTTGAGCCATGGGGGGTTCCATCAGGCCTGTTCGATGTTTGCTCGATCGTGTAAACGGGGTATTAAACTGTTAAACCCGGTCCATGCGAATGACCCATCACTGATAACCGAAGCCCCGCAAGCCTGCAGCCGCCGGCGACTCCTGTATGCCGACTCACAGGGCGATGACAGATCAAGTACCGCCAGGCAGGTATAGTTCCATGTCGGGCGCTGAAGCCTCCAAGACTCGTCAACGAGACAACTTGTTTCTTCCTGGCCCCACACAGCTCGCCCACACAGGCGGGCGGAGGCTGATCACTGCTCCATAAATACGTACACACGTCAGATATACAGGCGCCGCCCGCTCGGCTGGTATTCAGACGATTCATACACTGCCTTCGATGCTGCCACTGTTAAAATTGGATGATTCGTGGTTGACTGGTCGGCGGTCACTAGTCTAAAGGGGCACCAGTCCGAATTTGCTTATTTTCCGGTCCGCCATAGCCAGAAGCCGCCGTAGCCAAAGTTCGCCAAAGCCAAATATGCATTTTATTCATCCCTATTCCTAACCCTATCACTAATCATAACCGCAATCCTAGCGGTAACCCTTGCGCTCCTTCGGACTAGCAAACTGTCTCCTATTCGTGTACCAGTGTATCTGCAAACTGTGCATCACATAATGCCATTTCTTTAGGAATATTTTTATGTCACGAAATTTCCAGCCTTGCGATTTGGTACGTCGTTTTCCGGTCAGCTAACCGCAGTCTAGTTAATCTCACTTTGCACTGCTAGAAAACTAAAAGTGCATCTAGCCAATGCGACAGCAATTGGGGCATTCACTCTCCTGACTTTTCCCCGCTCAGTACACAGAACGTCCCACGCTGCTCGGCTCGCTCGCTGCATGTGGAACAAGTTAGAATATTGGCGCACGCCGGCGCGAAACGGATGGACAGGTGTTTATGCGAAACAAACTGGACACGTCATCGCGTATCAAGCTTTTCGCATTTATATGTACACCACGTGATGCGAAAACATTCTGTAGGCATCAACGAAACATCCGCAAACAGGGACTTTTTAAAGTACTAGGCTAAGGCCTATCTTCTGCATTTTTCAACAAAAACGACGTTCGGCGTTACAGCTAAATAAATGGATCTCGGACGGGAGCATTGACAAAAATATATGCAGTGCAGTGTGCTCACGACAGATAAGTAACCTAAATAAGCAAGCACAGGCTTACTACAAAGTAATTTACTGCCAAGGAACCACGCAGAATAGATCGCTGCAGACTCGGACGAAAAGCAAAAGACATAAATTGGCACGCGGATTAGTAGCTGCATAACACGTGAGTCACGCCACACGCCGAATAAAAAACGAAGAAATTTAGAGAGACAAATGCAGCCTGCCTGCCAGCCTTCCAAAAAAGTCACCACCCACCCACGTCATAGTTTAAGACCCGGACGTCATCTGTTCGGCGTTCGTTCGGACGTCTAGAAGAAGACACGATCGGTAGTCGGATACAGATGTCCGCCACGCAGCCAGGGGGCGATGTAATCTAATGAGATCCGGCGAGTGTACATTTATATAACAGGTGGTGGCGTAATTAGACTATAAATCGCAAGTCATCGGGCTTAAAGCGGCCTCGCGGCCAAGACGAAGAGCTGGATTTCGACGACATAAATCTTCGTCTATTCGTCGACGTCGTCGTCGTCGATCGCTGCAATATACAGCACCGGAATGCCGCCGCGCGCCGACTTCCTGAAAATGGGAGCTGGCAAAAGTGACGTCATGACGGGGAAGGGGGCAGTGACGCAATCGGCTCCTCTTAAATTTCAGGCTGTCTCGGAAAGTTGTCCTCTTGTCGGTATATTTTCTTCAGAAATACCAAACTTGGGGCTCTGAAAAAAATTGCGGGGGAGGGTTAGAATTTTAAGCACCCCTGATTTCCTGTCAGAAATTTTTAGCTGTCTGCATGTCGGAAAAATCGTAACTTCTAGTCTTACATACTTATTAACCCGCTGCTGACGCCGGTTGTGTAAAAATCAGGAGGGCTGCATATACCGCAAACGCCGGCGACAGAACAACTTTTGCAAACTTTTGCAATAAGTAAGTAGGTAAAATGAGCTGCAGAATATTATACAGTTTAGACTATTGAGGTTCGTGTCTTCCTCCACACACAGCCCCGAGCAGTGTAGTCGATAACCAAATTTGCCGCTGAAGTTCTCTGCACCAAAATCCGCCGAAAAAATGAGCATATTCGGACCGTGTTCATTTTGCCGGGAGAAAATTGCACCCACAACAACTTCGAATTCATTCTTTAGCTGAAACCAGAAACTACAAAATAGTGTTTTGTTTGTGAGTCGACAACAGTTTTAACTTCCAAACAGTTGTGACTTGATTTAAGCAGTTTGCTGCATGTTTTTTCAGCAGAATTACTGACAGTTATGTGCTGCAATAATATCTCTAATATACAGATAGATATCAGCGGCAAATTTTTTCTATCCATCTTGATTGGAGTCTATACGTTTACATCTGAATGTGACACTAAATACAGTAAACGGTTCGATTTCTACTGATCCCCACTTCGACAGGTAATCAACGCAGAAAGATCGCCAAGGTTATTCTATTACTGCTGCTGCTGCTGTCACAGCGTTGCCATGGCAACGCAGCACGCCCGCTACGTGTAATTAAACATACTTAGCAATATCCCGGATGCGGCATCTACTGCGACCTATTGTTGTTCTACGATTACCTTCCGCAGCCTTTATCGATTTCGGTCAATAATTCGGCGGCGATTTTCGGCCGATATATATAAGTGTCGACCAACACTGCTTTCTAACGTTACGCCAGACAGCGTTTAAAATTGAGAGTATACACACTTAATAAAACAGTGACACTGTGCACTAAGTAGGCCCCGCATATTTTTTTACCGCCTCTTCTATTCAACCCCAAATTTGGAAATATTCTCTTTGCATCAAATCGCTGAAATTTTGCACGCGAAGAGTCGTCATATCAGGCTAACCAACCGCGGAATATGTTTTCCGGTAGGACCTGCATTTAGCCACAACAGACAGACAAAGACGACAGACGACGACAGACGACACATCGTACCAAAGACTTGACCTAACGGTCGGCCAAAAATCATCCAAAAGCTTCGCTAATGAGCTACGAGCTCCAACCCGTGAGCTCTGTACGCTGGTCTAACTAGTCGCCGAGATGAACCGAGTTCGTTGGTCGGCGGCTCAACTTCGGCCATTACCGTTTCCAGTAGGTGCAGCAGCAGCAGTAGCACAGGTATACAGGCGGACGAAACACGTGAATTACTAACGTAAACATATCGGCGGAGCGCCAGGCGCCGAGATACGGTGCCGACAAGCGAACAGTTAATGAGACCCCGAACTCGCTGTGGCAGCCAGTCCCAGGAAGCGAAGTTACCGGTATATCGGTCGGCGGTCAGATTCGGAAACGCGCAGCGGCACTATAATAGAGATGCGACGTACAGCACTATAATACACGGTGTTCAGAAAAAAACACTCACTCACGTTTTCTTCTATATTTTCGTGGAAAATGTTTAGACTTTCACAAAATTTTCCGGGAGTGTTTAGGAGAAATCAAGTATTCCATCGGTGGAAAAGTTAAATATTGTTCTCTACCAGAGATATCATGCTGGCGTCATATTTCTGCGTTTGTAAATAACATGTTTTACTTTTACCGTTGTGTGAGTGTGGAGGCCAATCTGTGGCCAGACACTTGTCGGACAGGGGCACCTGCAAAGTAAATAAGTAAATGTAGCGAGAACATTTAATAGTGGTGAGTTATGACACACTGGGCTCAATGAGCTGGCCAGTTTTTTTGGCGCCAGTTGCCGGCAGGAAACTGAGCATGTTCAATCTGGTGCCGGCTACTGGTGCCACTACAAATCTGGTACCGGAAAGTACGACACACTGACCAGATCGCGGTATATCAATATCGCGGTATTCATACGACACAACCCGGCTGAAGCCTATAGCCAAACATCTGCGATGGTGGCGCCGCAATTTGAACTGAGACTACCTGCTTATAGGCCTACCGCGGTTGGTCTCATAGATCGGCAGCCGGTGGTCGGTGTCTGAAGACACGGATGACCGAGATGAGAGGTATAAGGCGGAATGAAGATGCTGAAAGCAAAGGCGCCGACATCACGACTTCATAAACGTCAACACTGGCAGACACCGACCGAGCGAGCCAACTTCGTTTAATTACGGCGTCCAGTGCCAATTAAACCGGTATGTCGGCCACCGCACTTCCGCTTAACCCTATAGCTATAACAGCCACTGGCAGTTCTTATATGGTTCCCACTAAAACATGCTCTTTTATGTGGCAGTCGCAATAGACCGCTATAAGGATGTGACGAGGTGAATCAAAATTCGCATTTGTCGAATACGAATTTCGGAATATTGATGTAAAAATCCGCACAAATGCGAATGATGCATTACGGACCTTGACCGTCTGACATCCATCCGTCCGTTCTATTGCATGGTTTCCCACGGTTTCTATCTGGAAAACAAAAAAGACTAAGAAAAAACACAATTAGCGAAAACGTTTTTTATAGGCTGATAACGAGCCGTGCATATTTTCACTTCTAAAGGTCAAAGTTCAAGCTTATCGGACGTCATAACTCGATATCTATAGAAAACGACGGCGCCGCGTAAACGACGCGTCTTGCGGTGGTTTACGCAAGTCGCGTGAAATCTTGATTAAATTTCGAAAAACGTAAGCTCTGCAAGAAAACTTTAAGAAAAATTAAACTAAACTATTATTAGTCTATACTTTGTGCTACAAGAATTTTGCTCTATGTATTGGACTTTGCTTAAATATTTATACTACTGCGGTCTCTTATATATATTTAATCGCTAAAAAACTGTAACAAACGACGAAGCTTCACGACATACAAGTCATGAAATCCTCGTAGTATTGTAATCACCTCGGTAGTCAAATTTACGAAATTACGAGTATGTACTTCCAAGGGTTAATGTGTAAAAATGTTGCTAGTTTGTATGCATGGCTGCGCGTCAGATATTACGTTACGCCGACGACAGGAAATGAGCCACGACTTATAGGCCTACACCGCGCCTTGGAGATCGCCATCGTTTGTTCCGCAAGATCGACTTAGCACCAACGTCGCCATGGGAAAACGCTTAATTAAAACCACGAGCGGAACCAGCCAAATAACCCGACGAGATCCGCCACACGGGCGCGGGAACTTCTGGAATTATTTTCTATCATGACGCTGTGTGCTGCAAGAAACGCTCAAGCTAGGCCTATATAAAGATGCACGTGATCTCACGATGCCAAAGCAACGCTGAATTGCACGCAAACGATGAAAGAAGAAAATCGGCGCCTTTTTCGACACATCTGTTTCAAAGCAACGCCTTCACTGTAAGCATTTTCTCAGATCACGCTCTCTATAGCACTGACGCACGTACCTGTACTTGAAAATGTCGATCTCAATGCCAATAGATGTTTTTTTGCTCAGACTTTCATTCTCCCTATATATACTCACTTTTCAATCAAATCACAACGTAAAGTACAATGTGGAAGTAATCTAGAGCAAATACTGAATGATCACGCATAAACTATAGAAACCACAAATATTGCAGAGACATTTTAGATCATAAGACGAAGATAAATAGAACAGTAAGAAATGGAAGCTCATAATCACACTGAACCAAAGGACATGTGTCGATTACGCTATCTTGTTTTTTTCTCGCTACTCACAGGTGAATATGATAAACTATTCATCGCTTATTTTTCTGCTCCAAGTATAGGCCTAGTATCAGAAACGCGTGTAAGTCATGCGGCCCATAAGATCAAAAACTGTAGCTGGCTACTGAAGTCAAAGCTATGACTACAACAGGCTTGTTCCTTGCAAGCCAGCGACTCAAGCCAAGCAAGCCCCATGGGCATTAGAAACATCTTGCAGTGTCTTGATATGTAACTGAATTTGTTTATCACCATCAGAAGAACCGCCGGCTTAATGTTCCTATACTTAGGCCCATTCCCGGCTACGTAAGCCTATACACGAAAAGTGACTTAAGACTGCACACAGGTAGGCCTATACGACTACATACCTGCAGGGCGATAAGTTTGAAATTATAGCAACAGAAATACCAGAGTCTTTTTCACAAACTATAGACAAGCGCCAAACATAAAAAAACTACTTAAATAAATGGCTATTCTGCCCTATACGTTCTTTTTTCGAGTTACAGCACAATACCCTGTTCACACGACGTAGCTGGCTCGACGAGACTCAAGCCAACCTATCGAGCATGCCGAACCATTGCAGGTAATAGTGCGCCTAATCAATCGAAAGGATATCATCAAGTATATCGATGAAGTTATCGCCGTCTGTTTGGTACTATCAGTCATCAGTCGATGGGTGCTAAAAGTCCAGTCATCGCGTTGTGTACAAGTCTGTATCCGCTATTGCTTTAGGCTAAAACAATGGTGGATACAGTGGTCAAAACTGACCAGACCTATACAAGTGAAAGATGGATGATTAAGTCGACTATCTCGAGAGATGCGAGGTGTCGAAACACTCTAGACCGAGTCTGACGTGTATTTTGACAGCTCGGACGGACAAGGCTGTGAGTGAGTACAACTGTCTATATTATAGCGCTCTGGCACTCACTCGCTTAGCAGTATATCACCGGCCACGGGTGCTTCTCGGCGTTACCACGTCTGGATTTTTTTTCGCTAGATCTGGGTTTTCCGGCATCGGCTAAGTTTCTGGGTATTTCTTGCAAAATGCGCCATAATCTGAGAGTTTGGTGAAGTGACATGTTTTCGGCTGTAATTCGTTATCACTATATTCGAAAGCTAATCTCTGTAGCATTTAAAAACATTCGTAATGGACGATATTCATTTTGCATTATTATCGCAAACTATTATCACTATAAAGCTATTGATAAGTAAGTAATTAAGTAATAAGTAAAATGTGATAAAT
>Ga0209671_1007085_pt1 | contig 11591 bp, 15 predicted proteins | sample WorMetHERISLAND2_2_FD_187401 | JGI IMG/M metagenome (GOLD analysis project Ga0209671, IMG submission 187401) | Marine gutless worms symbiont microbial communities from Max Planck institute for Marine Microbiology, Germany - Olavius geniculatus... | ecosystem: Host-associated > Annelida >...
CTTTTTTGCCACGGACACGCCGGGCGCCAAAGTAGGATTCATCCACCTCAACCTCACCCGATAAGGGCGAGGAGGCGTCACGAATTCGAGCGATTCGGGTCCGTAGTTCGAACAACAACTGATTGATTGTCGGGCGGCTGACATCACTCAGCTCGGCGATTTTCGAGGCCGGTAAATCGAGCGCAAAAGAGCGGATAATCACGCTGAATTTCGCTTCCGAAAGGTGTGAACGCCTGAAATACCTGTTTTTCCCTTGCATAACATAACCTTAGCATGCTCTCGCAGTGGCTAAAGTTATCTAGACCCTTGCAAAATATTGAGAAACGGAGTACTAGGGCATGTTGACATTTTTGCACTGTTCGCGAATGGCCGAGTTTTCAATCAAATTACGGGATGTCGACATGAGTTCAATTACCTCATCACTCAGTTCGATAAAGTCTGCACCATCAATCTCCAGAGCTTCACCATGAGCTATGTGATTTCTTTTTCCAACGAGGCGCACATCAATTAGTTTTTCCTTAGATTCAAAAAGCTTATATCAAGACCAAGGCACCAAGAAATCTCTTTTAATGGTAGTGCGTCAGTTTGAACAATTACACCTTCTGGCGACGGCGAGCCACAGCCCGCCGCCGTTTTTGTCCATCGCTTAGCCCAACATCCGCAGGGCGTCAGCGAACCGGCAAAACCTAACCATGCGTATGCACATGCGCCCAAACTGACGCACTACCCTGTGGTTGACAGGTTTGATTGAGTGTTGATAATGTTCTTGAAGGGCCGATATTGTTGCCATTTTCATCTTTCAGAATTCCCATAAACTCGTAAATAGTAGACAGTCTCTGTAGACCATCGACTACATCCCACACACCGTCAGTTCTTTGACTGACAAATATGGGCGGTATCGGTATTCCCAACAAAATCGATTCGATCAGGTTTGTCTTCTGAACGTCGTTCCACCGGTAGAATCTCTGAAACTCCGGGTGAATATCTATTTCCTTGTTTTCGTAAAGCGAGGCCCACTCACTGACGGACATCGCATACTGATCCGTCCGAATCTCTCGTCTTTTTTCGTTTACTTCGTCGATTAGAGCCATTGTGAGAGTCCTTGATGAATCGGTAACGACCAAACAGGTAGTCGTCCGGGTCTGGGGCGCTATGCGTATACCTGGGTCACAGAATATATGCCAGGGAGCGGGAGAACGCTACCCGACTGTTGTTCGTCTTCTCGGGGGTCAGGAAATCTGATTATACTCTGTGAAAAATGGGTAGAATGTTCTGAAATTGCAGAGGATCTCATGGGCTTGACGCGAACTACTTTCTCCACGCTCGCCGCGCTGACGGCTTTATTGGCGCTCGCGGTTATCCTGTTCGGCGCCTATGTGCGCCTGTCCGATGCCGGACTCGGCTGCCCGGACTGGCCCGGCTGTTATGGACGCTTAGGTGCGCCCTCCACCCCGGACGCCATCGACCGGGCCAACCGCGCTTTCCCGGAGCGTCCGGTCGAGACGGCCAAGGCCTGGAAGGAGATGGTACACCGCTATCTGGCCGGTGCCCTGGGCGTGGTTATTCTACTACTGGCCCTGAGCGCATGGCGGAGTCGTGGTCGGCTTCCTACGGGGCTCCCCGGTCTGCTGGTGGCATTGGTCATCTTCCAGGGATTGCTCGGCATGTGGACGGTAACCCTGCGGGTTATGCCCATCGTGGTTACCGCGCATCTGGCGGGCGGGCTCGCGACCTTTATCCTGCTCTGGTGGCTGGCCTTACGCCAGTCCGATTTCCCCGGATCGCGTCCCGCGCCGGCGCTGATGCGGCTGCGGCCCTGGGTGTGGGGCGGACTCGCCCTGGTCGGCATCCAGATCCTGCTCGGCGGCTGGACCAGCAGCAATTACGCCGCCCTGGCCTGCACCGAGTTTCCGACCTGCTACGGAGGGCGCTGGTGGCCGCCCACGGACTTCGGCGAGGCCTTCGTCATCCGGCATGATCCGGGGATCGACTATGAATTCGGGGTCTTGGACAGCGCCGCGCGCACGGCGATCCACCTGACCCATCGCCTCGGAGCCCTCGTGGTCCTGCTCTATGTCGGCGCCTTGAGTCTGGTCATCCTGCAGCGGGCACAGACCGGCCTCGAACGTGGCATGGGCATTGCAGTCGCCGCCGCCCTGTGCTTGCAACTGGGGCTGGGCATTGCTAATATCCACGGGCACTTACCGCTCGCGGTGGCAGTTGCCCACAATGGCGGTGCCGCCTTACTGCTCGTCGTCCTGGTAAGCCTGATCCACCTTCTCACCCCGGGCCGACAAGCGACCCTACCGACATTGCGGAACTTGCCATGACCCACAACTCCGGCGGTAGCCTGCGTCTCCTTCTGATTTCGGTCGGTGTGCTGGCCGTAGCGGCGGGCATCTGGCTCGGCGTGAGCCGTTTCGACCCCGGCGCGGGGACCAGTCCGCCGATCGCGGCAATGCAGGCGGGCACTCCATTGCCCCAACCCAAAGTCTTGTCTCCTTTCACCCTCACGGACCAGGATGCACAGCCTTTCGGGCTCGAGGACCTCAAGGGCCGTTGGACTTTCGTATCCATCGGCTTCACCGCTTGCGGGTACATCTGTCCGACCAACATGGCGACCTATCGCACCATCGACCGAGAGATCGGCGCGGACGGTGCGGAACAGACGGTGAATTTCCTGTTCATATCCGTGGACCCGGAACGGGACAGCCCGGAGCAGCTCGGGCAGTATGTGCGTCGGTTCGACCCCCGCTTCCTTGGGGCGACCGGCAGTCACGACTGGCTCCAGCCTCTTGTCCGCGAGCTCGGGCTCATGTATGGGCGTTCCGAGAACGCGGGAGACGGCATGGATTATATGGTGGACCATTCGGCATCCATCCTCTTGCTCGACCCGCAAGCCCGCTTGGTAGCCGTCTTCAGTTGGCCCCACGATAGCGTCGCCATGGCCGCCGACTTTGCCGTCTTGCGCGACCATTATTACTAGATGCTGTTGACATAAGCGTCATACCAACCGCTAATCGGACAAGATTCACAGGATTATTTTGCGAATAGTCAATTATAACATCTTGTGAATCCTGGAAATTCTGTTAATCCTGCACCATTAGAAGACAAGCCCGGAGGTGAGGGCTTACTCTTCATCAAATGTCAACAGCCCCTGAGGGGTTCTGGGTTCCTACCGTAGCTCGGATCAGGCGTGCATTCCGGTGTTGCATCGTGCCGAATAGGAATGCGCCCTGACCGGCAGAGAGCGTTGAATTGACGTTCCGTGCTGGTCGTTCCGAAACGTCAATCGTATTCTTTGAATTGCAGGCTGGACATTCCGTTCAGCATTACCCGATTCCGCGACCGGAAACCGCGGCCTCGTTGAGGCCTGGCCTCGGGTGCCTTGTGCTTTGCGGTTATCCTGCCTCATCCGGGCCGAAACGACCATCCCGACGTAGGTCTCATTCCGGTTGTCGGCTATCGGCAAATGGTGTTCCCGAAGAAGCCTTTTATTTCCATTTTCATCTCAGAAAATGTGAATTCAGCTTTAATCTCCGTGGATCGAATTCCCTACCACTTGCAGCGAGAAAAAAGATTCGGGTCTAGATAACATAAGGGAAGGGCTTTAAAGGACACCTCAGGCTCGAATGACCGCGCCGGTGCGCCCGTCGCGGATGGTGGACGGACGAGCACGGGGTCCGCACCGGCCGGCCAGGATGAGATCCACCTGGGGACCGAAGGCCAACCGCACTTGCAAGGGAGTACGCGCCGGCGAACGATCGCTGGTATTTGCGCTGGTGGATACTAGGGCGCTGCCGGCGGTCGCGCACAGGGCCGCCGCGGTGGGATGGGCGGTGATTCGCACGGCGAGGGTCGCATGCTGCCCCCGCAGCCAGCCCGGTGTGCCGGCACGGGCAGGCAGCAGCCAGGTGTTCGGACCGGGCCAGGTCGCAAGGATGGCCTGCATGCGGGCAGCGTCCAGCGGCGCTACGAAGGGCTCGAGCTGAGCGAAATCGGCGGCGATGAGGATCAGTCCTTTGTGCTCGGGGCGCCGCTTGATGGTGAGTAGGTGTTGCACCGCGGCCTGGTCCCAGGGATCACATCCGAGACCGTAGACGGCCTCAGTGGGATAAGCGAGGATACCGCCGGCCCGAATGCAACGGGCGGCCATCCGTAGCTTGTGCCGTCCGGGCAAGCGCTCAGGATCGGTGGTCACGTCCATACCCGCTTTGGTCCTCGCTCGGATGATGGTTAATTATTAAACGAAGCAATCGGGTGTGGTTCTGCGCCGCGGCCAACCGAGGCGCGGGCTCCTTCAGGGCAGGGCCCCGTCGACGCCGGCCTCGGCGAAGCTCGCCATCCCCCGATGCAGGGTGCAGGCGAGGCGCAGCAAGGGCAACGCGGATGCGGCGCCACTACCCTCCCCGAGCCGCAGCCCCAGATCCAGCAGCGGCTCGGCGTCGAGCGCCGTGAGCAGGACCGCATGGCCCGGCTCGTGGGAGCAGTGTCCGAACAGCATCCAGTCCCGGGCCCCGGGCAGGATACGGGTCGCGGTCAAGGCCGCGCTGGTGGCGATAAAGCCGTCGACGAGTACCGGAATCCCCAGCTGAGCCGACCTCAGATAGGCCCCGGTCAAGGCCGCGATCTCGAAACCGCCCATTCGACGCAGGGCCTCGAGGGGGGTGTCCAGGGCGGCTCGGTGCAGGTGCAGGGCGCGCTTGACCAGGGCCGCCTTGCGTGCGATACCGGTGGCGTCGAGGCCGGTGCCGGGACCTCTCAGCTCGGAAGCCGGACGCCCCAGCAAGGCGCAGGCCAGCGCCGTGGCCGAGGTGCTGTTTCCGATCCCCATCTCGCCGCCGATCACCAACCGGCAACCTCGATCATCGACCGCGCGCTCGACCGCTGCCCGTCCAGCGGCCAAGCAGACCTCGAGCTCGGTGCTCGACATGGCCGGCTCGCGCGAGAAATCCCTGGTAGACGGAGCGACGCCGATCAACCGCACCGACGGCGGCACCGGATCACAGGCAATCTCGCCGACGGTGCCGAGCACGATCAGCTCCAGGTCGGTAGCGAGCGCCTCGGCCAATACCGAGATCGCGGCCCCTCCCGTCGCCATGTTGGTCACCATCTGGGCCGTCACGCTCTGAGGATAGGCCGAGACCCCGGCGTCGGTGACCCCATGATCGCCGGCGAAGACCAGGATCCGTACCGGATCGACTGTTGGGTAGACCTCACCCTGCATCGCCGCCAATGCGATCGCGACCTCTTCGAGCCGACCGAGCGATCCCGGCGGCTTGGTCAGCCCTGCCTGCCGCCGGGCGGCGGCGTGGCATACATCCTCGTTCAGGGGGCGCGCGGGCTCGGACAACCAACTCACGGCAACCACACCCCGGAGACGAACGGCAATCGGGCGCCACTCAAGCCCGGCTCACCTGAGCGCACGCCCCGCGGGCCGGAAAACGGATGGTAGGACATAAGGATTTCCCCTTGCTGATGCGCCCTGTCGGTGCAGGAATAAAAACAGTGTATCCATCCCCGGCGGAGGGTTCCAGGACGACCCGCAAGCTCGTGGCATAGGGTGGAATCAGCGCAGGATGTCCTGCAGGGACTCTTCGGCCATGGTGCGGACCTCCGCGGCCACGCCATCCAGGGCCCGCGGACCCTGGTCGGCCGCCCGCAAGGCCAGGGCGATAGGCCGCAACAGCTCGGCGTGGGGGGAGACCTCCAGTAAGTCGGCCAGATCCGGCCCCCGGCCGATGGCATGGCACTCCCGGGCCTGTTCCTGGAGTCGGAACAAAGCCCGATTGTTGCCCGCCGCGGCGGCAGCGGCCAGGCGCTCCAGGGCCTGGCCGGCGGCGTCCCGATTGTGCAGCCAGAGCTGGGCCTGCAGGATCAGGTGGACATACCCGATACCGATCGCATCCCCTGCGTGCTTTACGGCTAGAGACCCAGTCCGGCGGTAGGCCGCATCCGCCCCCTGTGAATCGCTGCGGGCCGCTAATAGATAGCCTAGATTGGCAAGTGGGTAGGGATCTTCAGGATCCAGCTCACTGGCCATGCGGTAGGCAGTTTCTGCTTCTTCGAGTCGGTTCAGGTCGTCACTTAGTAGGTCGCCGAGGTTATTCCAGGGCCAGGCGTCTTTCGGATCTAGCTCAATGGCTTCGCGGAAAGCGCTCTCCGCCTCCTCGGGACGGTTTAGCTTGTCTGCCAGCAGAATGCCGAGATTATTCCAGGGCCAGGCATCTTTCGGATTCAGCTTAATGGATTCGCGGTAGGCGGCCTCCGCCTCCTCGGGACGGTTCAGATCATGCAGCAGAATGCCGAGATTATTCCAGGGCCAGGCATCTTTCGGATCCAGTTTAATGGCTTTGCGATAGGCGCTCTCCGCCTCCTCGAATCGGTTTTGGCTGCTCAGCCGATTGCCGAGGTCGAGCCAATACCAGGCGTTCTTCGGCTCCGGCTCAATTAGTTTCCGGTCGGAATCCTCCACCTTGTGAGAGAGGTTTAATGCCTCTTGCAGCAAACGGCGCTCCTCGTAGTTCTCCGGCAGGGCGTCATTCAGGGCCAGGGCATAGTCCAGGTGCCGGTCATCGAGTTGGGCGCCGCGGAGTCGGTCCAAGCTGCGTCGGGCCTGGTGCCGCAAGTCTTCAGCGCTGAACCAGAGGCGCATGAATTCCACCAGCCAGGTGAGGCGGCGGCGGGTGCGTCGAGGGGTATAGCGCATCAGGTACCAGACATTGAAGAAACGCTCGCTGACCTGGTAGCCGGTGCGGCTGGTCTTGGCCAAAGATACCTTTTCCACCAACCCCCACGCTATGAGCCGGTTGAGCTGGCCGCTGGTGGTGGTGGGCGGGAGACCTGCGATTCGGGCCAGGTCACCGGCGCCGATAGGGTCCCAGTGCTCCATTAGCAGGGCCAACAGCTTGCGGGGCTGCTCCGCAAGCTGCTCCATGCGCGCCTTGTAGAGGGGAGTCATCAGGTCCAACAGGGCCTTGAGGTCGCTGTGTACGTCCCCCTCCCAGCCGGCGGCCAGCAGCTCGTAGAAGATGACGGTGGTCCGAGGATTACCACCGGTGAGGGTGCGCAGGCTCCGCAGGCGCTCAGGACGGGCATTCAGGTTGCGTTGCATCTCCTGCTCCGCCGCCTCTCCCCGCAGGTCCGGACCGGCACCGAAGGTATGGGCCAGAGCGAGCAGGGCCCGCCGCATCTCGTCCAGCTTCAGGGGTTGTAGCTCCAGGATCTCGAAGAAATCATGGAAGGCGTCCTGATACAGATGGTCGGCCTCCAGGGCCTGGTAGCTGGCGCCAAGCCAGAAGATGGTGGGGTCATGAGAGAGGGTCCTGCGCAGCCGCCACAGGGGAGTAGCCCCGGCATCGGCGGTGCGTCCGTGCCGACCTTCGACCTGACCCAGGTTGGCGAGCAGCAGGTCGCTGCCGTCGATGAGCAGCAGCAGGCGTCGTTGCCGCTCCGCCGTCCAGTTCTGTAGCAGGGTGAGGGCGGCGTCCTCGCGCTCGGCGGGGGGGAGTGCTTCGATCTTCCGTATCCCGGCGTCCAGCCCCGCCAGCTCATCCGGCGTCGCCCCTTGGCGCTCCAAATGGTCGGCCAAGGCGTCCAGGACATTCATCCAGAGCTCGACCAAGGTGGAAACAGTGTATTGCTCCTCCGGGAAGGTGAGCGGGATCCAGTCCACGGCCAGCTCCGGGTCTTCCGCCACCGCCAGGGCGATGCGCCGCAGCAGGGTGGTCTTGCCCATGCCACGGTAGCCGGTGATCAACAGATGTTGGAGCACCTTGCCGGGCGGACAGTCGCGGATGCGTTTCAGGGCATCGCCGAGCTCCCGCTGGCGGACCACGAAGACGGCGCGTAGCTCGTCGTCGTCCCACAGGTGGGGGTTGTACTTGACGGCGCCTCGCAGTGGTGAGTCCAGGGCATCAGGCATGGTTACGCCTCCAGTAGTCCCGTAGCGGGAAGGAGAGAAACAGGAACCGCTGGCCCTGGCTCCCCAGATAACCGTCTTCTTCGAGCTTGAGTAGGGCGGTATCGAGACGGCGGGCGCGCAAATCCGGATCCGGCTCGCGCTTCTGCAGGCGATTGAGCAATTGGCGCCGAGTCAGGCCGGAGGTGGAGCGAGCTGTGTAGGCCAGCGTGTCGAGGGCGTAGCCGAGCTCGGGCTGGGACAGATCTCGCCTCAGGCGTTGGTACCAATGGATAAAACGGGAACGGTTGGTGAGCAGGCGATCATAGGCATCGTCCACGTCCGTCAACCCCAGTACCCGATCATCGGCGTCGGTTTCCAGCCCCCGGTCCCGTGCCGCATCCAGGGTCGAGGCCAGAAGTAGATTGAGATAAAAGGGCGACAGCCAGCCGGTACGTTCGCACAGGTACACTAAGGTCTCCGGCGGGGCATTCCAACCCTCGCGCCGGGCCTCTTCCGCCAACATGGCCAAGGCGTCCTCGCGGCGGAAGGGGCCGAGGCGGAAATCATAGGCGTCATTGATCGAGGTGACCAGACTGTGACGGTCGAGCAGGGTATGGCAACCGATGGAGCCGGAAAATACGAACCGGCACGCTACCCCGGTGCTCAAACGCCAGGCCCGCAACCAGCCGAGCAAGCGCTCGGTCTCGACCTGATCGCGGGCCAACAGCTTCTCCAGCAAGACGGTGAACTCGTCGATCAGGATCAGAGCGGGGATAGGTGAGAGCCTTCTTTGGAGGTCTTGGGCGGGTCCAGCCCGGGTGTGTCGGGCAAGGCCTGCAGCTCAATCCCACCGCCCAGACCACCAGGAAGCCGGAGATCGGCTTTCTTGAACCGCTTGAGCAGCCTATCGACTTGAGCGCCGACAGCACGCAGATAACCCTTCACCGAATCGTCGGGAAAGGCTCGGTTCAACTCGGCGACAAAGGCCCCGGCGGTGTCGATACCCTGCACATCCATCAGTCTCGGGAGCCAGCCTTGTTCACCTGCTTCCTCGGCGAGGCGCTGCAGGAGTGAGGTCTTACCAGGCGGCGGGGACCGCTGAGCAGGATATGATTGCCCTCCAAGTAACGCCAGATATCCTCGCGCTCACGTTCACGGTCAAAAAAGTCCTTACCTTGTGCCTTGTTACCGACAAGTATGGACATCTCGGGATCTCCTGACAGACCTTTGGATTGGGATCTGTCAGGAATAATACGATAAATCTGTTTTTATTCAAAATTGAATTTATTCGGATTTGACTCAGATCGCAAGACGATACAAATCTGCGTCCCGATCGCCTTCGAGATCAAAGCGTCGGAAGGTATCCTGGTCGGTAATGCCCCGGCCGTGAGCGTGGAGGGTATCCCCTATTTCGAGCCGGATACGTCCGATCTCGGCCCTGGACGTTCGCTCGAGGTCAGGGTCGAGCTCATCAATAAGAGGGTGTACGAAAAGACCCCCCCCAACCTAACCGTTGCGGCAAAAGACATGTCGGTCGGGTTAGGCGCGACCTCCGTAGTGGCGGTGTGCCGCCGACAGATCGCGCCGTAACCCGACAACCGATAGGGCAAGAAGCAGTTCGGTTAAACCAGATCGCACCGGCAACACCTGCGGTCCCCCAAGAAGCGCAGACCTGGGTTATCTGACGTTGCCTGAAAAGGCGTCGTGTTAGGTTACGCCCCTCACCTAGCGCCATCGATCAAGCGATTGATGGCGCTAGGTGAGGGGCTAACCCAGCCTTCTATGAGGCCAGGCTTGTCAACCCCCAGGGCGTTGGTTTTGCTACCGTCTCAATCCGACGGTCGGCGTGATCCACAGGTTATCGTTCATGGACACGGCGCCCCTCCTGATGACCGGGAGCCGGTTGGCCACCGGTGGTTCACACCAACTTCCGTTCGATTCGACGTGGCGACCATTCGCACACGCCGCGGCGTCGGGTGTCGGTCAGGGCGGGCACGCCACCGTGCCGCGACCACCTTCTATTCGTGCCGGCTCGCGGCCGATCACCTCATCGTGCATGCGCCCTTTGGCGCCGGTGACACCCGCTATGAGCACGCCCCATCTACGAAATCGGTCCGGTGTTCTCGACCCGACTGGGTTACGGGCGTGCTCGACCGCAGAAAACGTGACGAACGGGTTGTGACCTGGCCTCCCGAGAGGCACACGTTGAAACCAACCGCGGCTACTCGATGGCGCAATGACCCGGACGGGATGCGCCGATCCCGGTCAACTGGCGTAACCGCTCGGCGCTCAGGCAACGCCGACCTTTAACCGCGCCCCTTCCGGCACCCCCCCCGGTTTCGACAAACCGCCACAGGTCGATCAGCAAACGCCGCGTCAAGGCGACAATACCGATCCGTCGCTGGCACTTGCTGCCACCACCGAAGCGTTCCTGAAACCAGCGGCTGTGTTTGCTGTCCGGTTGATAGCGCAGCCACAGCCAAGCCAATTGGATCATCAGTGCCCGCACCCGTCGGTTACCCGCTTTGCTGATCCCCTGGTCGCGCGCCAGATTGCCACTGGCGTAAGGCGAGGATACTCAGCCAGCCAGACTCGTGAGTTGCCGGCGGTTCGTCAGCTCCCGCCAGCCGAACAGCTCCATCACCAACACCCAGGCACTGACCCAGCCCACACCGGTCAATAACACCAGGGAGCGCACCGCTTGGGTGCGGTCGGTGCCTTCCATCAGCGCCTGGATTTCCTGCTTGATGGCCCGCAACTGCGCTTGCACCCCCTGCAGACGTTCCCATTCCCGGATCGGGCCGGCCTTGAGGTGCGTCGGCAGTCCGCTCCCGTTGAACAACTTCACCTCAGCCAGGCGCGCCAGAAAGTCTTTGCCGATCGGCACCCGAATCCCCTGCGTCACCAGCTTGCTGCTCAGCCGGTTGCGATGGCGCGTGCGCTCCGTTCAGCAAATCCTCACGCTCACGGTGCAGTTGCCGCAGATCCTCCCACTGCAGGTCCGGCACCCGCACCACCCGCCACACCCCTCGCTCACCACGTTCGTAGCGGATTAGCTTCTCCAACAACGCCCGCGCATCCAGCCGATCGGTCTTCGTGCGCCGCGCGCGCCTCGACACTTCGATGCTCGCCGCTTCCACCACCTGGCTCGCAATCCCCAACTCGACCAGTTGCCGGTGCCGCCAAAAACCGTCCCGCCCCGCCTCGTAATCGCTCACCACCCGCGTCTGTGGGGACAACCCCCTCTTTGCCTTCACCTTGCCAATCTGCTCTCTTCAGGACGCGATATCGCCCGCGGCGATCACTACTTGCCGCTGCCGCGTGCCGTCGCCGAACGCCAACCGCCTCTTCATGTTGCTCAGCTCCAGTGCCATGTACAGCTCCACTTCTCTCACGTACCCTTGCTCTTGAAGGTCCGCAGTCATCTTTGGGTTCTCCTCTTGAGGTTTGGTTTTTTCATCGAAACTTCTTTTTGCCGCAAATGAACGCGAATCAACGCAAATCGATCGCAATCGACTCGTCGTCATCGATGGCTCTTCATCCCATTAGGTTTATTGCTGGTCGCTAGTAAAAACTATGGACTTTTAGTCCAAGAGCTTTAGTATTTTAGTTATGAGACCAAAGAAGCACGCAGCACATGCCGTTTACGACCTGAAGGTTCATCTGGTATGGATCACGAAGTATCGCT
>Ga0209671_1007086_pt1 | contig 11590 bp, 6 predicted proteins | sample WorMetHERISLAND2_2_FD_187401 | JGI IMG/M metagenome (GOLD analysis project Ga0209671, IMG submission 187401) | Marine gutless worms symbiont microbial communities from Max Planck institute for Marine Microbiology, Germany - Olavius geniculatus... | ecosystem: Host-associated > Annelida >...
GAGTAAGTATAACTAGTGTTTCTAGTTATACTTACTCACTGTCGGTTTTTGGCGTGCTACAGCTACATGTATGCTGTATAGCGCGTCTATGGGGCAGTTGTCGTCTGTCGTCCGTCCGTCGTCTGTCCGTCACGCATGTATTGTGGCTAAACGGTAAGTCGTAAGGGGTCGGCGATGATACTATCAAATACGGTGCTGGCGACTTCTTGTAGGCTGCCAATAGTAACCATGTCTCAATCTGCAACTGTTTGGAATCAATTTTTTACGTTCAGCGTAGCGTCGCCAGTTTCTGTAGCTATTAGGTTGTCTGAGTTACAGGTTACAACACAGCCTATGACCAGAGCTTGAAGTGAATAATAAGTGCCGGTACCATATAGGAACTGTTGCATCTTCTTAAGCTAACACTGTAGGCCTATATTGCGTCTTTTATTTTATATGTGTCTCAAAAAAAAGTGCTGGTATGCCTTCCAAGCGGCAGGGTTAATGCGATTTAAATAAAGTGATTTAAATCAATAACTTAAATTGATTTAAATCATGATTTAAATCAACACTAAAAATCACGATTTAAATCACTGAATACAAAAGTACAATTTTTTGTGTAAATGTGATGTCTGTTTTCACTTTGCAATCTATTAATGGTATTTAGTGCTTGCTAGCTTAATTTATCACAGGCTACACGGTAGTTTAAGCCATGTGTTAACACCGACTTGTCTTTTTATAGCAAAGCCAAAAATTCGACCCCAACAGAATCAAAGCACCTGATCTGATTGGGAGAAAATTTAGCACGGTTGATTTCGTCGGCGATATGACCCCACGTGCTAAATTTTATGTAAATCTGCACAAGGGAAGCTTCTCCGCAAATATGATAAATATACGCAAATTTTCTAGCTGCACATATACCTTTTTTTCAGAAACTCACCTACAGGTCAGATCCTTCGCACAGTCAGTGTGAATCGGGCAATATCACCTCTTGTAATTTTTGTTGTTTTCGATGTGCAAGTCCTCGAATGTTGCCATTAACAAGTGTATAAACTGACGTTTTGTACATTTATTTTGTTAATCACAGTGCAGCGCGATAGTGCTGACACTGTCGTAAGGGCGATATGAACGTTACGTATAGGAAATGGCGTTTGAGGGGGGTCCTGTAACTCCGAAACCCCTTAACCGATTTCCGTAAAACTTTTCACCAGTGATCACATCGCACACCCGACCCCAGGTGCTAAATTTAGTTACAATCAATTCAAAGGGGGCGTGGCTGCGCATGCGCGAAATTGCGCGCTGTTTGCACTTACCCCCTTATCCGATGGTGTCACTTAAATTTTTTCCCTTGCCGACCCCCGTTGCCACGGCAACGAATTTTAGGACAAAATTGACTATAACTCGCAGTGGCGGTTCTAGCCCGCAATATCTGGGGCGCACGACCCCCGCCCGGTAGCGGTAGAGCGAGCCTATTACGGGAGTCTGGGAGCAGAGCCCCCATCGGGGTCCAGGGACAGAGCCCCTTGTCAGGAAAAAGCTGAAGCACTTTTTGATTTTTGGACGTTCAATGCAAGCCGCAAATTTGGCCGCTTTTCTAAAATTTCGCAAAAAAATCATAAGTGGCCACGAAACTGGAAGGGGGGGGCTAAAACAAAACTGCTGGGGCCTATGCCCCACCCCGGCCCTAGCCTAAAACCGCTACTGATAACTCGGCCCGTGTGAAAGATAATTGTGCGCTGTTTGCATAGATCTACCTCCGTCTATCCGTTGGCGGCATTTAATTTTTTTTTGTCGACCCCGTTGCCATGGCAACAAATTTTTTTACACAATTTACAAATCACAGTGCAGCACGGTAATACTGACACTGTTGTAAGGGCGATGAACGTTAAGTATGAGAAATGGCGTTGGGGGAATTCTGTAACTCCGAAACTCCTTAACCGATTTTCATAAAGCTTGGCATTAATGATTACATTGCCCACCTGACGAGACACGCAAAATTCGGTTACAATTCGTTTAAAGGGGCGTGGCTGCACATGCGAAATTTGCCGTTAGGCGTCTATTTGTTTTCTTGCGCACGGCTATAGGTCCGCACGTTGAATCGACAAACGCCGCTAATAACTCAAACGAAGCGCCCTAAGGCCGGACACATTTTTTATATAGTTTTAATTAAAATGTTTTGAAATTTACCCTTTTTACGCTCCAATTTTTAAACATTTGCATTACCGCCTATGGGGACTTCAAAGCGGTATAACTCGGATAATTGCGCGATAATTGAAGAAGATAATTGCGCGCTGTTTGCACCTGCCCCTATTATCGGAATTGGGCTATCCGACGGTGTCATTTAGTGTACCCCTAACGACCCCTGTTGCCATAGCAACTATTCAAAAGTTGCAAAATTTTGCATTAGAGGCAATGGAGATTTCAAAGCGGTATAACTCGGCTTTCGTCAAAGATAATTGCACGCTGCTTGCACCTAACCCCTATTTTGGGATTGGGCAATATAACATGTCATTCAAATGTATCCCCTAACGACCCCTGTTGCCATAGCAACCATTCAAAAGTTGCAAAATTTTGCATTACAGCCAACGGAGAGTTCAAAGCGGTATAACTCGGTCCCCGTAAGAAATAATTGCGCGCTATTTGCACCTACACCCTATTTTTGAGACTGGGCTATCCGATGGTGTCACTTAAATTTTTTCCCTGCCGACCCCCGTCTCCATGGCAACGAATTTTAAGACAAAATTGACTATAACTCGGCGCCCGTAAAAGATAATTTCGCACCGTTTGCACCTACCCCCTATTTTCGTACCCAGGCTATTCGAAGGTGTCATTTAAATTTGTCCTGTTATGTATGTAATATTCTAGTTGTTTTAGTTTACATTTTAATTAACTTCATAATGCCTGTTTGCTATTTAGTTCAAATATCACCAACTAGTCATCATTCTATGAGACATCTATCTTGTAATTCATCTAAGCTTGGCTTGATCCTGACAATCTGGGAATTAGTCTTAAAAGGTAGCCTAACGGGTTCGTATCCAGTTTTCACATCTAATGTCTTAATGTATCTTACAACTAACTAACTAACTCAAGAGACAACAGACACAGCAAGTTAGAATTTTAATCGTGTATTAACCTTTTAAATAGTAATTCGTAATTATTGTTTCACAGCATACAATACAACCGCACCTACAGCTCAAACATAATAATAAGAAACTAATCACACAAACACATACCCACAATGGACCAATCTCACTACAGCTGACTATAGACTGGCCAGCGCTCAGTAGTGCGCATTGACTATATAGCAATCGCAGCAGCAGTCGCATCGCTAGCAGTGCCTCAGCTGCTGCTGCTGCTGACATCTAATTATTTTACACAACACCTGCCCGTCATCATCAAATTCAATTGTCCCCAATTGATTACATAAGCTCAAACAATGTACATGTAGTCTTGTAGTCCTTGAGAGTTAGACTGAGTTGGCCACTTCATCAAAACTATCACAATATACCTTAATGTCACGAAATAATATAACGATACCCTAACCAATTAACCAAATTATATAATAACTAACTGTAGTAATATATAAACACTTTGAACAATATTATTACCCGGAACAATTTTGTGTTCAAATGCAAAGGTATAACCAGATAACAGTGGCAGGTGCAAAGTTATTCGCTAAATGGCAGCACCAGTGTGCAACCACTATAACTAAAATATTCTAGTAAAGTTTATAATAACGTATACAATACCCTAATAAACAACGGAATCAATAATGTCTAAGCTGAAAGTACGATTATACAAGTTACTATATAATCACATAATTAACGTAACAATCAAAACCTGTTCATACGCCAAATTATAAATATTTAATGTCGCAAAATGTCGTCAAATCGGTCAATATTGGCAAAAGCCGTAAAAATGTCGAGTATTTTTGTGTAAAATATAGCACTTCAAGTGTTAAACGATTTTGTTATTATCTTATCAAAACATGCGCAATATTAATAAAGGCAATATTAACAAATTTTCTTTGATGAAACGTACACACAATTAGCAATAAACAAGTACTCGACGTCAGCAACATAATATAACACAAATCGATAATTAGGCCTGCGGAGTTTAAACCATTTTGGACACGCGTCAAGTTAAACCAAAAACGCGAAATAGATTAACTAATAAGCAACATCATGCATCAACAAACCAATTAACTCTAAGACACTCGAATTCAAGCAATTAACTCTTAAATTTAAGACACATGATCTGACACTTTACCAAAATTTTTGTCTAACAATAAACTGTAACGACACACTAATAAAGTTTTAACACCAACATTATTTGGGCTTTCTAACTTGCATTATTTTGATCGATAAATCGGCACAAAATACAACATCAAGTAAGCCTAAATGTCGTAACCAATAAATACATAAAAATACCCAGCATCACAAAATTTAATAACTCAACCTAAAACTTTGTTATTAACGCATTATGCCATCAGAATTCACGTTAAGTTTGTACCGGTACATACGTCTAGTTCAGTATTAAAACTCTACAAAGTTCTGAGTTCGCATAAATCAAACCTTACACACTGTAATTGAAGAAAACACTTTAAAAATATTTTAAATCCGTAAAAGCAATCTCAGAACGATCGAAACAAATTAACTAAGTGTTAATTTAGTACGCATATTTGGTATCCTTCAACTTGTCGCACGACAAAAATGTGAGCCTAATGCTTTTGACCAAAGTTACATGTATGCAAAAATATTTATGCGACTGTATCCAAAATAAGCGTGTTTCCTCAAAAGCGCCAATAAAATAACGCAGAACAGTTTGTTGCAAAAATGTCGCCAACCATTACTGCTGCTACTAGCTGCCAAAGTAATAACGACAAAGTCTGGCAACATCAATCAATTTAACAAGTAGTTTCCCAATTCCATCATGAAAAAATCATGCCGTAGATGAATTTTAAATGGAAGACTTCTAAACGTTGATAAAATGCAAAACCTAAATTAGAAATTGGTCATAACAATAACACATTGTCGCTAAAAACGACAAAAATACATTGCTTTGGCTGCTCCTGATGCTTGGTGCTGTCGATTTTGCCATGAATTCTGTTGTACTGTTTGGTTCGATCGATACTCCCGCGATGAATCGTGGCACCCGGCGTCAAACAATGTTTCAATGTTTACTCATGTCGTGTTTTTTATAACTATCGCCTTGCCACCGAGTAGAACGAGGTAGCATGCCGGCGGGTAGTCGCTCGTTGAGGCTCGATTGGACAGCGACAACGATGGTGTTCGATAACGAGCGCGACTGCGACCATGGCCATGCGTAGTCGACAGCGGTCGGAGCATCGACGATCAGCCTGACGTCACCGTTCCCACGAAACAACTTCGCCGCTCGACGAGTTGTTTTAACTGCGCGGCGTCACATGGGTGCAGTAGTTCATCAGCGCGCTTGTCTTCATACGCTGCTGCCCGTCATCGTGCAGATGCCATGCGACGGACTGCCGCTGGCGCTTTACCTGACCAGCCTCGATTTTCGACGCGTTTGCCGCCATCATGAACGCCGCCATCTTGAATTAACTAACCCTCGCGCAGGGACGTCATCGTACAAACCGGAAGTCTTTTCGAAGAAATCTACGAAGCCTTGAGCGGTATGACTGGTCGAGGTAACAACGTCACGACGCAGATTGAGCACCGACGACGTGTGGCTTCGATCCAACGACGACGGTCGTCAGAACGACAGGTTTTTCGGTAACCACGTTTCCGTCGACGGCAATTACGACGCCGTGCGCGACTGTCGGTGTCGTTCCACGACGTCGGACGAGTATCGCGGCAGTTAGCGACCATTTCTTCAATCTCGACTCGAAAGCACAAGGACATTTATTAAGAAGTTGTGTATCAAGGCGAAGCCGGAATACTTGTGTCACAGACTGCTTTCAAACTGCAGAAATTACCTGCATTTTATTGTCCGTTTTCTATAAATCAACTATGCACTAATTTGTGTTACTATTTTAATTACTCATACAATCACCAATATTACAAACGTTTATAATAGAAATAAGTGTACCAAACATTAGTTTATACACTTGTTAACGGCAACATTTAAGGACTTACACATCGAAAATAGCAAAAATTACAAAAAGTGATGTTGCCCGCATCACACTGACTGTGTGTCAATGTGCTGCTGAATAATATCACCTTTTGTAATTTTTGCTGTTTTCGATGTGCAAGTCCTTAAATGTTGCCGTTAACAAGTGTATAAACTAATGTTTTGTACATTTATATTTGCTGCTTTATTACTAAAATACTGTTTTCCTACTGGTGATCAGTTAAAAGATATTGCGCTTCAGATTTTTTTACAGTAGCCAAGCCGATTACAACTGTTACCGAGTTATAGCCAATTTTGTTTCAAATTTCGTTGCTATGGCAACGAGGGTCAATGGGCGAAAATGCGATTGGCTGCATTTAATGGCCCATCCACGAAAATTTCTTTATAGACGCAAAAATCTTGCAGATATCTTTTACATTAGCCGAGTTATAGCCAATTTTGTTTCAAATTTCGTTGCCATGGCAACGGAGGTTGGTCGGGAAAAAAGCAATTGGCAGCATTCGATGGCCCATTCCCGAAAACCCCCCTATAGGCGCAAAAATCTTTTACGCAAGCCAAATTATAGCCAATTTTGTTCCAAATTTCGTTGCCATGGCAACGGGGGTCAGTCGGGGAAAATGCAATTGGCAGCATTTGATGGCCCATCCCCGAAAACCCCCTATGGGCGCAAAAATCTCGCAAAAATCTTTTACGCAAGCCGAGTTATAGCCCATTATGTCCCAAATTTCGTTTTCATAACAACCACTGAGGGTCCGGGGTAAAATTAAATGACACCGTTAGATTCGTCATCCCCGAAAACCCTACCTAGAACCAAAAATTACGACTCTATCTTATACACAGCCGAAGTTATGACCGTTTAAAGAATTGCTTGATTTTCCCCATAGGCGCCATTGTAATTTTTTTCGATTTTTGCGAATAAATACGTCAAATAATAATTTTGAATTTTTTAACTTCGAAAAGGCACATCCTTGCGCGAGACCGCGTCGTTTGAGCCATCGCGCGCAAAAATCCGCCGAAGGGTCTGACCTGTAGATGAGTTTCTGAAAATAAGGTATACGGATAGCTATAAAAATTTTTGCGTATATTTCACCCATTTGCCGGAAAACACCCCTTAAAGGGATTTGCATAAAATTTTGCATGACGAATCCGTTCGCCGACGTAATCAACGGTGCCAAATTTTATCTTAATCGGGTCAGGGGTTTTGATTCTCTGGGGGGTCGAATTTTTGGCTTTCCCATAAGATAGAGAAGTCGCCGTTAACACAGGGCTTGAACTACCGTTCAGCCTGTGATATGACCAAATCCACATACGTATAAAACGCTGATACAGCATAATATATTAGACTAAAAATCACAAAGCAAAAAAAACTTTGTATTATGCTAGTAAATGTTAGACTATAGTCGGATAAAAAAGTCGGAACAATCAAAGTACTAATATACGAGCCATCGCGGCTTTCGTACGATTACGCCGTAGTCGATGGATGACCAAAAGGAAACGGTGGAGCGCATTACTGGTACAAAAAATCAATTTTAGCTCTGAGCAGCGCTCGTACCGATCCTCTGTAATGGTCGTCTGACCACGAGGCATTAAGCTCTCAGTTCACGACCGACACGTGACCAGATACGATTCCCAAGCAAAAAAAAATCTACAGTGACTCGCTGCAAGAAAAAAAATGTCTAGACTGATAAATAGGAACCTTATATCGTTGACTCCACCGGTTAGGCATTTAGTGCAAACGCATAAACCCAAAAGCAATCACACGCTAGAGTGGACAGGCTGATGGCGACTGCGAGCGCCATTAAGCTTGAATTATGATAACGGCCGTCGAACGTGCGTGGCTATTCTTTAGTTTTTTACTGCTAATGAGTTTTTTTGCATAGACGACTGCAAAACAGAAAAACAGCCAAAATACGACAGACTAAAAAAGCGTTCGTTTTAAGGTATACGAGACAGTCTTTTACTCGCCAAAATTATTCAAACCACGCGAAATAGGTTTAATGCATGCAAGCTAACATTGATGCTGAAATCAATAGCCTGTGTAGCAGCAACATTGTTGTAGTGATGGTAGAAAAGTAACCGCTGATGAGGACACATAGACCTAAGAGACTGTCGTGCGGCGTGGATTCATACAACACAGTCCGCCTGCTTGGAATTGCGGAACTATAAGTAAACTCACTATCCATGAATCAGCTTTAAAGTTACACAAACGATTGTGCCTTTTTACTTCTTTTATGAACAGTTTATAACCATAATGTCATTGTTACTAATGACCACAAAAAACGCGTACAGTAGCCTACTGGCAACGCGACACAACAGAAAACTTCATAGACCGAAAAATGTTACCAGAGCCATAAAATAACTGGGCCTATTATACGACGTACCCACAAATATCAGCCAAAGGTATTCCTTGTCTCGATAATTGCCGCGATAACAAAAAAATGAGTGATTCAAAAGAAAAAGCCTGGTTCGGATGCTTTGTAGGTCCACGCCTCCTTACCAGGAAACAGAGCGGATTTGCTCTTGACATACTAAATCTCACGGGGAAACGCTGGAGGAAAAAATACATTTCCATTACCACGTTCGCTTAATTTGGTAGCATCTGTGCTTTAACTAGCACAACAAATAACCTCAGCGCTTAATGTATACGCTGGAAATACTTTTACATCTATCTCACCAAAAAAGATAATCTCATTGCGTTTAATCTCACGGATAATATAACACTTTGCAGTGTACTCAGTATAACATGGAACGTTTATACTATTCATTGGCCGATAATATACGCACAGTGATGACTTCATTAACGCTAGTCCATCGAACCTGCCATACATAGACGGTGCATAGGCCTATGCTGTCGAAACTTACACAAAATTAGCGCCTAATCAGCTTATTCACAAAATACGTCACTCGGCCGTCATTATGTCATCATTATACTATTCTATAACGCTCACGATTCGCACATTTCAGCTATTTTAAGTTTGCAGCTCGCTGTAAAAATACAAGTCAAGTTTTTCTGCAAACTCCTGTTTTAAAAACAGTTCGTCGGCATATTGCGACGTCACCTCGTACGTACATCGTACGGAAAATACGTTTTTTTCTCGGCCGGTAGATCTTCATCCGTGCTCATTATACAGCTTTGCAAAATATGCATGTATTCAGTCGTTAGCGTTTCTCACTAACAGGCGAGACGTCTGTCTGTCTCCTTGGTGTTTTATTTAATTACCTTCGGTAATATTGTCGATAAACATTCGACTATAAGCTTGCAGATGCTGACTGAAAAAAAACAAGTCCAGCTTAAATACTGCAGCCCGCTGTTTCGAAAACAGCACGTCATCGACGTTATTCGGCCTTTAAATTCCCCGTAAACAATAGGTCTACGTACGTTATCTTCGAAAAAATCGAAACGTTCTTGTTTCACCGACGTCTTGTTTTTTTTGTTTTTTTTGTTTTTTTTGTATATGTGCACATGTGCAATCCGCGGTTAACCATACTATGTACACTGTACAAAAATTACCGTTCAAAATATCGTCGCCGTTAAAACATTACAATTAAACGAATCAGCTTCATTAATTAATGCGAAATTGGAATAAATAATTAATTAATTATTAGCGAATGTAGTTAATTATTTTTTGATAATTAGTTGTAAGTTGCCCAGTTTAGCAAGGTACGCATTTAAACGTTCAACGACGGCAAAAGAAGCAGTCACTCGCTGTCTCCTACCTAGCTTAAAGGCTATGGAGATCAAACCGAAAGAAACACAATAACTAAAAATTGTTGCAGGCCGTCGATTATCGTCGAAACATTGGCCACAAAACACAATTTTTAAGCTAATTATCGACTACATTTTATCTTGCATTTAAACATGCTAAAATCGTAACGTTTTATGTTTAAAATTAAACAATAGCGACGATAAAATACTACATCTGAAAACTCAATCGGCAACGCAACGATTGCCCAAAATAACACCATCAAAACGCACACACTACACAGTTTGTAACCGGCCAGCGGTGTAAGAAAATAACTTCTGTGGAACAATACATTTGTTAACAAACAAAATACCCAAAACGTAAAAAGAATTTTTTTTGCGATGTGCTGTTGTTGTTTTAAACATCGACAAATTTGTAAATAAAAATATCGCTGTCGTCACAGTAAATTATTTCATATTTTAAAAATATGACTAATTTAAATTTACTGAATACGAAGCCGATTCTGTTTACCAAATATCATGTATTCTACTTGTTTTAGTTTACATTGTAATTAACTTGATAATGCCTGTTTGCTATTTAGTTCAAATATCACCAACTAGTCATCATTCTATGAGACATCTATCTTGTAATTCATCTAAGCTTAGCTTAATCCTGGCAATCTGCGAATTAGTCTTAGAAGGTAGCCTAACGTATCCAGTTTTCACATCTAATGTCTTAATGTATCTTACAACTAACTAACTAACTCAAGAGACAACAGACACAGCAAGTTAGAATTTCAATCGTGTATTAAACTTTTTAATAGTAATTCCTAATTATTGTTCCACAGCATACAATACAACCGCACCTACAGCTTAAACATAATAATAAGAAACTAATCACACAAACACATACCCACAATGGACCAATCTCACTACAGCTGACTATAGACTGGCCAGCGCTCAGTAGTGCGCATTGACTATATAGCAGTCGCAGCAGCAGTCGTATCGCTAGCAATGCCTCAGCTGCTGCTGCTGCTTACATCTAATTATCCTACACAACAGTCCCATGACGACCCCTGTTGCCAACGCAACTAACCGTTCTTATTCAAAGACAAAATAAACTGCAGCAGACATTGTTACATTACACATATTTTTTTCCTTGCACCAACTTCCTTTACCCGCCCGGAGGTATTCTAAAAAAACAGTAAATAAATTTATTGTCATTAAATCAAATACCAAAAATTTGGACAAAATTCGACTATAAACCAGCAAGAATTAAAGCAAAAAAAACTTTAACAGTTTACAAAGCTATGTAAGTGCGACATGTGTCGAAACTCGAAAACAATAAAGATAATTTTGGGGCGATATTATCGCGTGTTAAATTCCAGTCTGGCCTTGCAAGACTAGCCATTCTAAATACTTGAAATAAAAATACAAAAAAAAACAAAAGTCGCAAGCCGAAACAATGTAGTACACCAGTCCATGCTGACACCACGTATATTGCAGTGAATGCTAATGCCCATGGTAAAAAGACACGTCCAGGCATGTCTGAATTTTAGTCTATCATTCTGTCTGCGTGAGCGTGCAGTTGCGTGACGTCATAGTAGGCCAGCAACAGTTTATGCACTGCCTGTGACGTCACCAGCTGCAACGCCGATTATAATTACAGGTATTAAAAATGTTATGGCCTTTATCATTGTTTACTATTTTCCTTGAAAATTCTAACAAATTGCAGCTTCATAAGTATTTACAAACATTAGAATGCATTATCAGCTTGAAATTGTAAATAGTTCTTTGCCAGAGTGTTATAAAAAATAGCAC
>Ga0209671_1007087_pt1 | contig 11588 bp, 4 predicted proteins | sample WorMetHERISLAND2_2_FD_187401 | JGI IMG/M metagenome (GOLD analysis project Ga0209671, IMG submission 187401) | Marine gutless worms symbiont microbial communities from Max Planck institute for Marine Microbiology, Germany - Olavius geniculatus... | ecosystem: Host-associated > Annelida >...
CCTACGAGTATGTGTCATTGGACTTGACAAGCGTAGCCTACCTGGCAAATGGTATCTAAAATAATTCGTGGAGCGGTTTAAGTGACAGACGACAGACGACCCATAAAATTTGCATTTCAGTGATTGCATACATTTGTCGGCGTTAGCGTAAGTCTACGTTATGTCGCAGCTTATGTAAGTGATCAATAAACTACGTTCACGAATCGCGGTAAAGTCGAACGATCGTATTATATGTCTGATTTGTTTAATGGACTAGTGTAACAAAGAATATCTTAAGCTATTTCCGCCTGTGAAACCTCCCACCGTGCCCAATGTGACGAACGGTCACATCACCTCTTCCGGCGCTGTCGCGGTCAGCTTTTCAAACGGTTCGTCGCCGAGTAGATTTGTCCTTGATCTGACCTTGGCGCCGGCGACAATGTTGTCCTCGCTGACGGGTTCTCCTTGCATGGGTTCATCGGCATTCGGCACTGCATCGACCGCATCTGAAGTAGCAGTCAATTAATTAATCACTCAACCAATCAATGAAACCAATCATTATTTCACATGGCTTAGCCTACTTCATTCTCTTGTCTCTCAATGTCTCAGTGTCTGAAGTGGGCGAGGTCAAATTTTGCTACGACTTTGGTCTAAGACAAAAGTTTGGTCTAAGATAAAAAGTTAAAAGCGCCTATGACATTATGTGCGCTAGCCTATATAAATTTACTCACTTAAATGTAATCGTATATTAGCAAACGCTGTGTGTCTAAGACTGAATATAAAGACTTTAGTCTTCTAAGACCAAAGGTCTCAGACTAAAGTCTCAGCGAAACTTGACCTCGACCAGTGTCTATACACTTTACAGTGTTATAGCCGTCTATAATATCACTCCAGTCAAGCGTTTGGCGGCTGAAACGCGTCTCATGTCAGTTTATAACACGCACGCCGGACGCAAAACACGCCGACGATCACAGACATGAAATACAATCATGTAAGTACGTTTCAACACGGTCTACAGCGTATTATGTTTCCCTACACTCGCAGAATAGACCGTTATGAAACGTATACCGGTATACATGTATCAATTAAAAGTTTCATAATATGCAGCACAGGTGCTGGATTATGGATTGAAACAGACAATATATCAGCCAAGTGCCGACATAATATGCTACCGTCCGCATATTTCGCCTCGTGTCATAAAAAAACTTTGGCGACGTTAACTTTGGTAAAAAGCCACAGATTAAGCCAATTCGGCTGGTTTTTAGGCGCGCACTTGTTTTACTAATGTTCTCGCCCATTGCACTGCGAAGCACTGAATTTTCATCTTAGACCTTTTGAGCTAAAAAAAACAGCACATCTGTTCCGGGAAAAGTTCACGCCAGTGTTGGCGAAACGTTTACAACGTTATGTTTGTTTTTTGAGTTAGGGGCCCATATATAATTATAGGACAGACAGACAGACGGATTGACAAACAGACGGACGAGTAAGCATCCGTTATGCGGCCTGTTAGGACGTCCGCATAATAAATTAATATTCCGTTAACTGTAAAACTACTCAATATGCTAATACGAAATATCTAACTGACAAAAACTGTATATAGCTTAAACCAACCGCGGGTTTAAATCACGATCAATGGGCAATTAAAATAATTAACCGCACGATTCGAAAAGGACCGTAAACTCCTTTCCCGAACCATAAGGATGCATAAAGCGGCGCTGAGTTTCGTTACCTTGGCCCTCAGCCAGACACAAGTTTACACTGCGAGACCACACATTCGGGGGTAATGCATCGCGCAAACTGTCTGTTTATGTCCCAGCTTTCGCTCAGATTGGCTGGTACTTATTGCGATAATCGCGCCTATCGACGGAGGGACGGCCAGGCTGAGTTGCCCTAGGTTAATCGCGAGATCAAGGCATGGCTACACGCACCGAATTCATCGTCCGAGGTTCTGATGGGCGTCTTTTCGCTGACAGGCAACAAAACCCCGTCCAAAGAAATCGTAAAGAACGACCATGCATTTCCGTCCGCTTTTCGCGGACGAGGTTTTTAACTCTCGGAAGGCTCGGCGACGTCGGACGACACCTCGGACGAAGAAATCCGCGCGTGTAGCCACGGCATAGCGAGATAAAAAAAAGTATATAATCGCTTGTACTGCAATTAGGACCTGTGCGTAAATCTTGGTCGTCGTCGTGGTTGCTGAGTTGGTCATTTGTATCAGTGTGGTCGGTGGTATTGTCCGGCACTGTGGTCCAGTTTGTCAGCAGACTGATCTTGTCAAGTGGTCTCTGGTCTGCACGTCTCGACTTGCTAGAAGCAGTCATGGCTTCTTCGCTCACCTCCACGCCTGACATACACGCCGCGTCTCAAAAGCAAACTGCAAATTCTGCATTTCACAAGGTAGTGCAGCTACAGTATGAAACTAAAGTGGGCCAAACCTATCTCTATACCTGGTGGGCGCAGCTTACGCCCAGTGAAAAATAGAAGGAGTTTTGTCAAGGATGTAGCTCAAAGATTCTTCACTGGGCAACCTACTTAACAAAACTTCCCCCCTATCTTTCAGTTTCCCCTATCTTTCAATATACACCCTTAACAAAACATCTCTCTTAAAGAAGGAAAGAAGGCCAAAATGAGGGAAAACTTGAGACCAAATGTGGGGTGGGGAAAAGATGCGCCCGATTTCTATTCCAGATTTGGGGTGATAGAAGCCACTGGCCAAAGCACAGTTGCTTACGTCAAGTTTCTTTTTGATATTGCACGCCAAACTTATTAAGATTGGCCAATGTTTCACGAAGCTATATAAGCCTATTTAAAAAAAACTGCATGGCTAGCTTTTTTGAGCCACAGCGTATACACACAGTATTCGACACGGTGATGCAAGTACAGTCCTTTACGAGTTAGGCGGCCCACAGAGCGGTGCTGATCTCCATTTCCTTAGTTCTCACGTCAGCTGGAGCTTGGACACCAGTTCACACTGCGAGACCACGGATACGCCGATAGTGCGGTGTACCTGTTCTACGTCCCGGCTTTCGCAGTAACTCACTTTGCCTATACCCACGGGGGGATGGCCAGGCTGAGTTAACCTGGGTGGTTGGATACATACCGGGATGGCTTACGACCCGCCTGCCGACGGTCACCCATCCAAGTACTAACCGGGCCCGGCGTTAATTAACTTCGTTGATGAAATCAACGACGTTACCAACTAAGCTAATCTGCCACACACGGTGAGTCACCAAGAACCAAAGTAATCTGATAGAAGGCAGAATCGCTCCTCGTTTTTATTTGCCAGTATGTGGCAGCAGCAATTTTGCAGCGACCCGTCAGACTCTATCCGTAAGTCTATAGGCTTTTTTACGCATGGGCATCGCCTACATATTTTATATTTAGTCTCACCAGTATTACAGAACGGTTTTGTCTTGCCTGTTTGATCCATTCTGCGAAGATAAGAATGTTGCTGAAGCTGTCGTTCACAAAAGAGGACTACAATTCCACTCCAACTTTTTCAACTCTTCGCGAAAAATTCATCCTTGGAGTGACGTTTTCTGCACAGCGCCAATTAAGTTTTAGCAACTAATTTACAACGGAGACCCGTGCACAACAGTTAGGCCTCACTACACACTCTCACAGACGGATCCGGTAATTGTGAGCCAACCTAATGTGACAAAAAGACGAAAAATTCGATCCAGTTTCCGGACGATCGACCTCAACTATAGCGACATCCTTCGACAACAAAACTTAGTCCAGAGTGAGCTGCTAGCACTAGCCTAATCCAAAAGGCTACAGCAACAGCGACAGTAAACTATCAGGCCTATCGTTGCCCGTGTCACGGGCAACGATAGGCCTGATAGTTTACTGTCGCTGTTGCTGGCCCCGTGTTCGCGGCGACTACGATGCTATTTTCATTGACGACGTTCGCACGAAGTCAGTACGTTACGAAGCAAAACTGCAGCATCATGATCAAAATCATCATCATCAGCAGCAGCAGCAGAAGCAGATGCACTGATGTAACAATGACGTCACGCGGCACGCCCGATGAAGAACGGACGGAGCACGGAGCAACAGACTTTACGATCCACATTCCACTATTTCGACACTGGCTGAAAACGGCCGTAGAGTTGAGTTGAGCTCCGTTGAGTTGAGTTGACTTTGTCGCTATGAACACGGCTTTAGGGGTTACCATAGTCACCACGTAATTTTATTAAGATCACTTATTTTAGCTCAACGAGTGCAGACGGCCTAAAGGCGTGTGCACAACGCGACAGAAATGGACTGAAATACTGAACTGAAATTCTAGCTCAGTTGCGTTGCACACAGCCTACAAAAAAGAACGAACTGCATGGCTGTTTAGTTTAGTTCATTTTATCCGCTCTGTACGCTATTATTCAATTGTACACTGGATATTGCTGCACATTCTCTACGTGTGCTCTTTCAACACCAATCTGTGGTCACTCAGTTCCTAGTTGTCAGTTGATACGCAAACATCAACGCGTCGATTTTTACGGACGTGTTGTTTGCATCATAACCCGCTGTGAATCTGCTGCACAGCTTGTTGCAATACGACGTGTTTTACACTAACATCGACGACGAATCGAAGTCAAGTGGAATTCGGGCTTGCACGAGCACGCACGCACAGTCGCACACGTCTTCGGGATCAAATTCTATCGCGAAAAGGCGCCTAGACTGGACGCTGGAATTGCCTGGCAACGACAGGCCAGCCTCTGTAGCCTGTAGGTACAACCGTAGCTAGGTACAACGGGCATCGCTCACTCAGCAGACTTTAGTGCTCTGTACACCGGTAGGGCAAGTTCCGTGCGGTGATATTTTCGTTAAGTCAAGGCGCGTGCAGAGCGATGTAACTGAACTGAACTGACATGGTCTAGTTTTGACGCACTGACCAATTAGCAAGCAGTGATGCATTACAGTAAGCACCGTCTAACGGCGTCGGCGGCCTACGTGACTATGGTCACGTACGCGTGAGCCAATTACCAATTGGCTCGCCCTACTTGCCTATTGGTCGGCTCGTCAGAAGCTAAATCGTGTCGGTTTTGTTCAGTGGCCTTGTTTAGGGCAAAGCAAAAACGTCCACAAATTTGACGCGATGCTGGACATCTTTTAAAACGGTGACGATCGCGAATTTTTTCAGCACGGGTAACAAAATATCGACAATCTCTGAAAACTTAAGACTTTTCGCTAGATTGCGATGTAGGTTTGTAATCTCGTTGATCCACTAACGAAAATTTACTGACCGAAATCTTGACTGATCGCCCTATATTTATTTTCCTTTACACGCTGCCGGTGCAGCGTATCGAAGCAAATAAGCGCCGCCCTGGGCATATTTGCTCTCGTGACGTTGCTACGAGCAGAATCTTACACATCAATCGGTTATTGTGTACGCCAGGAGTACACCGATCTGCTAGACGTTGTGGCTGGCGTCTTTTCGACATATTTTTATTACTATTCTCGGCAAAAATAACACACGGCGACGACGCGGTTTTCTTGCAAATGTTATGTCTATTATAAAGCGAGGAGCGAAGCCGTGCAGCTTGCCGGTAAGCCGTGGAAGCCGTGGGTACGCCGTTCGTTGTCTGACGTTGGCCTATGCACTTACAGTACTGTAGGCCTACAGTCTGTTGCAATGCACTGAATACCAGCTGTGGCTGCTGTGGCGTCTCTTCTTATCTTTCTTCTTTCTCCTCCTCCCACGTCAGCTTCTGCAACCGGTGCTTCATCAACAGGCCTGCACGTTGTACGGAGAACAGCTCAACCATGTCTGCGGTTTTTTGCACCATCCGCGAAGCTCACTGTCTGGAGAATAACAGGGAAGATTATTAGAACTGTCATAATTACGGTTACACGTGAACATCGATAATGGACAGTTCTTGCAGTTTTAGGTTTGGGTCGTTTTTTGTGTCTTGTGTTCCATAGGCTATTGGGTTTTTCTGTAAAGGATAACTTTCTGTTCCATTAAATATTAAGTGTGTGCATTGCCTGGAAAGGCCGGTTCAAGTTCGGATATACACGAGTAAGGGAATAGGGGCCTATGTAAGGGGGCCCATGATATGAGTGCATGACGCGAATAGGATCATCTGCTGCAACTCTGTATAGCACCTTCAACTCAGCCAAAAATAGGCTACAAGGATCGTGCGTGTATGGCATTCTAATTATCCCGTCTATTAAAGTAAAGTCGTTAGCACTAGCAGTAACCTATCGGCGGTGGTCCAGTCAGATAAGTTAGCGACTTAAGTCGTCAGCTTATAGGGTGTTTACACGATCCAGCAAACGTTCAGCATTAGCACGTGTATTTTGAATACATTTGCTGGAAATTTGCTGGATAGTGTAAACACCCTACTAGCGACTGGTTTCGATTTGGAAGCTTGAAGGGAAGGAAAGAAAATTCTGTCTGACATCACTCATGCCGTGAAGTCGAGGTCGTTACGATAAGGCATGTGTAAATAGGTCTAGTTCTCCACTCCACTGAGCTAGCAGAGACGCTATCCGTCTGTAGAGGCCTACAGAAGGCCCACACCTCACCAATTACGACATACCGGTACAGCTGTAGGCATAGAAATATTTCTATGGTTATAGGCTATAGGTCTAAGTTAGCGTTATAAGCCCACAATAAAAGCCCAGTGTGGAAATTGCGGTGATTTGCGTTTTGCAATAATAATTTTATGTAGCTTACAAAAGATCAAAGTCCCACTGGAAAATATGGGCCTAGATTCTCGTGGTGGTTCGATGGAAGAGCTCCTTCCTCCAGACCATGCAATCGTGTTTGATGTAAATGGTTAAGTATACGATTTGGTTTAAATTCAGCGATAATGTTAGAAATAAAGAAATAACCTATCTTTGAATATAATAGACTGGAACAGAAGATGAACTGGATCACGTGACGTGGGTTTGCAAAGGCAGTCAGTTTCTTCTATCAACTTTTCCTGATAAAATGATTTCTACTGTTTTGGATGTGTGACTCGGTCGCCCTTACACAATACTGTAGGCCTAAACTATATTTAATGTATAATATATATTATTACACAATAGCCTATCATTGCCAACATTTGCGATCTGTTGAATTTGAATATGATATGTTTATGACCAGAAAAAATAGGCCAGTAGGCTTAGCTATAGCCTATGAGAGAGTTTTGTCTTTTAAGTTCAAAGAATTGAAATAATCAGTGCGTCAAGACTAGAATTAAAAGTCATATTCAACATACACAAACTTAACATTTTCCCACGAAAACGCGTTTCTAGCGTATTTTAAGTTTTTTTCTTAATTATAAACCTGGTGTAGCTTATCGATGATTTAGGCCTACGGCTTCCGATGGTCCAGCGGTAGGCCTATCCGTGTCATATAGAAAAACGCCCGAGCCTGCATATGTATAAAACACTATTTTTGTAACATATTACATATCCTAGTGGAGTATACGAATAGTAGGCTACGACTAGCAAAATACGTCGGCCAGGTGCCGACATTTTATGCGGTCTTTCTTCTAGACGAACAACCCTATTCATAGGCATAACTCTGATTTTTGAGTTAAAATTGGCACATCAGTTACTGCTGCCCTGGAAATGATTTATTCACGCTAATTTTGAGCCTTTCTGTGCCCCTTTATTCTCGAGTCAGAGTGTAGAGACTCTATAAGCTATCATAACTTTTTATGGTGAAAACGAGAAGACTCTATCTCACCTGCACGCGATCCAGAGCAGATCACTCGCTGTTGATGAGCCATTTCAGTTCGTAGACGTATGATCTTAAAATAAGTACGACTAATGTTAAATACTTGGCAAATTTCCCATTCTTTTGTGATCTCAGTGATTTTCCGAGCCGATGCATGCGTTCTCGAGTCGTGATCGGCCAAACTACGACTTCTGCATTTCACCAGAGACAGTTATAACGTGATGTGGGCTAAACTATAGCCGTTTACGTCAAGTTTTTTTGATGTCGCATGCCAAAATTATGAAAATCGATTAATCGATTAATGTTTCACGGAGTTATTCAAAAAATAAAAGTGGCACGTGTTTTTATTGAGACACGGTGTAGCCTACAGGGTGGTCCAAAAAACAGGAAAACAAACACTGTCAAAGCTACAGTGGTCTTGGAGAACAGGCAACACGTGACATAAAGATATCAATTTTTTAGCATAAAATAGTTAAGCTTACTTACTTATTCTCAGTAGTGCCTTGTGACGTCATTGTTACGTCATATTGTGTTCATTTACTTTGTTTACCAGTTATAAGTTTTTAGAATAAATCGTTTGATATGGGCAGAATAACAAACGATGATCGCTGTTTGATCATGGGCTTACGAACTGAGAACTGTTTTGCTAGGTAATGTGGTCACACAATAAAGGTGCGGTGGGTGGAAGAACTTCACGTTTACGCGCCATAAATTTCTGCTTTTGGACCACCCTGTATATACATGAGAAATGTAGCGATAAAAGCGGACCAGCCGCTCCGTCATAGAATAAGGGAATTGCGGACCGCCAGCGGCCCGGAAAATTCTCTGATCCACATCAGCCTCTTCCGTCTGTTCATGGCACCGGTGTGTTAAAGTTCAAGTTTAACGAGTCGGTCCAGGGGTGTATGAAATAAAGTTAAACTGAGGGAAATTTGCCTCGAACACAAGTTTTGCTCCAGCCCCACTGCCAGTTTTGTGGCAACCCATGATTTTTTGCAAAGATAACGCAAATATCTGATATATTTGCGTTTCCATAGTTTAGAAAAGTGGGCAATTTCCGGCTTCTATTGAATGTTCAAAAACCAAAAGTGCTTCAGCTTCAGAGGGGCTTTGCCCCCTGTCCTTCTGACAAAGGGGCTCTGCCCCTGGACCCCGCTGGCGGCTCTGTTCCAGACCCCCGTTATAGGCCCGCGCTATCGCGTTCGCCATGGGGCCGTGCCCCCCAGATTTTGCGGGCTACAACTGCCACTTGGGGGGGGCAAAGTGTTGCAAAATTATACCACATTCAGAAGATATCACGGGTGCTTAGAATTTTAATTTCGCTCCTAAATTCCACAAAACGAGAGATTACCAGCCCCATTTTATTTTATATTCCAAAGAAAAATTTTCGACAGCCTGCAAAGAGGAAGGAGGCAACTCGCTCACTGTCCCTCCCTTGCCACGACCCCGTTGTCCTCGCGAGACAAAAGTGGGGGTTGTGACGTTTCCCCACCCTACTAGGACCACGTTACACGCCTGTGTGAGTCATAACACATAGCCTAGTCCACGCGGTAGAGTTGGCACTGGCTATCTCTTCGGCACTATGCCTGGAGTGGAGTGATATTGTGTGGGGGAAGGGGGGTAAGGGGTTATGACAATGCGTCTCTAGTCATGACGTTAGCCAAGGCGTGGCGACGTCGACGCCACGCCCCCAATGACATGCTGAGCGTCTTCAGTTGCCGTAACCACGCCTCCGTCTCACCGGGAACTTCCGTCTATACACATTATAATATACGTAATATATTATCAATATAGAAATAAGAAAACTAACAAAATTTGATCATGCAATAATTTGTTAAAAATCAACAATGAATAGCATTTTAATCGATAAAAAGTCATTTAGATTCCCGGCAATATATGTATTCTACAAGCATTTGAAATAATCTGAAACGATAAATCTAGGACTCTAGGTCAATACGCCAAAAAATAATTTGAAAACTGAAAAACGTTTGTAAATAATGACATTTCGAACGTTTCTAAAAAAACTTTTTAAAGAAAAAACGTGTTCGTAACGTTCGTAAATATTTTCTCAACCTTTATTTCATCTATGAAATGCATACATAATGATGATGGCATTTAAAACAAAGACTAAAGATTTTTAAAAACACCTACCGCCTGCCATAATGATTACCCGACACAGAGATTGAATGAATGCGCCCGGCCATAACCCTAGCCAGATAGGCCAGTACTCGATTTATCTACCCCGGGGGGATGGAAGGCTGAGTCTGTATAACGACGACGACGACGATGCTGAAGATGTCTTTTGTTGTTCTCTATGTTGTGTTCTACGGTGTTCATTGGCCAAAAAACTTTAACTAATCAATTAAAGGTGCGTTCTCACTGCGCTCGTTAACGCGCGTGACGCGTGTTAACGCGCGCTAAACGGGGGGACCATCTCAAGTGACTGTTCAATTAAGTCGTACCTCACCCTAGAAGAGCGGATGTATAACCATTTCAATTGAGATGGTCTCCGCGTTTAGCGCGCGTTAACGCGCGTGACGCGCACAGTGAGAACGCACCTTAAAGCACGATAAAGCGTCATGCACCTTGATGAAGCATGAATCTCGGTTCATTTCGTGGAGTTCCACCGCCGACGTCGTCGAATTACCCACAGCTTCGGTGCACGACACCACGGCTCGCTCCAGCATCACAGGGTCCTCGAATTCGAACATACGCACCAGAAATAAATTCATCACATTTTACTCGCAGAGATCTGTTATCAAGTTTGAAAGTTGCACACTGAGCTTTTTGATAATGCTGCACGGAATCTTTTCAACAAAGTTCTGTGCCATGAGCCAGGGGAATCGTAAATTTAAAAAGTATGCCGGGGAAGCATTAAGTTGCATTTTTTCCGACAGAATTCCGATAAACAACAGCAATGTCAATACACATATTTGACGATTGTTATTATGCAGTGCGCTATTATTATTGGACGAAAAGTTTTCGGAGAAGAACATTTTCTGACCTGCCGCATTGAGTCTAATACCCCGTTTACACGATCAAGCTGGCTCGACGAGCTGCTATATGTTAGCTGGACGAGACAGCTCGATGTTTGCTCGACGTTTGCTCGATGTCTGTTTGATGTTTGCTTAATGATTGCTTCGTGTAGGCTATGCTTTATGCATGCTTCATATTTGCTCGATGTTTGCTCGATCGTGTAAACGGGGTATAAGATACGTAAGCCTACCTGCAGTGGGGCGTATCTTCCGGTGCGATCTTTCTTGACAATGACGACCGCCGCCGAGCGCAAAGACGAGTGACGTGGAAACAGGAGTTGAGTCGACTCAAGCGCCGCATTGCTGCAGTTCTCACGCGGACTCTGAACATAGCACAGCGGCCCAAACTCAGCCTAGCCGTCCCTCAGTGGACAGACCACACGCCTGGAAAATACCTAGGTTTTTTTCGGAAAACGCTTTTAGGCGTTAAGTTTTTTTTTTTGGGGGGGGGGGTTTGGTTTGCTAGGTTTGAGTGCACCAAAAGGACCGGAAATCAATTTTAGGGCGCAGCAGGAAAAATTTTACGCACCACACTCCAGGTCACGTGGTTTATTTATGAGCGAATAACGTGACGTCAGTGGTCAAATTTAAGAATAGATTTAAAACGTGAAAACAAATTCGGTTTGCATTGGTGGAGTCATTTGCCTTGTTGCTAAAAAGCTGCGTAAGTTTGCTACAACGATTTATTGTGATGAGCGATTTACTGTTGTCAAGATCTTTAACTGTTTGTTTTTTAATGTTTACCTACCTTGTGTGAGTTCAATTAATCGACTGAAAATTGTTACGTCTATTTTAGATGATCTGAGTTCTTATTTTGAGGATTATCATGATTGTACTTTTGTTATGGCTGGTGATTTCAATGTAAACCTTGATAGTAATGACGTTGTTGCTTGTCGTATACA
>Ga0209671_1007088_pt1 | contig 11587 bp, 11 predicted proteins | sample WorMetHERISLAND2_2_FD_187401 | JGI IMG/M metagenome (GOLD analysis project Ga0209671, IMG submission 187401) | Marine gutless worms symbiont microbial communities from Max Planck institute for Marine Microbiology, Germany - Olavius geniculatus... | ecosystem: Host-associated > Annelida >...
ATCGTACCCACCTTTGTATTTCGTAGTTAATTTTTAGGCTCCCTCGGGAACGGAGTACCGAGGGTTAAAAAAATAATAATAACAATAATAATAATAATATTTTAAATATTTTAACGTTTTTAACTTTTGTTTTCAACGCCCGGGCACCTTTACTACCGGAGGTAAAAAATAATAATACATTTGTATAGCGCCGTAGTGCCGTAGCTTCAGATGCGCTATAATTATAGAGTGCTATCAATAAACTGAGTTGAACAATCACCAAAATTACACATTATCGTCGACAATATGCAAAAGTAAACGGCGAAAGTCTGAGACAAAAATGCATGATGTGGCGGAGCTTACATCTGACACATTTAAATTGTTCGTCGTCGGGGCACTGAAGACAGACGAGTGACTCGGCGCAGTAACGTAGTTCATTGATCTCATCACAGACCGCTCCACTCGGCAGGTCGATCAGTGCTGTATACCAGTAAACCAACACACATACATCGAGGTTAGACGGTTGAATGTTACCTCTTCATGGGAGAAAAACCTATCGCAGGGTACGGAGCGTCACCTGCCACATGGGATCACACACCTGCCACCCGACACAGGTGAAACGTACGTGTCTTGCGGTAACTCCCTCTTCTTCCCACTAGCCAGACAGGTCGGTACTCGATTTACCAACCCCGCAGGGATAGAAGACTGAGTTGACCCTGGTAATTGCTTACCTGTCTATCGAAGCACTTGATAGTGAGTGACCCGACCGGGAGCCGAACCAACGACCAAGCAATTGTAGGCCTAAGTTGGATGTCCTAACCGTTACATTACCAAGTCACCTATAGCCAACCTCCCAAACAAGCAGTTTTCCCGAGATGTGTGCTATTTTCTGGAAGTTTTGGCGTTCTGAGGTTAAAACTGGCACATTGATTACTTCAGTCCAGATCCCAAACATTATGCTAATTCAAACTAAGCTTATCACTGAAAATTATTTGATCTTGCTGTCGCAAAGAAATAACGCGAGATTGCTCGGGCAGCGCAAAATTTTGCCCATGCATTTTATATCAAAATGGCACAACATTTAGTGACTGCGGACAGGCAGTGACATAAACAACTTTACGGCCGTGGGGAAATGACAATTTAGCTGAAGAAGACTAAATAGCGGAGCTGCGTAGGCCTATGCGGAAACGGCGACTGCAGGCCTACACAGCGATTTCAGACGTCAAATAAACGCAGCTGACAAATGTTCTGCGCAGCGACAGAAAAGCACAATTAACTGTTCTATGAGACGGCGATCTTCCTGCGCGCAAGAATATACTCTCTTCGACCACACGACGTGTAGGCCTACCGATCAGGGAGAACATGTCCGTGTCTTCCAGAAAACTGCGCCCATAATCCTCACCTGATCAACGTAGCATTATGCAATGCATACAGTCGTCATAGAAAGTTGGTGCAGTCAGAAACTCGATTTATTTGTCATTTATTTTTAAATTTTACTTCGTTTTAGCCTAAAATTTGCTCAAAACACCTAGTACGTCGCAATACCACTATTGGACCGTGCTCGTCGCACAGGACAGTAAGATTCTGACATAAGCAAGCACTAACAGCTGCTGTCTACTATTGCAAGGGCCCCTGAACAATTTTATACAACAAGTCACTCAATCAACTAAAAGGCCCGTGAGAGTGCATATCTCCGCCAAGTAAAATCATTTAAACATCACTACTATAACTATTACGATTACTACACTAACAACTGCACCTACATCTACAACTACACCGACAGCTCTTACTACACCTACTACTACTAAAGCATAAATCGGACTGATTGATTGATTGATCGGTGTGCACAGACACACAGACAGACAGACAGAAAAAGCGATTACTTAATCTCCACCAGTTCACTACGTTCAGCTTTGCAGAGATAATTAATCTGCAGATTTATAAAGCAAGCTACAAGCAAAGTTTTTAGAGGCGCCTGCTTTGAGTATAGGCATGCATGATCGTTCGAAAAAACATGACTTGAAGCGTCATTTAAAACACTGTGTAGTCTATCAATTTAGTAGACTATATATTAGACAGTGTTTTAAATGACGCTGCAGGTCACAGTTCTAATATTACGATTACTTACTTACTTACTAACTTAGACACTGCTCCAAACGTCGACGGAACACAGAATGGGCCCAGCTGGAGTGGCGTCGAGTAAATTAGCGGAAAGCGGTCGATCGAAATCTCGTGGTTGTTTCTATACAATTTCTTCGCTTGACCTGCGCGCTGGCTGCTCGGTCGGTTGTAATAAGGAAGTTAGACCGATACAAGTCGCTGTGCGTTACGTTAAGTCGCGGCCACGCTCTGCCGAACTGACGAATGGGCCCCGCGCTGAGTTGTGACTAAGCCGCAAAGACATACCTCCTATAGAGGCAATATAAGAGCTAAGTTGAACGATAACGTTCGTTCAGCTTACAGCCTATACTCTATTTTGTATAAAAATAGTAGGCAAACGTTGGACATTAAAAATATTAATGCCAATTTCGTATATGTTGTGTGCTGAACATCTCTCGTCTACGTCATGTTTTAGTGAGACTATCAATTTAGTCAGTTCGCACCTACGACGCCGACGCGACCCAACTCGACTGCGCAGTTGAGTCGCGTCAGCGTCGTAAGTGAGAACTGGCCATAAGTAACTGGAAAGCGGTTTTGCTGTACACTGGCCATAATAATCAACTACAGTACATGATAATTATGATGAATGATTTGTACTGAAATGGAAGGTCCTGATTATGTGATATAAATAAGTAAAATCCAGAAACAGGCGGTTGTGGGAGAGACAAAGGTCCGAGATCAGAGAAAATAAAAAAAGGAAACATCGGTAACTAAACCTAAAAAAATAAAATGAAAAAAACCCGTCCAGTTATCGTGCGTTGAGTCACTCATAATGCCTTCAGTAACGCGGCTTATATCAACAAGAAACCTCGCTGTCGCTAGGATAGCCGACCGTACTTGTTGTCAGTGACCTTCAAGATCATTCACGGTCGATGATTTTCATTTTATTTCAAAATCAATACGGACTTCCTATCAATAATCAATGGCAACCTAGGCTCTATCTTGCACCGTTTAGCCACAGTACATCCGCGACGGACAGACGGACGGCCCGTCAGACGGACGGACGGACAACAACCATGACAGCAGCTCAACCATTACTAAAGTAAAATATCAAAACACAAAAAGGCTATATATTTTGGCATAATCAAATCGAATAAAAATGGGCATGAAACGAATATATTCGAATAAATATGACTCGTTCGTGAACCGCGCATCTCTGCACTGTACAATAACTGTGCAAGCGGTAGCAGTGAAGCAATCGACCGCAGTGCATATACATCAGGACGATTCGCTGCTAGATAACTTCTAGGAATTGCTCGCATTAATTGTGTCGCACTCGCAGTGCCATTAATCGACAAATTTCAGCCGCTGACTTCCATGTCCTTTTACCGCATGCGCCGAACACAATTACGATTACAAGAACGAAGAACGCTAGGGGGACAAAATACATGTAGTCCGAAAGGACACTAAACTATCACTGAAGATTATTTGATGTTACTGTCGCGAAGCAATAATGTCAGATTGCTTTAAGGCGTAAACATTTGGTCCATATAATGCCAGAATTGCACAATTGCACCCAGGGTTATAGGGTTATGATTAGAATAGTGATGGGAGTATAGGACTATAGGAATAAATTGCATTTTCGGTTATTATGGCAACCCCTAGCTATGGCGAACCGAAACCTGACCACATTCAGAGTGACCAGTCATTGCCATAAGTTAGCCCACACCCGTGTCCAGACCAACGTTGATGAGTGTTTGCTCTTCCATCGGCGCGCCTTTGAAGCGTATCATTTTTATTATCTGTCCCATTGCTATAGCACAGCATGAAACAGATAATAAAAATCACTTCTGTCACGCTGTCATTCTGTCTGTAAACACTCTTACGGCAGCAATTTGGATTCAATTTTGATGAAATTTTGCACAGTGATTCAGGGCCCGAAAAGCAAGATCGAGTTTGTTTCGAATAAAAATCTGATAACTCCTTCCCTTATTTTACCCCAATTTTTAAAAATTTGCATGACGGCCTATGGGGACTTCAAAGCGGTATAACTCGGTCCCCGTAAAAGACAACAACGCGCTGTTTGCACCTACCCCCTACTTTCGAACCCGGGCTATTTGATGGTGTCGTTAAAATTTCTCCCCTGCTGACCCCTGTTGCCATGGCAACGAACTTAAAGACAAAACTGACTATAACTCGGCCCCCGTGAAAAATAATTGCGCGCTGTTTTCACCTAGATCCTTATTTTCGGGCCCGAACTATCCGATAGTGTCCTTTAAATTTCTCGCCTGCCAACCCCTGTTGCCATGGCAACGAATTTTGAGACAAAATGGACTACAACTCGGTCGCCGTGAAAGATAATTGCGCCCTGTTTTTACCCCCTTTATACGCAGCTGCTAAGCTATAGCGTGGCAATGGAACAGATACCTCGTTCCACAGAACGTATTTCCAGTTAATTATGAGTAATTGCGCATAATTTTGTTTAACAAAATAAATATTGCTGTTATTGTCGTAGCTTACTTTTCCACTATTATGTGTTAGTGTGCATTCTGCCTGGAAAGGTCGTCCACGAAATGACGAATACTGTGTCAAGTGGGAAGTTAAACCCTACTCACTCGCACTCTCTGATGTTCATTGAATTCTCTATTTTCATTAGTCATTACGTGTTCCGACGAATGCAGCCAATGAATTTCCATTAACACTATATTGTAATTTATGATATTAATAGACTAAGCCAGGCTACCCCTGCTGTGGCGTTTTGCACTTCCTGGGAAATGGTTTGATACAATAGCTACAACAGCCTCCTACGATTTCTGATAATTGCATCGTAGTCGTAAACACAATTAGCGGCCTACGCAACTCGAAAGCGATCAAAGAGAGCAAACCTTCATTGAGGACTGCAGGCCCGCCGGGAGGGGGGTAAGTTGTCCCGAGCCCTGCGACATTTGGGTCTCCGCCGTCGCTCAAAAATATCAAATGCACCAGAATGCTCCATTTTGAAAAAAATCAAAAAATTTTCCCCATAACGGCCCCCGCGAGAATGTTTCCCTGTGGCTTTTGTGGCTATTGTATCAAGCCATTTTACGCGCGACAGCAGGTATTGCTGTAGCGCGTCTTGGCCATCGCAATTCTGTCTGTCTGTTCGTCTGTCCGTCACACGGTAGATCAGTCAAAAACGGTGCAAGCTAGGGTCACCAAATGTTCACTGTCGGCTGCCTGGAAGACTCTAGTTTCAGGAATCGTAAAGCTTTTCCATAAATTCGAAGGGGGTCATTCCGAACGACGGCGCTAACTAAGACAGGGGGAGTAGGAAAAAAATTGCGATTTTCAGCCATTATTGGAATTCATGCACTGGATATGGCGCTAGGCGTCATCCGCCGTCGAGTTTAAATGAAACACCGTTGTGAGCTTAGATTTCGTTCGCACCGGGCCTTCTCACATGCATCGCTGTCGCGCGTTCCCCTTTGCGTTAGCTGGGCTTTTCTTGTTTTTTTCCGATGTGGCTCTCGAGGCCTGGCGGACTGTTTTCAAGGTTCAGCTATCGCAATGGCAAATGAAAATAAATAGCTTAAGTAAACAAAAATAAGTAAGTAAAACGTGATTTTTTATAGACATAAGTGACATAACTGAAAATTAACCTCTAATGAATTCGTTACACAATTCTTAATTATTGTTTATTGGCCACACTGAGCCACGCCCCATTCTTCGGAATACGAACTTTTCTGCGTATAGGCTATATACGTAGAAATTAACAGTGTTCGCTAACGCTAATGGCTCGTTTGTGATGCGCGCTACAGAGTCTAAACTATACGGCGAGTTTTATGATTCGCCGCGCACGAACGAAAGTTTACGTTCGCTGCACTCCGGGGCGGCGTTATTTACAGCGGCGGTGAATTTTACGAGGAAACTTCCTGCAGACAATATAACTGAGTCTACAGTGAGGTTTGGAGCGCGGTGGGTGCGTTATTACGTGCTGTCGGCGATTATGCAACGCCGTTTCGCAACTTTACGACCGCACGCACGGCACAGTGACATAATGACTACCAAACACCGTTCTCGCATCACCCCTTGCCAGCCCATCCCTCTTTTCCTCCTGTTCACCCATCATTCACTTCCGGTCTCGACAAGCGTCGGACGTACTTTCTTCACTCTGGGGCGACATGTCGGCGATGCACTATGCACTATCTGTTCGTTCGTTGGCTTTAACAAGTCGCCGCTCGCCCGGAAACATTGCCAGCTCAGGCTGAGCCGGAGGACTGACGGAAGGACGGACTAACGGACCACCGGCGTGCTATAGGCGGACGGCGGACGGACCGTGGGACCGCACATGTCGTCGGATGAGCGATAATCCGGTCGCATCATAGCAGGCCGGGCGTAACATAAAAATGTCCCCCATGAAAGATCCGCCCGGGGAGAGATAATCACGGATTTGATGTCTCCTCTTTATTAAAATATTGCCGGCCCCATAAAAGTCTCTCCCCGGCCGACAATTTACCGATAAAAATCCGTCCGACGAGAGGGCGCATTTTTGCCGATAAATTGTCGGGCGGGAGAAACTTTTCCGGGGAACGATCCTATAATGGGACACCGGGCGTCGACAGGTTCGTAATAATCCGTGCTCTCGCCGCCGCCTAATCCTTACAAATTGCCGCCCAGGAGATTGGTGACTGGGAGCGATGGGGATGGGGTGACGACAAGCTTTACGTGACGTGTGGTGGTAGAGTAGGTTGTGGGTTGGCGAGGTACCGATGTCTGCTGGGAAGGGTGACGTCACAAACTGCACACAGTCGTCATGCGACGGAATATAACTGCATGTTATGGCCAATCCACACGTACAACGCAACTCCAGTTGAGTCTCGTCGACGTCGTAGGTGTAAATCGGCCTTTACCTCCTCATCACCTTTCTTGTCGTTTTCAGTCGGCCTATAACGCCTACAATGTGGCGGTTTCGCTTACTCGGTAACGTCGTTGGTCGCATCGACGCAGTTAATCAACGCCGGGCCCGGTTAGTACTTGGATGGGTGACCATCCCGGTATGTAATTAGCCGCCCAGGTCAACTCAGCCTGGCCATCACTCCGTGGATAGGCGCAATGAGTACCAATGAAAACTAGGACGTAACGAACAGGCACAGAGCGCAATGCACTAGCCTTGTATCTGTGGACCTGCAGTGTTATTATAATGAAAGCCGTTGCAGCTTCCATTTTAGTTCATTTCAGTCGCTAACACACCCTAACGTCACACGCACAGTGCGTGCGCCAGTCATTCGTCGTCGGATCTGCTTGTACGGACGACAGATAATTTGTCATCGCGTCCACGAGAAGCCCTGCTTTGCCCGGGTTGCGGGCGCCGCAGGAAAATGAATTGGAAGCAGTGCACTGACTAGACAACGACACGAGACGCAACGCCTAAGACTAGAACTAGGACTAGGAGCGTGACTGAGTGAGTGAGTATGGTCTTAATGGTAAGTCAGAACAAACAAGGCCTCTTAGACCGCCATTACTGATTTGTGACGAAAAACGGGTTAAAAGCGAGTGAGAGAAATTCATTAATATCGATCGTTCTAGGACTAGGAGCGCCGTCCGCGGCTCCCGTCCGTACCCGTACCTAGGTCGACCGCACGTAGCAGGCTACACGCATCGGCACTGATGACGACACGGCGTCACAATGACGTCACGTACGACGCCGGCATCGCACGGCCGCCGCCACTGCGACAATATTTCACACACCATATAGACCGAGCGCCAATCCTTCATCCACCTTATCAGCATCATCATCATCAGCTGCAGCAGATGCAGGGAGAACATTCAGTGAAGACGGATGACGGAGAAGCTGTGTGCGTTGATTTGCTGTATAGCGATGTATGTCATCAGTCATCCACGCTCTCCATCATCCACACAATAGCAAGCACCGCCGGTGCATGGCATTAGCAACTGTCAGCGAAGAATAGAAATGATTATTAGCTGATTTTAGTTTATTTCTTTCAAATACCGGCACCTGAACAGTTTAAGCGGCAGCTAACGAGAAGCTGTTGTTCGGGTGTTTGAGATCGCGGCGCATTGTGGCTAAGTGTTAAACTGCGAGTTTTAGCTATCTTACTTACTTACTTACTAATATCCAGTCCATTTTCTACTTTGAGACTGTGCTACTTGCATATAATATTTTCTTACTGTAGCGTATGTACATGATGACTGATCTGCACTGGAAAACTGTAGGCAAGCTTTCGATTTAATCTGTAGCACATAAACTAAAAGAACTAAAACAAAAGTGAAATTGAGAGAATTGGAAATGAAAGATAATCTTATGCAAAAAAATTTAGAAACAAGCGCGTTTATGGGGGCGATAGAAGCCTAAGATCCAAAAAATAAAACGAAAAATAATTACGATAACTGAAACTAGATGAAACTGAAACGAAAAATCGCAAGTACCGCATGACGAACAAAAGGAAAAAACTGACACAACGTCGACGAAAATTTGCGCTCTCATCCGCATGCCTGTCCAGTTTTACGCGTAGCCTCAGCCGGCGGTAATCTGTAGTGGTTGTCATGACAACGGCGGCGCCATGACGTCAAACGATGACGCACTGGTGACGACGTGTAAAGTTCAAGATGGAGTCACGTCACAGCCATCAGTCGCTGGTGTAATGTCAGCGCGTCTCCTCGCTAAACGGCGACGATACCCGCGTGTAGAGGATCTACGTTCAATAGGCCCTATTTGCTCAATTGATTGTATTTGTGTCGGAACAGGGGAAACAAGTCGGGGCAATTAATTGCCTCACTCTCGATTTTAGCGTGTCGAATAATATCTTCAAAGATGCAAAATTTGAGACTGATTATCTCCCGTTTTGAAGAGATTTAAAAACAAAATTAAAACTTCGAGCATCTGTAATTTCTTCTGTTAGGAATTTGCAGCCCTCCGTCAGCAAATTGCAACTTTCCGCCTCCAACTAGCTTGTCGGAAAAATTCCTTCAAAAATTCAAAAAAAGTCGGGCTGAAAATTCCCCATTTTTAAAGGAATATCGGCGCAAAAATTACAGATTCCAGCACCTGTAATATACTCTATCGGAAATGTGCAGCTGAATGTCCGAAAATCGCATAATTCGTGCCGCCATCACTCTTCAACTTTTTTTCTAACCCACGATGCGTCTGAGTCTGACATGACGACGCACATGACGCATAGAAGAGAGACAACGGACCGGTTCTATGTGATTGATGTATCACCGTTTATAATATACATGTAAAAAACTTACCAGTTTACAACTGTGTGTAAGGACGATGTGATGATATCAGTCCTCTAAAACAGCAAAAATCATTTGGGTAACCTCAGATGGGGCTATGCATATGGCGTCCTTACAAGCTGACTTTAGTTGGTAATCACTAACATAGTCTAAAACCTTCTTCATTTGATGTTATTTGTCGTATAAGGCCTACTTCAATGAATTCAATGACCTTGGATGACCTTGAACGCCAAAATAAAAGTTTTATGGATTTTTTGGCGACTTTTGGCTGCGAGACACATTTCAAGAGCCCACTGCGCTGAATTCACTACAGATAGACAAAGACAGTCTGCGTATAGAATTTTCAGCATTAAACGTAGATTTCAACGGTCTAAGTCCCGACCTTCTAGATTACATTAATAAACGTGACATAACTGACATTAACAAATTTGTACAACATATTGGACTGTTCTTGTGTAATTTTTTGTCGTCATGTTCGCCGTATTAATTTCGTCATCGTCACTTGTGCATTAGCGGTTTCCCAACATTATTAGTATACACAGCATTACAACATCGTTATTTATTTATAAGCACAACATTAAAAAGTATCAAACTTAGTGAAAATATTGAACATAAATTAGCTCAACATAAAAAACTGAACTACAAACCTATTACATAATTTTGTTAAATACGTTTTGGTAAATAAGTGGCCTTTTGTCCAGTGGCCTTTTGTCCGTACACCTGGACTCATATCTGCTGATCTGTTGTACTATAGGCCTATACTATGTAGACCAAGCTAATGATACGGATGCCTACGCCAAGCTGACTATAAAAACGAAGCTTGCAGAGTGCAGCTTCCGCTTTATCAAACCTTTTGCCTGAAACAGTCTTCCTGACCAACTAGGTCTATACTGTAGGTTATAAATAACACGGGTCTTTCACTTCGTATTTCGTAGAGTATTTTAACGTTACTACTGTCAGCCTACCAGCTGGATTTCTCCCATAAATATTAACAAAGTTATAACGCTACAAAATGACTGATTAATTGCGTTGTATATTGTGAAGAGAGACTATAAAGCAGAAGATATGCAGATAGATAGCCTACTTGCGAAGCATGAGAACAATCAGCGGAATGAAGACCAAGAGTAACAGTAGACCAATGACGATAATAACGATTACAATTATCTTGCCTACAAAGTACAGACACAAAGCAACAGCAGTAACTATAATATCCTACAAAAAACAAAATTGTCTGTCGCTAGAAGCTAGAACATGACTAAAGAATTGATCAAATTTTAACGACAACAAAAGAAAGTTCAAACACCCATAATGATACGGATGCCCGTGTGTGTGCGTGTTTAGATTAAATTATGTCGACGACGACGATTTAACTTTTAGTTATCGGGCAACCGGCGTCATGTTTGCTCTCAAAATGTCAGTTTCAGTTGTGTACATTTCTCGACTTCGACAGCTATCTTGAAGTGATTGAAAACGCGAGACCCGACATGGCAAAACCATCAAAATTGCACGACTGACGTCGCGAGACCTAACAACGCGGCACCAGATAGCACGAGTGGGCATCGCGAAATCTGGTTTAATGTGGAAGTATCTGCTGAATCTGCTCATTGTCTGTCCAATGCAATGCATAGCATTGGACAGAGTATAAAATCACCTTTGTGTCCGTGCGTCCGCGCGTCCAACATTTCTTAAGCTATCTTCCTTCCACCTTCCCTTTCTCTTTCCCTTCTCCTTCCCCTTTTTCTCCCCTTCCCCTTCTCCTTTTCCCTTGTCCTTTTCCCTTTCCTTTCCCCTTTCCACTTCCTCATTTTCCTACCCCCTTCCCTTCCCCTTCTCCATCCTTTTCCCTTTTCCCTTTCCTCTTCCCCTTTTTCCTTTCCCTTTCGCTTCCTCTTCTCTTTACCTTCTGCTTCCCCTTTCCTTTACCAACCCTTCCCACTTCCCTTCACCTTTCCCTTTTCCCCTTTCTTTTTTCCTTCCCCTATCCCTTCCGCTTTTCCATCTCCATCCCCTTTCTTTCACTCTTACCCTTCCCCCTTCCCCTTTTTCATTTCCCTTCCCTTTTCCATTTCCATTCCCCTTCCCTTTAAAAGTAAAGGTAAAGGTAAAGGTCGTCAATTTGTATAGCGCATCATCGCGAGCATGCGCGCGCCTCTAATGCGCTTTCGTCACTAACCAGAGCCGCCTGCCGCACGGCCACCGTGTGCAGCCTGCAGACACAGGCTGGCGCAGCGGCCGGCTAGGCAACCCCAGTCAGCTGTACCAAGGTCCCCAC
>Ga0209671_1007089_pt1 | contig 11587 bp, 10 predicted proteins | sample WorMetHERISLAND2_2_FD_187401 | JGI IMG/M metagenome (GOLD analysis project Ga0209671, IMG submission 187401) | Marine gutless worms symbiont microbial communities from Max Planck institute for Marine Microbiology, Germany - Olavius geniculatus... | ecosystem: Host-associated > Annelida >...
GGGGAAAGGGGAACTGAAAGGGAAAGGAGAAGGAAAAGGGGAAAGAGAAAAGAAAGGGGAAGGGGAAGAGTAAAGAAAGGATAAGGTGGAAGGAAGAGAGCTTTAAAAAGTTGGTCGCACGGACGGACGAACACTCAGGTGATTTTATACTCTGTCCAATGCTATGTATTGCATTGGATAGACAAAAACCCAGGTTTTTACCAGCTTTATGATAGGGCCGAATATAATAATTTACTTACTTGTCTTGAGAAAGTATGGGTGATAAGCCACGCCTATTGCGTCAGCTGTTGTTTACGTTCGATAAACGCGTTGTTTTTGTTGTCCTAGGAGGCGTGAACTGGCCGTTTTTGGCGTATTTCCGTTCGCAAAGTGTCATTTCTATCATGAGCACTATACAGCAGAATATCGTAATACACGTAGATTACACGCTGCAGTCAGAAAACGTGGTAAAATGTAAGCAACATGAATGTTTAGTCGTTCGCGACATTTTGTTCTTGTGGCACGCGCGCATCTATACCCTCTGAAAATATTTGTGATTGATTATGGCGACTAACATGTGTTTAAATGTGTGGTGTTACATTATAAATCATGACTTTGAGGTTTATGTGTATTTGCGTGAAGTATACTACAGGTAACACAGCTTATTCCATGTACGTTGCGCTAGTCATTTTGGCAGTGTTAACCAGGCAATGACTGATTACCAGAACGGGCCACGAAATGACTACAGCAAGAACGCAAGTGACCACAACTGGCCCAGAACTGACTACAGCTGATCACAAGCCGCAGTGAGACCACAACTGATCACATCAGACAACAACGATGGAGAAGATGACGTAGAAGATATCTCTGACTTCAGAAATACAGACATCAAGAATTAGCTCAACATCCAGCATGACATTGTGGACAAGATCCGAAGCTGCCGTCTTAGATACTTTGGCTATGTAGTCAGAATGCAACCTTCCCCATGGCCACACCATGTCCTGTATGGTCGTGTTCACGAAAACATACACAGAGGACCGACACAGAGGAAGCGCTGGACTGATAACATCTCGGATGATTGCCAGATGATGGGCCTCTTACTCACACAAACAACACACGAGGCTGAGGACAGAAGACAACGGAGGGAATGCACAAGGCTGTCCGAGCATGCTTAACTGCATCGCCATGACATCGGAGGAGGAGATGTCGATTGCCTCTGTCCAGCCATGATGTCCATGTGGCACAATGGAGCACAGTGGGTTAACCACAGTGGACAGAGATGTGGTCACTTGTGGTTAGCGGTGTGAAAAAACTCTGCACTGGCAGCACTGACCACTCTGGCAGCAAATTACCGCTAATTTGATGTTAGGCTAAAGTTAGGGTTAGGGTTAAGGTTAGGTATAGTATTAGGTATAGGGTTAGGGTCAGGGTTAAGGTTAAGGTTAACGTTAATGTGGTAATTTGCTGCCAGTGTGGTCGATGCCGTTGGTGCAGTGTTTCGTCTCACCCTGTGGTTAGTTGTTGTCTGTGGCTTGTTGTGGTTCGTTGTTGTAGTTGGTAATACTGGTGTTTTTTATACTCCAAAAAAGAAAATTGACTACCGAAAACATTACTATGGAATAGAATTTTGATCACGTTGGATTGCACTGACAATAGCACTACCAGTGGTTAATGCTGCTACAAATTTTGCAGTCCAAAGTGACCATTGAGACAATTCTGTTATTGATGTGCTCTTCACTAATGAAACATCTAGTATCAGTGTGAGACTTGATACATGTATTGGTTTAAGTATTCTCCAGGGTTAAGTGTCACTTTTGAATGTCTGCACAGTAAGATATGGCATTTTGTACCTAATGTCTGATATCCAATAACCACTGTTTTAGATGTGAGTACTGCTAAGATGTATAGCAGAAAAATGAAGGAAAAGTGTAGTATTGTGTAACATTACCAAAACTTGTATGATAGGCTGACTATAACAGATTACTTGCAATTCTTCTGTTACAAAACGTTTGCAGTTCAAAAAGTTTCTAGCCTGTGGCTATAACTTGAGGAGCAAGGAATGTGGCGTAGTGCACTGGAACTCTATGATGCCTATTGCCTAACTTATTAAACTGTTGAAGAAATTTATATGCACAATTGCACATGACCAGTGTGGAATTAGTTGACTGTGTTGCACAAGCTTGCATTTTATGAGACTTGCATGAAGAACACATTTTATATCAATATAAAGAAATACAGAAGTTTAGCTTCAAAATTACGTAACAGAAAATGTGCAGCATGCGTTATTATTATATCACGTGTGTGTGTTCAGTTTACATCGAAAGACTGCACAGACCGGGCAACAAACTGATTCTGGTTCACAGCATTCAGTTACCAGAACTTAGCATCAGCAAAGCACGTACGTCTCGGCAAATCTGATCACTAGTTATTTTGCTTATAAGTTAAATATTACATTAATCTTACAGGGTACACAGGATTTAAAATCCAGATTTTCCAGGCCTGGAAAGTCACAGAATCAGGCATGTAGGAGGTTGTTATGATAATTATGATGCTGTTTTGATTATTTGGCTCTTTTTTTATTTGATGTGAACAGTAGTATTCCATTCTATATTCAGTGTATTGCAATAGAATACTTCGTGAGTTTCAATGCTCTCATTTGCTTTTTTAATATAGTTGATTTTTGAAATAAAATTTCAACTACTGTTGTTTTTACACTGATCTTTCAGCATTTAAAAATACTTGGAAAAATAAAATAACATTTGCAAAGGCACTTGTTATGAAAAAAATTAAAAGGGTTTGTAAATGTTTATTATAAGTATGGTTATATCATATCTGTTACAGTCATAGTAAATTTTTGCATCGAGTTGTGAATGAATGGATAGTTTTGATTTACGTTTCAGGAGACAACTTTATGTCGCCCGGTATTCTTGCACATCTGTGGGTGGAGGAGGAAAATAAAAGAAAGGAACTTGAGAAGAAGCTTAGAGAGACTCTGCAGACAAATCAGGTGCAAAGTTGTCGAATTGCTAACGAGTGTGACTGACTAGTCTGCAGTGTTTTATGCCGGTGGTTTGGTGTTAGGATAATGTTTGTAGCTGTTGTGAAGTGGCCATGTTTTTGGCTAGATATATCACACCCCTCATGCAACTTTGATATTATACTGCTATTTTGTCGTAGTATAAAGTATAGAATGGTGAATACTGATGCATGATTACAGTCGTGCCTTCCACAGTCATACGCAACATGCTCACTCTTGCCAGCACCTCTGAAGTTCAGACTGACATTTGATGTTGTACAGAAGGTTTGAGCTGTAAAAGGTTCTAATTCATTCATTTCACACCGTAGGTTCCTAGTTGACAGACCCAATCTTCTATGGAGTAACTTCAGAAGAATTGGCTAGTTGGACATAACATGTGTATTGCTCATTTTAAATGCGGTTTTAACATTTTCTGTCTGTTGTCAGGTTCCGGGTGTGTTACGATCGACTTGTGGCAAGGCCGGTGAGGTTGTTTGTCGCATAGCTGAAGAGATGGACGCTGCGTTCATCGTCATCGGTGATGATCTTCCGTCGGAGGGCATGGGTCGTATGTTCCGCGCAGTCGTCGGTGGTACTGGAGGAGGTCATCTCACTACCTACCTGCTGCATCACATGACGTGTCCGGTGATTCTGGTGCGTGACATGGGCGCCTACCAGACGGCCCGCTGCGAGGACCGCCGTCGACGCTTTTCTGGTGATCCAATCTCCGGACTGACCACTCGACTGCGCCGCATTCGCTTTGCATCGGGCTCGGCAGGCATGGGAATGACGACCCTGCGCTGCACTGATGTATCGGCCATCTCCATCGGCAGCGAGCAGTGTGAGCTCGTGACCGACACAAGCGAGACACCCCAGCAAGATGCAGATACCGTCTTCAAGACCTGAGCTCCTCGGACATTTTACGAGACAAGCATCGCAGGACGACCGATCAGCATGATTTTTGATTGAGGAGGTTACAGAATAATTATTACTTGCAAATCTTAGTTGGCTAGTGTTGCACCTCAAAATGTGCATTAACATCTTTCAGTTATCTTCCCATTTTTTAATGTTTTGTTTCACGTATGAAGAAGCTAGATACGTAATCATTGCGGATAAGAAATTCTGTGATTTGCGCTGTTTGAGCGTTCATACTAAGTAAGCACTGTCGTATGTCTGCATTGCACTGTTTTCAGTGTGTGCTTGTTACCGAACAGTCATCAGTATCATCATGGTCGTCATTGTATATGGCATATTTTCAGCACTGTAGTTTGTGCATCACGTTTGGTGTACAGTAAATTGAATCAAAGAACCAAGTGTTCATTTTGACCGATTATTATCTGCAGTTGCCAGCTTTATGCAACATGTGCACCAATAAAGTATACAGTGTGCACCTCACATTAGCATCGGGTTAGTTCATATTCAACAATGCGCCTTCATTCATTGTCCGTAGAACCGGTTTGCAAGTCATGTACCGGTTATATTTCTGAGACATTTCCATGCTGTCTCTATGTGCGTCTTTTTGTGTACACTTCAGGCTCTTGTATGCTGCTGTGCTGTCACAGCACATTGTTGTGCTGTACACTGCAGTGCAGTTGTTTTTAGTGTACTTGTGTATTGTGTATACCTCATGTCTGCAGTGCCAGAGTTGTCGTCTTGCTTGTCTTACACAACATCGTGTACATTAAAGCTTGGGATCAGTTATCCAGGTATCTTTGCTACCACTATCTACAATGGGCGACTTCACTTTTTGACTTAAACTTTCGCTGAGACTTTCGCTGAGCCTAAACTTCGGTCTAAGTACCTACTTAAGTCAAAAAGTGAAGTGATTTCGCTGAGCGAAAACATGGTGACTATTTACAGTCCTATTCATATGGATAGTTTAGTAAATTAAAACAGTGTGGTACCAAAAATAAATGGCGTAATGGCTGCACAATGACGTAAGACGTTATGTAATTATGTCATTTGCGTGCACGGCACAATTAAATAAGCAAGTCCAAACTTTTTTGGTTGATTTATGTCCTGTTAGATTTACCGGTTTTCCGCCATTTTTAATCGTTTAGTTGAACTTTGGTCCAAGTACAGACTTTAGCATTCAGCTTTAGCTTTGGCTCAGCGAAAGTCTTAATTAAAAAAGTGAAGTTGCCCAATGCGACAGTAATTAGTAGTGACAGTATTCAAAAGTGATGTTCTGTTCCACAATGTTGGGCCATTTGGATTTCGCTTCGTGTTACATTCTTCGTTTCAGCTGCTTTTATTTTTTTCCATCATTATTGCAGTTTTGTTACATCTCCTTAGTTTGATATTGGTTTGCCTCTGCTGTTTTGTTCTTGTTTCTTGTTACAATATTTCAGGTCATGTTGTTGAAAGCTTACGATAAAGACTGTTCGGACAGACAATGTCGATGCTGCATTGTGAGTTTGGACTGTTGTGAGTTTGGACACTGATTAGCACGCTGTTGATGTATAGTATTAGATGCGTTGTTATCTTAGTTTACTGACCAGTATCATACTGTCGGCTGCGTATTATAATGTTGTCGGTACGTTGCGACCACTGACCAATGTTATCAAACTTTGCTATTAACCGTGCATTGGATCGTACCTTGTCAGGATTGTAGTCATTGTCGGTGCAAAGTACTAGATCGTCTGCGGCTCGTCTTCATGCAGCATGACTGAGTAACATGCACGATCATTCGTTTGGTTCATGTTATATAACTGTGGCTGCGTAATCACTCTTGACTGATGAAGCCAAGTTGCTCTTTGTACATACGTGAATGTTGCTTCGAAGACTTGCTGTTTGCATTCATAGCTTAGCGTGTTTCATTTACATGTACCGATACATGTATTTCGATCTGTCCAACCGATTCGTTAAACAACATTAGACGTTTGTAGCAATGATGCCTTGTGTAGAGAAATGCGTCGCTAGACGATAGACGGTGATTGATGTCTGACAATCTGAATGTCAGTTAAGAACTTCCTGCGCATGTTCTTTTCAACACAAAGCTTCATTTACTGATCGCATTGTTCGTAGGTGATTGCATATGTTGTTAAGGATGTTGTACACAGCTCATTGCATTTTGTTGATGCTGCTGTCGCATACTGAATAGCATTGTGAACGTGTTGTGGCGACACACTTATTATGCAGTTATGTGATTAGCTCTGTATGATATGAGTACAGTGTTTGTGTTCCACATTTCTTATTACTACTGCCTTAAGAAACTGAGTGGCCGAAGTAGATCTTAGTTTTGTCTCTTTTTAGACGAAGTGCAGAACTGTCTGCAAATCGGAAATGGATTTTGTTTAATCGGTTCATAAAAAGGTGGTGTCCGTTTGTGGCAGAACTGGGTGGGATCTGAACCATCAGCTAATCTGCAGTGCTTACGTGATTTCCAGTCTATGCAGAAGTACTGTTGGACATGTATGTTCAAAGTTTCTGCTCGTCCCTGGAGAAAGAAAGCACCATTAGCTTGTTGCATATTTATTCAAGACTGTGCCAATAAAAAAATTCAAAAATGGTTATTTGGCAGGACAAGAGCTGATGCATTGGTTGGTTTTTTTTCGACACAATGTGTATATGGCCTAGCAGTGGTATAGACAAAAGGGCCCAGGGATTCCATCAGGTCCCCCAATGGCTGGACAAAAGTTTGTTGAAAATACACCATGTCCCAAAAAACAGTCAAAATTGTTTTTGTCATAACTTTGTCAAATTTCCACCAGTTTTGATAGTTCTTGGCATAATAATAGCTGAGACAATAGAATTTTGCAACGTTCACTTATTTACCATCTCACTTAATTTATGTCAACGCACTACAGCGTGAAACGCAGATGCTCCAAATTGTTACATTACGCGGTGGTTATGTGTATCAGTTTGATCAACTTTGCATCATTAATTTGACAGAGGGTGCCGTGGGGTTAAATAAATCTGTGGTATTAATTTTCTGGTAAAAATAGCAGGCAACAAAATAGCTGGCTGATGAGCTTAAAAAACATCTAATCGCTGAGTGAATGTCATTTGATCAGTTGATCATTGGTTTCGTTGATTCTGCTATCAGGCAGTGGTGTATCTAAACCATTGTGTCTTTGTATGCAAAACACATTTTGGGCATAAATTCTGATAATTTGCAAGCAAGCTGTTATACACATTTATAATTTTTCTGAATAATTTACATTTTAGTATATCTTGTGCTTAATTAAGTTGTTACAATGTTTACTTGAGACAACAACTCGGCGTTATGCACCGATTTGGAGCATCTATCTTTCTCATGGTAGTGCGTTGACATAAATTAGGTGAGGTAGAAAATAACAGCCCCTTACACAATTTCATCGTCTTGGCCATCTTTGTGGCAAAAAATTATCAAAGTCAGTGGAAATTTGACAAGGTCATGATAAAAACAATTTTGACTGTTTTTTTCTGAGACAGGGTGTAGATGTTGGGGACTTTTAAGTTTCATGTAGTCTGTCCTGAAGCTCTTGGACAAGGCATAGGCACATGCTTAAACCACCATATTTGGGTTGACTCTCAGAGAAGTAATTAAAAGTCGTTGCCACCAGATCTCATATCATATTTTAAAGCTATAATGCACCAAATTCAATTTCGGCTAGGGCTCCGTCCCATACACCACTAGGGTGGAGGAGCTCTCAGTGCTCCAACATCCTACCGTCATGCTCTTAAGTTACCTTACTACCAGTAGGCCATAATTGCAGTGCCAAGTGCACCTGATGCGGACAGAGTAGTTCGATTACATTTGGATAACTTCTATAAAAAGTTCCCGGTTACTTTCGGCATAGATATATCAGCCTATCATGTGATACGGAGTTACATGATTGTAAACATGGTGTAGGGAGTTTATTGTTGATACGAGTGCGCCACGCTACTATTATTATGCGATCCAGATAGAGAATTTGGTATTTGTATATTAACTTAGCGTCAACACCCCAATTTTCAGCTAAACTACTGAACCGGAACTGCTATAGGCTTTCGTGCGTCTCGTGAGCATTAGCTCAAATTTCTTGTAAAGAGCTGTATCACCGACAGCTCAATAAAGTTACTCTACTGACTGTGTAATGGTAGAGTTGGAATAATGTACGCTGATTTTTGCAGTTTTATATCTCCAATTGTCCCTCTTACACCAAACTGAACAGTTTTCAACATGGCCTAAATATAGGCCCCAATGAAATAAAACAATTCACTGTCGCTGTATGTAATGCCATTTATTGGCGTTACATAAGTACTTGCAGATAAGTTGTATCTCAGGGGTTTGCATGTATTGCAATAAGAATAAGCTGTTTTCAATAGTTCTAGCTTATTTTATTTAATTTCATCACGCACGTGGGAGTGCTGTTGCTGGCAGAAACTCAGAAACTGGTATGACACATGCAGCTTCAGTGGTCATTTGCTGGTGAACATATTCCAAGTTGCAGCAGGTGTAAATAAAATCTTAGATATATTTTCACAGTTTACCATCATGTAACTGCTCCCACATACACACCCTATATAACAATGATGTTGGGTTACTGAGTACTGACTTCAATAAGCTTTATCTCACTGAAAATATCCATCGGCTCAGTAGTGTAATTTTTCTCTCATTCAAGGCAAGCTTTGTATCAAGTTGCATTTTATGATGAAATATACTACTAGTTAATTAACCACTTCATTACTTGTAAAGTCGGACGGTTTTTACGTGCGAAAGCTGCTTTCGCGCATCTTAGCCATTGCAATTCTGTCTGTCCGTTTGTCACATGGGTGAATCAGTCAAAAATGGTGCAAACTAGAATCACCAAATTTTCACCATCGGCTGCCTGGAAGACTCTAGTTTTTCATAAATTTGAAGGGGTCCACCCTGAATGAGGGTGCAAAATGAAAGGGGGATAGGAAAAATTTGCAATTTTTAGCCAATTATTCGCTGTATCTCAGTAACTGTGCGAAATAGGGTTTAGGTTACTATTAATCACTAATAAGAAGTCGTACACTGGCTCTCGATTGCCACCGAATTCAATGACCTTGGATGACTTTGAACGCCAAAATAGGGGTTTTTATAGATTTTTTTAGCAATTTAGGGCTGCGAGACATATTTCAAGAGCAAACTGCGCTGAAATCAATTGAGATAGACACGGGGAAGCTGCATACTGCATAAATGAACTGCGACGAAATGGCTGGAGATAGAAAGACACTGTGAACAGGAACTGCTATAAGCTTTCATGCATTTCGTGAGCATTAGCTCAAATTACTTGTTAATACTATATTGCCCTTTTTGTGTGCATATAAATCATTAAACTATATAATAACACTTTTTGTCACCGTTAATTTGCAAGAAAGCACAAACAGATTATTGCATTTGACAGCAACAAGAAAAAGATATAGGCCTACACAGTCTGGTCCAGACATGTTATTAGAACACGAGTATTATTTAGAACGGATACAAATGGCATAAGAAACAGTAACAAGTCAGCACGACGCAGCTTAGATCTATGTCTTTCGTCGAGTTATGTGGTCGTATATGACAACTTGAGTGTACTTTGGCGATTCAATGACCGTGCGAGTTGAATTATCGCCTGGATTTGCTGCCTGTAAACACACATAAGCTGTATCTGTCACCATATTTGAAGTAAACATCACCGAGAACAAAGCTTTCTGTACACATACAGTCTACACACTGACTTAGCTGCGGATTTTACATAGTTTCCATTGTCACAATTGCTGTAAAAAAACTAAGAACGTATGTCAACCCGGGGCTGATGTATTATGCAGTCATTCTCCAGTGGCACAATGGTTACTCCTGGCCTGAAAATGGTCACACCATGTTTTGTACTTTTGTGCCTTTTCGTCTTGGAGTTAAGAGCTCATATCGCACACAGATGGGCACGACCCCTACTGCAGTATATTAGAATGGTCGCATAATAACCTTTCAGTGGGGCAGCATCAGGGTAATTATGGCACAATGACAAAGCATGTTTTTCTTGATGCAAGTTTGAATTTCAGCCACTGCTTAGAACAATGGCCAGTTTCCCACCACATTCAACTGTCTGATGAAATCTTGAGATGTAAGCAGACAAACCAATCAACACACTGACCCTATTAATGTGGCTTCTGCATTCTAGCTGCTGACAGAGACTTGCTGATGGTGCTGCCTTGTGCATCTCTGGATGAAAAAATAAAGAGCACTTATGACTAGATGTTATCATATTTCTAATTGTTACTATATGACTTAGATACACATAGAAAGTCTTGATGGGAGCAGAACCCAATAATTTTGCACTTAAAAAATTTGTTACACGTAATGGACTGTGATCATTCTTCCTGCTATTTATAAATTTTATTGCTGGCATTTCTGTTCTGGCTAACTATTAACTAACTTTTTTATAATTTTTTACTTTGCTTTTTTAGATATACTGCATGTTTATAATAGTAATAATAATAGTAAGCTAAACGTTAAAATCTGCTAGAATGACCAGTTGTCCGATGTGTTGCTTCTACTGAAGCTATCACCTACTGGACATCAGTAATAATAAATTAAAAAAGATAATAATAATAACACAATTAATGATTATAATATAATAATAACTGTGAATTTTTTGTACAAATGTAATGTCAGACTTTTAAACTCTGACCATCTTCCAATGGCTTAGTTTGCTGGTATAACATTTCAGGCACAAAAGATTTTATTCTGAAATTATTGCTGACCGTAAATGACATAGTCTCCCGACGAACATTAAGTACCTTTGGGTCAACGTTGAGAATCTTCCGATCACGTTTGTTCTTGAAAAGCAGACCAGCAGAATTCTCGGCAGTCACTTGATAGTTTGGAGTTCCAGTGGATGCTGACATTTGAGTCTCCCAGTTGTAGAAACTGGCAAATAATAAAACACACAACCAACCTCTTTACAGGGATATGATATTCGGTAGTAGACCCCTAAGCTACTGACTTAGCCGCCACCGCCACGCCGTGATTTTGCTAAGCCGCCGCTGCCACGAAAATCGCAGCTAAGCCGGGACCCAGCCGCGAAAATCCTAAGCTGCCGCCACCGTGAAAATCATGGCTAACCGAGAAAAATTTGTAAATATCGGTTTGTGTGAACACTAAAAGAACCACAAAGCACCATAACAGTAACGTCCTGTAACATGACTATCCTTACAATCAGTCGCACAGTATTACAAATTACAATGTACACAACACTTACTACACACTGCATAATGTGTTGCAAAATATGCCGGTTATGCATTGCATAGATGTAAAAAACGTTCCAGAAAAAAAATTGTTATAAACATTCATAAACGTTGAATAAAAAAAACGTTAGGCCCCTCACCTTAATTTGTTCAACCTCTTGCCTAATGTCTAATGCTGTATGTGCAGTATAGCTGAACTGGGGAGATAGAGAAAGAGGAGAGAGAGAGAACTTTATTCAATTTTAATTCAACCGCGTGATCATATCACTAGACTAACTAAGCAAACTACCACAAAACCGAAATCTGCATGTGGCCTATAAATTCGTTTCTGTGATGGTTTCAAAAGTGCTTTTCGAAGTTCTTGATAGAATTTTCGGTAAACGTTTTTTTTAAATATAGAAAACGTTTAAAAAATAAAAAAAACAATAAAAA
>Ga0209671_1007090_pt1 | contig 11585 bp, 8 predicted proteins | sample WorMetHERISLAND2_2_FD_187401 | JGI IMG/M metagenome (GOLD analysis project Ga0209671, IMG submission 187401) | Marine gutless worms symbiont microbial communities from Max Planck institute for Marine Microbiology, Germany - Olavius geniculatus... | ecosystem: Host-associated > Annelida >...
ACATCTCCAGAACGAATGAAGATATTCGAAATCGGATAAGTACATGATCTACCGCGATTCCTCTGAATCCTCTCGCGTTTCCTGATAAAAGTCCGGTAGCCTAAACTTTGACCAAGTAACTATGGATATTTTTTCCACAGGATCTCACAGGTCGGTCGGCTGATCATCGAGATATTCTGTGCACCGTGATAGAAAATATGCTAAATTTTAAAAAATTAGGTCCAAAAATTTGGGGGCCCCTCCCCATAGAGTTTTTTTTCAAACGCTGTTTTCCTCTCTGTCTGTCAGTCTGTCGATCTGTGGATCCTATACTCGGAAGGAGCGACCGACCGACCCAGCAGTGTGGCTAATGCCCCACGCGCTGTCGCTTTTTATGGGCAATCGCACGACGCACCCTAGTCTATGCACTGGTGCTGCAGCTATCATGACATTGTTCATATGGCCGTGAAACAGGCCGCATTACGGGTCTTGCCCGTCCCTCCGTCCGTCTTTGACCGATATTATTGACGAGCTACAGTTATGCTGTAGGCGTCTTTTGCACGATTGTCGACCGTCGTTGTTTGTCGTCGTCTGTAACAGATGTGTTGTGGCTAAACGGTAAGTAGTAAGTGGTCGGCGACGGTACTATCGGATAGGGTACTGGTGACTTCTTATAGGCTGCCAATGGTAACCATGTCCCAATCTGCAGCGGTTTGGCGCAATTTTTACGTTGCGCGTGGCGTGCGCCAGTAGCTTGTGATAAGTCTGAAATGCAGGCTCTGAAGTGACAGACCTGGTAATCGTCCGAGCACAGGTAGGTTTCCAGTCGAAGTCCGGGTTTTTTGAGAATCTCGTCCAGTCGCCATTTCAACTCGCGCTCGCCGACGATGACGGACACGACCGGCATTGGTCCGGTGGCGCTGGGCGAGGGGCGGGCCTGACCTTTGACCGCTCCCATTACGATCGTTTCCTGCTCCAGATAACGTCCGCCGCAGATAACGTAATCGATGACGCAGCGCGCGGCGTGCGCGGCCAGCATGGCGCCGGCCTGGCCGTCGCCTAGCAACGCAAGCTGGTACTCGTAGACACGCCCCAGCTCACAGGCTGCTTCCCGCGTAACGCTCGACACCAGACGACCGACCAGTGACGTCACGTGGTTCCGGTCTGTGGCGGCGGCCATGATGGAGCGGAAGTGATGGGGCGGGATGATGAGAGTGTATTGTAGGGCGGGCGAGTCGCTGCTGGTCGCTGGATCATCGGTGTCGACAGCAGCGTTCAGCTCGGCCGCTACATCCGGACAGCTGATGTACTGCCACAGCGATATCTACATCACACCGCACCGGCCTGACCAGTCCGTTCATTGAACACAACATCACGTTCAACGAACAACAGACATACCGATAGTCCTAATGGATACACTGCAGAAATCTTTCCACAGCAAAAATAATTGACAGTTGGTATCAGTTACATGTAACAGCACTGCTGGGGTGGGTAGGCTAAGCGAGTACGCAGCACAAACTTAAAACATCCTAGACTGTAGTGCTGTGATATAATTAAAAATTAAACCATAAATGTAAAAAAGTGCCAAAAATAAAAAAATGCTAAAACGTAAAAACGTGGCAGGAATAAAAAAATTAAAAACGTGAATAAAAAAAACACTGGCCGTAACTTGTTCGATCTGTTGCCTAATGCCTAATGCTGTAAGGCCTACCTGAAACTATAGTCTAGATAGAGCAAATGTTATTTGATTTTTATTCAGTACCGGTATATTTGGACTAACTAAGACAAGAAATCTGAGCTAATGCTCATGAGACGTGCGAGAGCCCATAGCAGTTCATGTTCGCAGGTAATCTTGGTCTATCTCCATCCATTTCATCGCAATTCACTCCTTTGCAGCGAAAATCGCCCAAAAATTACCAAAACCCCTTATTTTTAGGATTCAAGGTCAATCACAGTCATCAATATTGACAATCTTAAGAAGCTCGTTGCCAGTGCTTGTTATGTTAAGCAGCATGTCTGTGCCTATCTGCAACCATTTTCACGTTAGACAAGCCAGCAGCGGATAAATAATCACTTTTAAGAGGGGAACCTTTCTTTGACACCCACGTGCACAGGCCTCCTTGAACCTAGAGAGTACAGACATAAATTGCTAAAATCTACAATCAATGCTGAAAATTTCATAAGCAAGTTGTCTTGGTCTATCTCCAGCCATTTCGGCGCAATTCACTCTTGAAATGCGTGTTGCAGCCCGAAATCGCGAAAAATGTACTAAAACTTCCTATTTTGGGAGTTCAAGGTCATTCAAGGTTATCGATTTCTAAGAAGCTCGTCGCCAGTGCTTGTTATAATACGCAGCATATCTGTGCCTATCTGCAACCATTTTCACGTTAGATGAGCCAATAGCGGTAGAATAACGCCTTTTAAGGGGGTGCCCCTATTTCTCCCTTTCGTTCGTAGAGATTCCCTTCACCCAGTGGCATGAAATTTTGTCACAAAATACTAGAGACTCTTAGCTATCATACAGTGAAAACCAGAAGTCTCTATCTCACCTGGGCTCCGATCGGTACCGAGTTGTGACAGACACCAAGACAGAATTACCATAGCTAATACGCGCTATAGCTAGTTAGCTATGCTAGCTCTCGCGCGTAAAAACTATTATCACTATGACCTATTAACATTCTTTTCTGTGGTTTCAAAAGTGCTTCTCAAAGTTCTTGATGAAATTTTTAATGTACGTGTTTTTAAAAGAATATTGAAAAACGTTGAGAAAAAACGTCAAAACGTTAAAAACTTTTTTTACATCTATAATTAAGCCACGCTCAGATGGCATAAACTACACTGTCGTTTGCTTTGTGAGAGTTGTGAAAACGGTACCATTGCAAGCTGATCTCAGTGTTGTTTAGGAGTGAAGCATGGATTTAACGAAACGAGTAAGCCGTGCTGTTGCAAAAAAAAACGGCGCGATGCGGCAATATTACTATTAGTCGGAATCGTGCTGCAAAGTCCACGGGATGACAGTGACACTACAGTAGTATATAATGCTATTTTTAAAAGATGACGAGAACTTCCGACTAAGATTAGGGTTAGGGTTAAGGCTAGGGTTGGAACGGTGCCAAGTGGCTTTCACCCGTTACGGACTACAGCGAAAAGCTAGGGTTATGCCGGAGTGAGTCATGAAAATAAATATTCTTTGTTGTCAAACTCGTCAAAATAGCTGTTCTTGGTAGGGTTGAGTCACCGTTTTGGAGACCGAGATGGGGTTTTAACATGGGGACAGACCACCCGCTGTGAGGCAAAGATGAGCATTATATACTACTCACTACTACAAACGTGGCTAATGGCTATATACCCTGCCGAAAAGGCGGGGAATTAAAAAGACACGGTGTTTTCCAAAGTCAGGGGGTTATGCATCTCAAAGGGGGTTTCAATAACATGACAACGGTACGTGATACCCGTGTGTGGGTGTCGTCTGTCTTGACGGCGACGGACAGCGTGTTGAGCTGGACGGTCTCGGTCAGTGTCGTGTACAGTGCGACCAAGTCTCGAGTGAAGTGCGACTGGAACGCTTCGACTCGCCGTCTCACGCTGTCTGCTGGCGGGAAGTCGGCGTCACTCACTATACACCGTTCACAATACAGCACTGACCAGCACAGTGTGAGAATTCGTGACTTTGGTTTCAAAATTTGTAAAAATTCGTCTGGCAACAGGCCTATTGGAGCTAGCTATTGGTACGTTCAAGTGTTGCAACTGACTGATGCCTACATGTAACAGCATGGGTTCACGTGAACTTATCTGACCAGTAGCACCGTGACAAATAAAGTAGGGGCACGCCCCCTCCATCCGCATGAATTTTACTTTATCAAATTTTTTTCGTCGGAAACTTCATTATCAAAAAATACAAAATTTGAGACTGAAATCTCTCCATTTTGAAAAGATTTCGGGGCAAAATTAAAATTTTGAGTACGGTACCTGTATCTCCTCCATCGTCGGTAATTTGCAGCTGTCTGTCGAAAAACTGCAGCTTCCTGGCCGTCCCCTATCTTTTAAAGTTACAACGCTGCTGCAGTAAGTGGCCATCGTTTCTACCGACCTCTGTAGCAGCTGCGGCGTCGCGAACTGCCGGGTCTGGCGGCAGACCGAGTGACTTGGCGGATGTCGTCGTCGAGACCGTGACAGTCGGACCAATCAGCGTCCAGCAGCATGTCAATTCCTCCCAGGTCACGTGGTCGGGCACCTGGCCGGGGTCTGGGCTGCAGAGACTGGCTGTGACGTAAAGTAGGGCCGTGCATTGCTGCCGATGTCGTGGTGCGACCGAACTGTCGCGGCAGCGTGCGTCGACGTGCGACGTCGTCGTCGTCATCGTCTCGTGTTAGACTGTCCTGCCACCTCACCCTCGCGCCGCCGCGCTTCAGACTTCGGTACACGCTGCAACATGGTTCAATTTCGTCGTCTTATAACTTTACTTAAACCACACTTGTCTTGCACTGATGCCGCTTTTGCAATTTTCGGCTGCAGTAAATATTCCCGGTCTAAACTCACATTTCACGATACTGCTTGTTACAAAACACGCACACTAACAAAAACCTGTATTAACCGTAAAACGGTAACAGCAATTAGCTCCGTTCTTATTTTTTCTCTCAATGGGATTTGAGTCTGGATTCTGGAAACCGGTCAGAATACGCGTGTATATAGAACATACATGAAATATAATGCAAGTACACTAGTGACAAGATGTCACTTGGCCAATCTGTGGCAATATTTTAAGGTACAAGTCGGCGTTCTGTTCACGTTTTATCGCGCAAACTTCGCACGTTTATGTCTAATTTGGATAACGCCTCTTCTATCGCTTTATCTGCTCATTTCAATTTGCACACTCACTGTGTTCACCACATCTGATATTAAACTCATTATTGCCATTGTTACCGTTAATACTGCAGCAATGTTTTAATTTAGGTCTACTTACTTACGCTGCGACCGACACAAGGCCGAGTCAAACCTGACGCCTGCTGACGACGACTGACTCGACAGCAATTCCATTTCCGCTTCTTTTGTCGGCATGTTGGAGTACGAGCGGTAGAGAATGATGTCGTTGGCAAGCAGCAGATGTTGATCGTCTGCAGTCTTTGGCGTCTGAGCAGTATGTAGCTGGGAGAGGTTGTTGACTGCGGCGGACTCTGACAACGAGTTCGACTTCTTGTGCAGGTCGTTCCAGCCGGTCTGCGCCTTGCTCTGTGAGGAGTCTGTAGCCGCCGTCGTGCCGTGACGCTTTGCGCTCCATTTGTTACCCATCGTCCTGACTTGCCGCTATAGAGAGCACTGCAGTAACAATCACAAGGACCAGAGTCATTAGGCACTATACGCGTACGCGGCATCGTTATTTGAAAATGCGAATGTTTTCTTTCAGCGGAACGGAAAGTCGCTTCCTGGTTTGACCGCCTCTTGCAGTATAAATTTTGATTTTTGACCGGGATATCGCCATGCAAATTTTCCCTTCACATGGGGACCAAAGAATACTGTCTAGTACAGTGTTACTGGGGTCCAAAAGAGAGTTTCTGCCTAATGCATCTTATTCCGTGCAACAACTTCAGCAGAGCGCACCAGTGTGACAGCTGGACAGACCATACGCAATAGCTAGCATTGCATAGCATACGTTCAGCAATGCCGCCCAAAATGGATATGTCGAGCAAATGTGCTGGCAAGAAAAAATGGCGCAGCTTGATTATCGTCGTCATCATCACCATTCAATAACTCATCCGTAGGCTACAGTTCTGCACGTAATGACTTCATAGAGAGGCTGCGAGTTACTGGTCACTGTAGTCAGCGGCATTTTGTCTGTCTGAAACTTTACTTTAATTCTTCCAGTGCGTCTCGATACTCTGATGACGATGACGATTTGCGGACACAAAAGCTGAAGCCCTTGTGTGCGCGATGTACAAAAATAAAAAATAGGCCTACTAAACATACTATGCCTGAACTGATCGCAACAATTCGGTTTCATTCACGTGCGTATAGGCCCTATATTAACGTGCTTACGATACAAAGCAATGTGAAGCTACAGTGCCTTGCAAAGCGGTCACCTGCAAACGCAAGAACGACACACACGCGTTGTAGGCTATCTTGCGACGTCAAGATACAATTTAACGCGCAGCTTTGGGCACGAGCGCACGAGCGACACTGTCGAGAACACAAAGATTATCTTTCACTCGCAGGTAAAAAGCGCTGCGTGATAGCTTAGACCGCCAGGTAAGCGTGGCAAGCAGATACGATTCACCTGCGCAATAACAGTAGGCCTACAGACACACCTGCACGGATTATTGGCCGCAGCAGCAGCAGCAGCAGCATGCGATGTGTGGCATGGATGTAAGTTCGCTATAGGCCTAGCCTAGATTCCATTACGCCGACTTTCCCCGAGACATCCTTGTGACCGTCTCGGTGGAAGTCGGAGACTCGGCGACTTGTCGCGGAGAAGTCACGGACGTGGACCATGAAACGAGGATGTCACAGGGAAATTTAGGGGTTTCAATTCGCGACATGTCGAGATGGTTTAGAAAAATCCCGAGACAAGTCGGCGACAAGCCCGCTTGCGGCGTCGTTTTGATTGAATTTCGGAACGAGCACGAAGCGACACAACATATGACAAACGGAGTTTGGCACGTTGCGGACTTGTCATATGAAGAAACGCCTGAAACGGTGGATATCACGGAGAAGTCGGCGTAGTGAAACTTGGGCTTGGTTTATGATTATCCAGTCCGGCCTGAGTATAGGCAGAAGCATATTGATCGATCGTCTAACGTGGCAAGTTGCTGATCAACAAGCGGACCAGCTGTGGATCGCTACACACCAGCCGATGTAAATTATTTAGGCCCCTATTTCTACTTACTGTACATGCCTTCTTCTCAGTTCGTCCCGAAAGCCATAAATTCTGGCTGAAGTTTTTTTTCAGATTGACATAGATTGACATGAACTTTTGTTCATTTTTATTCTCAATATAAGAGGGGTAAAACTGTATTTGTCCGTTAATTCACCCGCGCCCGAATTAACCGGTAGATATAGAGTTAGAGATAGGGATAAGAATAGGGTTAAGGTTGGAGTTAGGGGAACTTAGGGCTATAGAGTTAAGGTTAGGGTCAGGTTTAAGGTCAGCGTTAGCGTTAACGCTAATAAGTCGGGTGCGGGTGAATTAGCGGACAATTGCTCTAGAAAGAGTAATGTAATCAAATTAGAAAAGAGTTATGTAATAAAAAATGTAAACAAAAAGTGAAAAGTTAATCTCCCAGTCGGGGAATTGAACCCCGGTCTCCCGCGTGACAGGCGGGGATACTTACCACTATACTAACTGGGAACACGTTAACTTTACCGTATTGCATGCTTTTATTGTACTTCAGCGAAATTTTCAGCTAATGATTCAATTAACTTTATCTTCAAATTATAAACATGTTTATTAAATTGTGTGCTGGACGCTAAATAGCACTTGATTCTTCGTAATAAATTTATCACAATAAAAGTAAGTGTTTTATGCTATTCACTAGAGGCCTAAAGCGTTCTGTTCGAGTTAGTTATCTTGTGTTTTCACTTTTCACTAACTTTTCCATTAATATTTATACATAGATTGGAGCCATACACTGATCAAGAAATCCAATTTTATGTGGAATGCAAAATGCAACTCAAAAGACTGCAGTGTCAACGACAACACTGAAAAGCATTCGCAGTACGATGATGATTGTGGCGCTACCTTGTGAAAATGAATAAAGTAACCCCATCCTTATTTTTATGCTATCTGTTTTACTAAAATATTATGAAACAGACCGCAATTGTGTACAACATAATCGTAAGTAGATTTTTTAAATCAAGCTTTGTATTTTATGGCAGGTAATATACATCTATTCTATGCGCAGGATATTCATTAAATAAAAAATACCTTTCACAATGTTGTCTATGGCCATACGAATATTGTCCGAAAAAAATAATCGTTACTCTGGTTTCTCTTCAATCCACGAATAAATCTTTCGCCTTTTACTAAAGATTTCCGTGGAGAGGAACATTACAATGAGTCTATAGACTAATTTCTCTCAGCCCTGCTCATGCAGGGTATAATTTTACAACAAAAGCATATAAATACCAAAACAGTGAACCACGGGAGCCCATTGCTGCAAGCTCTTTATCCGTAGGCCATCGTGAATCTGTTAAGACTGTTAGTCTGGAAGTCAGCAGGATTCCAAGCTGGAGTATCTAATCGACAGATTTTTGTTCCCGATATTTACATTAAATTATGCGACTTTCGGTCATCTTCATTCTCCGCTTCTTCCGGGCAGCGATGGCCATAGTCATAGCATCAACTGGTTTTTAATATGACACGCGGAAACTCAGCTTAGGCCTAATAGAGTTAACTAAAATCAACGACCTTAGATGACAAGCAGCATGGTGCACCCTAGCTACTGCACAAATGATACGTGTTTCGGCGGTCACTGTGAAAAATTGAAAGAAGATACTATCGGCGGCAACTCGCCAGCAGTATGGGCCTAAAATAATACATTCAATAACACGAGACCCAGAGCGGCTCACTCGTTGTTGATGCGTTTAAGTTCGATCTTAAAATGAATGCTATGGATGCTAAATGTGTAACAGGTTGTAAATGATTTTGACATTTTGTAGTCTCGGTGACTTTCTGAGTTGATGAATGCGCTACCCAATATGACTTCATTGTTGTAAAAGGCTAAACTACGACTACTGCATTTCACAAGGTAGTGTAGCGACAGTAGGCCTATTAGGCTAAGGTTATTTAGATAAGGTTAGTTAAACTACAGTAATTTAGGCCTATATCAAGTTTCTTCATGATGTTGTGTGCCAAATATTATCAAAATTGGTCAATGTTTCAGGGATTTATCACAGTGTAGCACGGTAGTGCGTAACACTGTTGTAAGGGCGACTATCAAAGTCAATGGGAAACTCCAGATTTTGGGCACCTGTAGCCCCCAAACCCCAGAATCAATCGACTTAAAATTTGCCTTGGATGATTACGTCGGCCATGTGACCCTACCTGCCAAAAATGGTACAAATCGGCCAAGCAGGGTCGGCGCGGCAAAGGGGTGAAATATAATGTTCAAAAATGGGTTATCGACATGTAGTTGAGCACAACATAACCAGTACCGTCAGTTAATTAAGCCTCTGTATAGCCCTACTTATGGTCTGCACTGAGTAGGTGGCAGTTGAACCGATCGAAGTATGATATGAATAATGCTGCTACCGCTGAGCTGATGCTAGGCAGATGAGCGGCTAAACCCGGACGTCCATGATCGCTAATGACTTGCGGTCACTCGTCGCTTTCACGCAAAACAAACGGTTTGTTGTCATAGGCCTATGCACCGCACACAGTAGCCTATAAACCGCCGCGAATATAGGCCTATGATAGCTACCATTACGTGATTGAATAGATGTCGCCTATCTCGCACACGTTATTTGCCATGGCAGCACATTCGAAAGGCCACAATCACATCCCGCGGTTTTGTGTTTGTATTTGAAATTGTGCAGAAGCACATTCAAAGTAGGCTACTGTTAGATGCTAGGATATGGGGCCGTGGGGACCCTGGAGCCGTATAGTCAGAATCAGGGCAAACAGGGTACCGGCCTACTCAAATACCTAAATGAAATCTATAACTTATAACATTACGCTTGATAAATGATTCAGTTTAACTAACATTGTTCTGCGTTCCAAACTTCCAATCCGTAGGCCAACTGCTTTTATAAACTGACGACTTTTATAAATCATGTAAAACGATCCGTTTCAGACTATTCTGCATCTATACTATACGACGATCATTATTGTAATTAGTGGCCTATAAGCTTACATAGCACGATTAAAAATAAACATAAGCTACAACCAAATACTTAAAGCGAACGATCTTCGTATTCCGAATCGCGCATCCCGTCAGATGAGGGCACATGCGGACAGACGGACGGACGGACGGACAACCACAACAACCAATAGGCGAATGTGTAGGCTATGCGTAGTAGAGTGATGAAGCAGTGGTGATCACGGCTGACCTATTACAACAACGGCGACTACGCGTAGGCCTATAGGCCTACACGCCTGCAGATGTAGGTGAAAATAGCACAGGGTGGCTCAAAATAAAGTATCCCAGCAGAAAATATGCAATTTCTCCGCAACCAGTTGTCTGATTGTAAAAGTTCTTAAAGCTGCTTAATCCTTAATGCTTATTGCTCAATAGGCTGAGATGCAGTAGGTACACTGTGTATAGGCCTACTGCTCGATTCGAAGAGGTATCAGGGTGGAACTGTTTCAAGACTTTTTACAATCGGGCAAATGGCTGCGGAGAAATTGCATATTGTCTGCTGGGGTAAGCCTATTTTGTTTTGAGCCAACCTGTAGTTATGATCGGTGGTCGGCCCAGCGTAGCCTATAGCTGCGGCGGCGCAATGTTTGAGCAGCTGACGATGTACGTTCAGTCAGACTCAGACTCAGTGAGCGAGTCACGTGAAAGCGGACGGACATATACAGACTGACGGTCAGAGAGGCGAACAGAGCGACTACGCTCGAGCTCGCATCCTTGAATGAATTGCTGCTAATTGCTCGCACTGATCGTTCACACGAGGAGGTGTTGAGTACCATGTATATATTCCGATCAGCGTAGCTTACACTTTAGCATCGTTGCGGACACGACTGCGCTGTTTTGACAGTCAGTTCAGTCGGTCGCACGGACACAGTCCCGCCTGTGTACGTCCGGTGGAAGCTGCAGGCAATGGATTGTGGGACGATGCACGTTGTCGCGGCGTGGCTGATGGTTGTCGTCATGATGGGCGCGGTGGATCTGTCGTCAGAGGCTGCAGGCGTGAAAGTGGAGGACGCCGACGAGCACCAGGTGACCTCTGGCAGGGACACGCCGCTCGCCTGGCCTGCCGCGCTCACTGCCGCTGGTCGACGACGTCGTTCGACGGCCGCTGATGATGATGATGACGATGAACAGTTCCAGTTCGCTGTCGTCGTAGACGCAGGCAGCTCCGGCAGTCGGGTACGCCACTACGCCTAGTGATTGCAGTCCCGGGATCCCGAATTCTGCGGGATTCCGGGCGCCGTTTTTGCCAATGGCGGCGTCCTAGTCCCGGGATTTTGCGATTACAGAAATTCGTTAAAAATGTTTCGAGTGTTTAGTGGCAGAAATAAGAATTCATTGCGTTTAATGAAGAAAATATTTCATGCACTCTTAAGTCTTACTCTATGCCACTGTAGGCCCTAAGTTGCATTTTGACAGTCACGTACAGTTACTCCCTACAGTTTGGATATAGGGCCTACCTTCCTAGGACCCTCAGTACATCTTACGCATGAAATAAGTCTATTAGGGGCACTGAACTTACGACCAGTCTCTAAGCCTAATCCCGACAAGAAAGCCCAGCTAACGCAAAGCGGTGCATGTATAAAGGCCCACTGCGACCACTGGCGTAGTCATAGGGGGGCACGTGCCTTTCCCCGGCCTATAAAAATAGTGCCAAAAATGCACCAAAACACGTCTTTTTCACGCCCGAAATCCGAGCTGGTTGATTATCGTGAATTTTCGACGTTGGTAAATCAGCTGTTGAAGCCCCCCCCCCGG
>Ga0209671_1007091_pt1 | contig 11585 bp, 8 predicted proteins | sample WorMetHERISLAND2_2_FD_187401 | JGI IMG/M metagenome (GOLD analysis project Ga0209671, IMG submission 187401) | Marine gutless worms symbiont microbial communities from Max Planck institute for Marine Microbiology, Germany - Olavius geniculatus... | ecosystem: Host-associated > Annelida >...
GGGTCAGATCCGACGAAAAGGTCACCCCAAGTACTCGTCCATGATCGCTGGCTGTTACAGTATCTGAGCCGAGCTGCATGGCAGGAGCACGACTACCCAGCATCGTGATGTTGTGTTTAGAGCCGGCCCACAGCAACTCGGTCTTGGTGGGATTCATCTGCAGACGATTTGCTGCCATCCAGTGGCCGATGTCGGCAACGCACTGACCAAGACGAGAAATGGTAGACACTGTGTTGTGACGCTGACAGTGAACGTACATTTGAAGAGTCGTCAGCATAGCCGTGGAACTTCACATTGTGTCCAGCAACCACATCAGTAAGGTCCGCCATATAGAGGACGAAAAGTCGTGGTCCGAGAACTGAACCTTGTGGGACCAAACACAAAACGGAGACCTCGGCTGACATGTGACCTCCATCAAATAAGACCCGGAAGGATCTATCGGTCAGATACGAAGCGAACCAGGTCAGAACAACACTACGCAGACCGAACTGACGCTCGAGACGGTGCAAGAGTAACTGGTGGTCTACGGTGTCGAAAGCAGCGGTAAGATCAAGCAGGCAAAGAGCCGACACTTGACCTACATCCGCTGCCAGCAGCAGATTGCTGTAGACTGTTGTAACTGCTGTCTCAGTACTGTGGAATCGGCGATACACAGACTGCATCGGTGGCATCATGTCGTTGCTGTCCAGAAACGCCTGGAGCCGACACAGAACGACCCTCTCCAATAGCTTGGAAAGGAACGATAAGTTCGACACTGGGCGAAAATTCTTCATGTCACCGGTGTCCAACCCACTTTTCTTCAACAGGAGTTTGCAGAGGATACGGACAGAAACAGAATACCGCTAGCACTGACCATTGCAAATTTAGTACAGCTGCAATAAAACTACATAAAGGCATAGGGCTTTGACAGCTGCCTGGAATAAAATCAACATAAACAAAACGACAGTGACAAAAAACGCTGCAGCTAAAACACTTCATACCACTAGAAAAGATTTAGCACTGTAACACCGTTCGTGTAATTAATATTACCTTTAACTCTATTATCGCTCACACGTTACAAACGATCGGTTACCTGTTGCTGCTGTATTTGTGGCAGGCAAACATTACTCCGTGGCTGAAATGCACATGTCGACAGAGGCCGATAAAATGCATGCCGAACATTCTGCAGTGTGCTTATTTTATTATTAATCCCAAAATATAAACACGACATTGACCTCATCTCTTCTACGGCAAAATGTAAACAAACATAGAGAAGTGCAAAAATAATTAAACTGGAATACGAATGGGCCTAATTTACAAAAGATCGTAGACAAATATAAGACAATTATATATAAAACAAGTAATTTGAGAAAAGCTCACGAGACGCGCGAAAGCCTATAGCAGTTTCTGTTCGCAGGTAATCTTAGTCTATCTTCATCCATTTCGTCGTAATTTACTATTTTGCAGCCAAAATCGCCAAAAAATCACGTTAAATCAATATTTTTAGGGTTCAAGGTCATTCAAGGTTATCGATGTTGACATTCGTCCTCATCAGTGCTTGTTATGATAAGCAGCATGGCTGTGCCTATCTGCAACCATTTACACGCTAGACAAGTATAAATAACCACTTTTTACAAAGGTACCTCTCGTTGACACCCATGTGCACAGGCCTGCTTGAATCTAGAGGGTCCGGACTTAGACTGCTAAAATCTACATTCCATGCTGAAAATTTCATACGCAGGTTGTCTTGGTCTATCTCCAGCCATTTTGGCGCAATTCACTCTTCAAATGCGTGTTGCAGCGCAAAATTGTGCAAAAAATTCACCAAAAACCCCTTTTGGGGGTTCAAGATCGTTCAAGGTCATCGATGTTGATAAATCTCAAAAGTTTGTCACCAGTGCTTGTTATGATAAGCAACATGTCTGTACCTATCTGCAGCCGTGTTCACGCTACACGAGATAATTGAGCTAAAATATCCACTTTTAGGGGGGTAGCTGTCTTTGACGCCCGCCTGCGCCGGCCTCCTTGAACCTAGGGGGTCGGGACTTGGACTGCTAAAATCTACGTTGAGTGCTGAGGTTGTCTTGGTCTATCTCCAGCCACTTCGTCGAAATTTAGTGTTGAAATGTGCGCTGCTTCCAAAAATTGCGAAAAATTCGTTAAAAACCTCTTTTTGAGAGGTTCAAGGTCGTTCAAGGTCATCGATGTTGATAAATCCAAAAAGCCTGTCGTTAAGTCCTAAGACTACAAGGACACGTAACAATAAGCCTAAACAGTGAGGTCACGTAATAGTAGTCAGTGCAATGTAACGTCGTTAGTCATGACTGTAAGACCAGGCAAAAAGTTCGGTTTTCAGTCTGCTGCGGACGACCGCCGTCTCAGTTGAGTGTTGTGCCCGATAAGCAGACTGGAGACTCGGCAGCAACTTGTGGACATGTAGAACGTCGAACTTAGCTCGCATATGAAATTTCGTGCAAGTACGTGCAATAGCAACTAAACGAGTTGTGAACGATAGATGAAATTCAAAATGGCGGCCGCCGCCATCTTGAATTTATTATTTTTCTCCATTTTGGTCAAATAGTCTATTTTCGGTGACAGCCGTTTATATATACATTTCTGCAAAATTTCGTTCATCTACGTCAATCGGCGGCTGAGTTATTGCTGTTTGTGCAAAAATTGAAGATGGCGGCCGCGGCCATCTTGGATTTTATTTTTGTTTAATATTTTGGCTTGCATGTATGTAGGACCTCAAACGTAATACACATGCTAAATTTTGTGCAAATACGTGCAGTAATAAACAAGTTATGAGCGATAAATTAAATTTACAATGGCGGCCACCGCCATCTTGAATTTATTATTTTTGTTTATTTTGATCAAACATCCCATTTTCGTTAGCAGCCCTCTACATGGCTGCATAATTTCATTCATCTACGTCAATCGGCGACCGAGATATTGCTGTTTGTGCAAAAATCCAGGATGGCGGCCGCCGCCATCTTGGATTTAATTTGTGTTCAATATTTTGGCATACCTGCATGTAGGACCCTCAGAGTAATGTGCATCTCAGATTTCGTTCAAATATGTGCAATAGTAAACGAGTTATGAAAGATAAATGAAATTCAAAATGGCGGCCGCCGCCATCTTGGATTTAATTTTTGTTTAATATTTTGGCATACCTGCATGTAGGACCTCCATGCAAAAAAGCACATTTTGAAAAGCACACATTTTTCCTACCCCACCCTTGTTCAATCCGAATTTCGAAATTGTTTGCCTTGCTCTGGGTCACTGAAAATTCCAAGCGAAGAGCATTAACACAGGGCTAATTATGTAATAAGTTTTCAGGTAAAACCTACCGTTTAGCCACAGGACATGCTTCGCACCAAAGACTCGAATTTAACTGTCTGAAAAACAAATTTGAGTTGCTTTGACCGCTGATCATACATAGGCATTTTGTGTAGACCAGATATTTTGGGAAAATGTTGCAGCATAGCAGAACGGTGCATGAGAGCCAAATTATGACGTTTTCTGTTGAACGTTTTGCTGAGGATGATATATCAGACAAAACTGCCTGCACCTGACGGTTCTCTTCTGCAAATAAGCTATGATTGTTTAGGCTAGCTTAAATCAGGGAACAAGACCTTGAAAGCCAGTGAATCATTTTATGCTGCGACCGGTGTCGGAAGGCGTACTTCGGCGCGCGTAGAAACGCAGCTGCAAACCCGGAAGCGCGTGCAATTTTTATGGCTGCGCAGCAAAACCGGAAGTCGTTGTAGCTAAACTCCAGCGCCGGCGCAAGCGAGTTAGAGACTCCCCAATATAAATGTGAGGTCCTATGGCGATTGCGGGAGCGCCAGCCTATAATGGGGCCCCAGCAAGGTCCACGGACAGAGTTCCTGGTTAGCGGGTCAGGGGCGTAGCCCCCTAAAGCTGAAACACTTTCGGCTGTTGGATGTTCAATGGAAGCCGCAAATTTGCCCACTTTTCTAAAATTGGCAAACGCAAAAAATTACATACAATTTGTGTTGTCTTTGCAAAAAAATTAACTTAAATGAGTTGCAATACGTCACAGACTACTGTGCATTATGGAAAAGAAGCAAATTTGTCCATTTCAGGTAAACATTTCACATGTTTCCTTATTTTTACGACTTTTTTCTTTCTTTTAAAATGCATTTTTTTGTTTCATACGTAACATGAGATCCCTGAACATACGTAAGCCCCCCCTCGGACCAAGGATACGGGGACCTTTCCGCGGCCTGGTGGATAACGACCCCCGAATTTGGCACCCACATATTCACACCCCCTTTCCCTGAAAACCGACCGATGCAACATTTCAATTCCGGTGACTGAAAAGTCGAAGTTCAACGGCATTAAAAAGTGACGACTTGCTTGCTTGTGCTGCATTATGTTAATAACTTAATACCTTGTTTTGTTTTGCACTCTATTTTCGCGTTGTAATCATACGCGTCTGACACGTGGTCACTGGTCAGTTAAACGATCGTAAGCTTATGGGGTGTTTAGACGATCCAGCAAACGTCCAGCAAACTTCCGGCAAATGTATTCAAAATACACGTACTAATGCTGACGTTTGCTGAACGTTTGCTGGATCGTGTAAACACCTTATTACTCTTTTGCTTACTGGTACTGACTTATTACGGCGGCGTTTTTGAACGAACGTCACAGTTGCCGAACTTATAATACTATTTCGTTGAGTGATACAGCTAGGGGCGCGGCCGTGTAGAAGTTTGGTTTGCGGTAGACTGTCGATCGACCCTTTTCCAATATTTCTGGAGCGGTTCCTCCCATATTTGTGTATGCTATATCTAACCCTCTGCTGGTCTGCTATCACGCCACTGCCATCCAACATCACGAGGAGCAATGAGCGAAACATTTATTTCACGGCGCTGAGTGCGTTTTGTTCCTTGCACGAGTAAATATCGTTGCTGGACTGCAGCGTCGACGCTTGCGTTATAATAGCAAACGTTTTGCTGTCATGCAGCGAAAACAAATTCCCAACATTTTGGAGGTTAAAACCAACTTGTAAATAGGGCCATGCGCGTGTATCATTGAATGACACGCTTGACGCTGATTGGCCAGCAGACGTGGTGGAATTGACCAATCACGGCGCGCGTGCCCTGGTCCCTGCAGTACATCTTAACTGGTTCGTACGACGCAGCGCTCGCTGCGTGTCGCCGACAGCACAAGATGTGTCAACCCGCAGCAGCAGCAGCAGTAGCAGGCAACAAGTATGAGACAGAGACATAGACACAGACAGACAGACAGACAGTGCTCGGTCGCATAGATTATACAAATGTATACCTATCGACGGACGCGAAGCAAGTACGCTCCTCTGCCGCGGCGGAGCGCTCCGCCACACCCGAGCTGATATGTCGATCCGCCGGCGAGCCGCAGATCTTCGCACGCAGCCGCAAAACCTCGAATAAACCGATAATTTGTCGAAACAACAGCGAATAAACTATCGTCAAAGAAGCGATGCACATCGGAAAACAACAAGAAAAAACGATGTTCACCGCTGAGACATCTAGCGGCGAACAGAAATCATTCAGACGAAGGCAACAGCTTTTCGGCAACAAATCTGTAAATAAAAGTTGTAATTTGATGCGACACCAATATGAATTAACCAGGTATATGCCATCATCGTCGTCGTCATCGTCAATCAATCAGTCAATCAATCAAAAACTAACCACTTACAAAAGTGACCAGTGGTGTACAACACACCTAAACACTCAAATAAAACCTAAGGATAATGTACAAAAAGTAAAAACTACTCAGAGATAAAAAGCTCGCTGAAACAGCAAAGTTTTTAAAGTTTCGTTTGAATGACGCAGTGTCGGATAGTTTTTGAAGTGACGGTGGCATCACCTGTTTATCTATAATACGGCAAAACGGGCAGCTGCGCAGTACAAAAAGCGAATGAAACTAATATAAAAGTAAGTTAAAACAGATTCAAAAGGCGTGTTTTGATATGCGTATGTTCAGACCCCTTAATTCGCCATCCATTGCTTCTCACGTTCATAGTCAAGTGAACAATTGGTGGTCAATTGCAACATGTCTTTTTTTCGTTTCGGAAGCACTAGCAAATTTTGTTTTCCGTCTATCATTCGACGACTTTTCTTCACAAAATATCGACTAACGTGACTTTTTTTACTCTGTTCTCATCGGCAGTTTTAGCCTTCCAGATGGACTGGACTGAGCTTAACCAACCAAGGTTTAATGTAGGTTTCAGAACACAGTGCAGAATAAACGATTGAATAAATATGTGCTAATTTCTGATGCATCTGCAGTTATTGCGTCGTAGTTGTCGTCGTCGATAACCAGGCCTGAAAAAACCTTGGATTTTAAAGAAAATGTTTAAGTTTCAAAAAATTTTTTTACAATTTAAAAAGTTTTTTTTTAATTTTAGGTTTTTGTTTGATTTAGTGTCCAATAAACGCCGTACACACAATTGCGACTCAGGAAAAACAGCATATACACCCTGTTATGAGTAAGCGACATAATGACGTAATTGATGTTATTAGATAAAAATCACAATTAAAATATTATAGGAAATGCGATACGTAATAAATTTCACAACATTTAAAAAACTAAGAAATCTAAAAATCAAACTTCTGAGTTTTTTTATTTAAAAACCCCTAAGGTTTTCCAACCAATTCTCCAGCCCTGCTGTTAACGCGTAGTCGGCGAAAACCGTAGCGTCACCCCCGAATTTCCGCGTGAGTAGGCTTATCTCCATAGATTATTAGGTGTTTTGAATGTGTGTTCAAACCGACAGAAACGAAGTGAACTGAAACGAAACGAAGTGGAATAAACTGAACTGAAATATAAGCAGCATTACTGGTCCTGTCCATCCGCTTGTATGTAATTATGTACCAGGTTTGCAGCTGAAACACAGTCGACATTCTTCCAACCACTAGACCGGTGGACTTGTAATGTCCGGAATTCGCGGTAGTCGGAATAATATCAGGGATAAATCAGTGTCGGCGGATCGTCGTCTGAAAGTCCGCTGCGCGCGCACGGCTCTGCTGTTTACGACTGCGCTGCGGCAATGAACGTGATTCCGCTGCCTCGCGAGCGCTTGCTTCTCCGCGCGCGTTCTTTCCTCGCCTCGAAGCCGCCGGCTGGATGTCCCACTATAGGATCCCCCGAGAAAAGTCTTCCCCGGGCCGACAATTTACCGGCAAAAATCAGCCCCGCCCGGCGGCCGCTCGGGCGGGCGGATTTATACCGGTAAATTGTCGGCGGGGAGAGACTTTTCTGGGGGCGGGCGATCTTATAATGGGAGATTTTTTTTGTGGGCCGGCGATATTTTATAAGGGGAAGATATCAAATCGGTGATTATCTCTCCCCGGGCGGATTTTTTATGGGGGAGACGTTTTAATCTGACACCGGCCGAGCGAGTCGCGCTGGACTGACTGATCAATACAAGCAGCAGCAGCAGTAGCAGCAGGGCGCTCGACCAGTGCAGCAGCCGAGCCGTCACGCCGCCGGCCGATAGACCGACGGACGACGATGCATGCTTGCCCGTACGTCTGATCACCCAGCCTCTGGACCCGGCACAGACAGCGGCAGGCAGCAGCCATCATCGTCGTCCGTCTTCGATCCATCCCGACGACCGACGAAGAACGCTGCATCACATCGGAACTGCTGAGGCTGTCCGCAGGGGTCGAGGTGGCTGAGTTTACCCTAGCTCGGCGCCATCTTATCGCTGTGTCGCTCTCCTGCACGGTCGGACGACCAATCTATGCAGATCTTCATCTCGCCTGCGTCATCATCATCATCAGCATCGTCATCACTGGGCGTTGTCAGCGGCTGAATCTGCGGCGTCTGTTCTAGCAGGTAAATCTACGCCATTGACGTCAATAACCTGTAATAGGCCCACTTCACCTGCGCTCGCCACTGATTCTGCCAATTTGACAAACGTCATGAATATGTTATCCAAAAGCAGTACGCCAGCGTACACGTCAGTTTCAACGGATTTTCCAAATTTTTTCTTTGGCAGACTCTCTAGAAAATTTGCGAAGAAACGTCGCAATGCCGGACACATATTGCAGTGTGGTCATATGACATGTAATATTACATATTACATATATCGTCATTATCATCGTTATTATTAGGCCTACAAAACCTATAGGTGTCGTTCAGCCATTGAGTCAATCTGAATTCAGTTATGCATCAACTGTACGATATTAGTTACGAGTATACTGGAGTAGAAAGAGATTGAGAGTTACGTGACAAACATTGCACCATTTGCATGCTTGTACAGCTTACACAGTCAGTTAATACATCGTATTTATCGTAATCTGCTTACTTACTTGTTTAGACTGTAGAATGCATGCTCGTGTGTATTCTATTTTTGTACTTGTTACTGGAACTCACTAGCGTGGGGCGAAGTAGCGGAGTTTGGTCAGTTCTGTACGGTAGTTTCGGCTGCATGTAGGGGCCTGTCTAGGCTTATAGGCTTCCTACTGCATATATACTGTAGTCTAATTGTGGAGGAATGTTTAACCGATATCACTCGATTCCGATACAGTCTTTTGGGCGCCGCTCATTTTTTCTTGTATGGGCAGAGGGGGGTCCCATGTTAATTTGGAGCAAAATTTTTGTTTTTGAACTTAGGCTTACGAAATTTGGCAGGCTTGTAGCCCTGCCTAAGGGCTTTCCAAAGATGCCGAAAAAAGTGGGCCAAAGTTCACCGATTTCGAGCAAAAGTGGACCAAAGTTCAAATTTTGACCCTTAATATCTCCACCCCCAGACGGTTCTGGGGGGGCAATTTTGGCATCGGGCGATAGGGGGCCTTAGTCCCTACTTAAGTTCCAAAATTGGGGGACCCAACCCCCAACCCCAATTTTTGGGGAATTTTTTTCGGAATTTTGGGGTTCTCCAACTTCAACCCCCGGATTCTCAAAATCTAAGTAGGTGACCCCCATTTTTTAATTTGCTTATGAATTACGAGTTCATAGTAGTTCGTAAAAAGCGAAAAAAATTGGGGGTTAAGAGGCTCGTTTTTGAGCTAGGGGCCCCCGAAGTGTCACACCCCCTATAATTTTCGGGTTTTTGATGCATAACTTTGTTGTTTTTGAACTTTGGCTCACAAAATTTTAACGTGCCATAGACCGTTCACGGATCTTGCAAACAATGCCAAAAGATGTGGACCAAAGTCCACCGATTTCGAGAAAATCGGGACCAAAGTTCAAAATTTGATCGCCCAATAACTTTTTCATTTTTGAACTTTGGCCCACAAAAATTCGGTGGCTTCTAGCCCTTCCCCAGGGCTTTCCAACAATTCCGAAATATGTGGACCAAATTTCACCAATTTTGAGAAAATCGGGACCAAATTTCAAAAATTGATCTTCCAATAACTTTTTTGTTTCTGAACTTTGGCCCACAAAATTTTAACGGCTTGTAGCCCTTACATAGGGCTTTCCAAAAACGTCGAAATATGTGGACCAAAGTTCACCAATTTCGAGAAAATCGGAATCATCCTCAAAATTTGACCCCACATAACTTTTTTGTTTGTGTACTTTGGCCCACAATATTTGGGTGTCTTGTATTACTTCCCGAGGGCTTTGCAAGGAGGCCAAAATATCTGGACCAAAGTTCACAAGTTTTGAGAAAATCGGGACCAAAGCTCAATAATTGGTCACTTAATAACTTTTTTGTTTCCGAACTTTGGCCCATAAAATTTGGTTTGGAGACACTTTTGGGTCTTACAAGTAAGTGTGCAAAATTTTACGTCAAAACTTCAAACCGTTTCCGAGATATGAGACATTTTAGTTCACTAATTTCGAGAAAATTGGAATTATTCTCAAAATTTGACCTTTTATAACTCTTCTGTTTTTGAACTTTGGCCCACATACTTTGGGTTGCTTGTAGTACTTATCGAGTGCTTTCGAAAAGTGCCAAAATATGTGGACCAAAGTTCACCAGTTTTGAGAAAATCGGGACCAAAGTTCAAAATTTGACTCTTAATATCTGCTCCCCCAAGGTGTTTTGTGGGGGGAAATTTTGTCACCACGCAATAGGGGGCCTTAGCCCCTGCTTAAGTTCTAAAATTGGGGGACTTAGCCCCATCCGCCAATTTTGGGGGAATTTTTTCCGAATTTTGGTGTTCCGACTTGGCCAAGCTCCAGGCCAATGCCACATTTGGCAAAACCATGGAACAGGTTCGTAACAGGCAAAACACTCATCTGCGCTCGGAATTTACCCCTTTTGCTAAATTCTTGGCGCTCGGCATTACTCCCCTCGATTCCGATCACGCAGAGTGTTGTAGAATGGATTATATACGCAAGTACGACATTGAGTTGGAAAAGGAGCAATATTATGCTGGTGAGATTCTGCGAGGTTGGGTCGTCATTGAAAACGCTGAGAATCTCCGCATTACCGGTATGCTATTTACAGATGTGCGCGTTCGTCAAATAGTCGTAGTCGTGCTCAAAGAATAAAATATAAAGATAATTACAGTACACAGAAAGAAGATAACGTGCTTTTAAAACACATTTTCAGATTCTTTCTACTGTCTTGGCGATGGCGATTGATAAAATCGGCGTGCGCTGACAACCTTGCAGATTGTGCACCACAAACTACAATTTTTGTTTTTGTAGCTTCTAGTACACATACGTTTTTTTGTAATAAGTAGGGACCAACTTAATTCACGATTTCACGGCCGTGACATTTTCCGTGAAATTGGCCTTCTTCCGTGAAAAACGTGATTTTTCGTGAATTTTAGCGCTTTTAGTTTAATTTATGACAATTCCAGAGTTTTATCAGCAGCTTTTGTACGGATGTTGCTGTTTGCTACGTCTCGCACTTCAGCAGTAAATAGTTGACATTGACTGTCTTGAGTCTTGACTTAGTGTAGTAAATATTCGTTGTTCTGAAATTTCTTCGTTTGCATTAGCGCAGCATCTCGAAATAACGTCTGTGGGGCCCGTGAATTTCTGAAACTCTTTCCGTGAATTTTCCGTGAAATTTGACACATTTAAAAAATTCTGCCGTGAAATCATGCATTTTTTCCCGTGAATTCGGTTGGTCCCTAGTAATAAGACACGTATGCGTAAAGACTAGGCCTAAACGTCATTGAACACTTATTTTGGATTTGAAATCAAAGTTTACTTTTCATTCGATAGCGTCGTCTGAAGCTCAAGCTCGAGCTGTTTACGCGAGATAGGCCTATGTGCGTTTTTTCTGTAGGTTTTTGACGCCGGTTGAAATTGACCGTTGACCTTTTGAGCTGACAATTAACACACCGGTTCTTGCTCTGGGAACATTCACACCAATTCCTCCCATTTTTATTCACATCGTTAATCATCAATACTCGACTTAGATGAACATATCGCAACTTTTTTCGAGTTATGGGAGCTCGTGGGTAAAGGATAAACGAACAGTCAAGGCCCGTATTGCTCTTTTTAGGATGAACCGTAATAACCGAAACTACACTGTGTCTCAAAAAAAGCATGTGACTACATTTTTGCAATAACTGGAACAATGAATGTCCGATTATAATAATTTTTGGCACACTTATTAATGAGACTATATGTCATCGAATGGTGGTTTCATTTCCCACCTCATCTATTTAGTGCAACTGTCTTAC
>Ga0209671_1007092_pt1 | contig 11584 bp, 6 predicted proteins | sample WorMetHERISLAND2_2_FD_187401 | JGI IMG/M metagenome (GOLD analysis project Ga0209671, IMG submission 187401) | Marine gutless worms symbiont microbial communities from Max Planck institute for Marine Microbiology, Germany - Olavius geniculatus... | ecosystem: Host-associated > Annelida >...
TATATATCCCACCATGCCATAAATGCGTCTGTACACTACTTTATGAAATATCAATGAAATATGCATATATAACGATAATAACAAACAGACATTTTGGTAAAATTGAAATAAAAACACTTCAGACCAACATTGCAGTGAATGGTCTGTATGACACTAAACTGTGTGGGTCTAACACAGTCTAGTGTCATACGGATCGTTCATCGCAATGTTGGTCTAAAATGTTTTTCTCATTTACGTAAATTTTTCTTATCATTAGTTTTTGCTTACATTTTTATTTCACAAGGTAGTGTAGAGATGCATTTATCATATGGTGGGATATATAACAATCACATTATTGCAAATTGTCTGCAAAGTAAATTTTTTTAATAAATTCAATTTATAAAGCGCACAATGTCAGGAGAAACTCACTGAATCTGAGGCAAGTGTGCCAGTGAAAGAATTTTGAAAATCTGTCAATAATTGTCGAAGATATGGACAGAAGTAAAGTGCCACGTTTTTTATGGCCCACAGTGTATGTAAATCAAAATTGGGTGTATGTTACTCAGAATTGGAGTAACTTGGTGAGCCGATTTTTGGTTTAAAGTAGGTCAGGAGTCACGCAGTAGGCCCCACAATATGTCAGCCCTGGGCCAACGCCCAACGTTTTTTCTGTTATATTAAACAGAAGCGTATACGAAACGTTGTGTGTTGTTTAGTGAGAACTATCTGTTCCACTGCTCGTGTGAGAAATGTACTCTGGAAGTCGATCAGCCTGACACGACGTCGGAAGAAGAGGAAGATGATGATGACAGCGATTGCATGGACTTTGTGGAATAATGTTATTCCAAACATATTACTTTCCATTTCTGCATTTAGCGAGAGTTGTATTGGTTTACTGAGTGGCCGAATAGAAAGGAAGCGCCTAAGTTTTTGTCATAGCTTTGTCAAATATTGGCCAATTTTCGATAATTATTTGATCGATGTACTTTGGTGTCAGTTTGATTTTACTAAAGATTCTATCACATCTAAAATGTGTCACTACACTACCTTGTAGCTTTAACATATTCCAGAGCTGGCTATATATCACGACAGATTTAGGATGTAATGGTTATTGGTTAGTGTATTTCAAGTTTACCACTGACACGGCTGATGAAAAATTTATAACGATGGTTAGTACTTGGTGAAGTTCTGAATGTATAAGGCTCACTTTCTATGGACCACCTGGTATGTGTCATTGTTAAGTCTACAAACCCATAACAGTGTATTGAAGATTTATTGTATTTTGTTTATCTTGAAGCAGTTTCTTTCCATCACAGCTGTCATCCCTTCATTCCACTTTCCACTGCTTATTCAGTTTTTACTGTTACATCGTGCTTGCTTTTTGACAGTTTGCTTGCGAGACTGTGATTCCATCGTAGCAAACGCCAACCTCTGTATTTCATACAGCTGTATGTTTTTTTTATTAAACACTGAATTGCAGACTTGAAACTATGCTTAGCAGTAATTTCTTTTTGTCAATATTTGTAATAAACTTTTTTAGGAATTACCTTTATGGTTAGAAAGCACTGTGGACATCAGTCGCAGGTTTGTCATTCATTAATTTTTCAGATATGTGTAAGAAGTAGAAGCAACTGGCCAAAATCGATTTGATTTGGTTCTATAAGGAAACCGTGACAGAGTCCAGAGAGAAAACATTGTTTCTTGTCATTTGTTAAACTTTGGTAATGTTAAAGGACATGAGTTTATTTGTGGATCAGATTTCATGTACATTCCAGAGCTCTGATTTTGTGTTCTGTTGATGGATTTCAAAATACTTAGCAACTATGGACACCATTGTGCTAAACAGAGCCAACTGTACGCCACATTTCATTCGTGCAGCTGTCTGCTGGTGGGTAGTCATTCATCAAAACTGCAAAAAAGCAAGATGATCAAATTTCATAAAACTGCATCAGATTGATCTTCAATTTTTTTACTGACACACTAGGCCTAGTAGTTACATTTGCAATTAAGTTAAGAGTTTTATAGTTCAGACTGTAAATAATAACCTATGTGACTATTTTTCTTCAACTTATAGGCCGTATGGACACAGTAGGCCTGCTTGCCCCTGAAGTGAAGAGGCAATAAAAGTGTCAAGGCCGACAGGCGAAGTAGGAAAAGGAACCCAGAGCTCTGTAACTTGTCGCTAAGAGCCGACCGTACTGGTTGACAGTGACCTTCAAGGTTATCCAAGATCGATTTTCATCTCATCTGAAACGGCGTATGCGACTTCCTATAACTGATCACTAGCAACCTAGACCCTACCTCGCACCGTTTAGCCATGATACATCCGTGACAGACGGACGACGGGCAGACGACAATTGTACCATAAGCTCGACCGTTACGTAAGTACGGTCGGCTAAACATGATAGAGTAAAAAGCTCGCGAGAGGTGAGAAACAAAACTGGCGTCTATTTCTCGGCAGGGCTGCGATTTATTAAAGTGAACTTGGTCAAAATCGGGAGCGCAGCAGTAAATTGCACAAGCCCGCGGAGATTGCGTGTTAAAAGGCGTGAGCATTTAACGAACCCAGTTGCTGTCATAGACTGGATGATAATGTCATTCACGGCACTCTGAAATACACGTTCCACTTCGATTTGTTGTATACATGTACCATACAGTTAGAAATTTAGGACAGGGCCCAACGTGAGGCCGCCCGGCGCCGTGAGTCCGATATTGGGGGTTCTGTCAACGGCTGATTCGTCAAGCCGTCCAGCACCCCTCAACGGATCTTGGTGAAATTTGGCCTGAATTCCTTTTAGAAAAGGATCGTCCTTTTCCCCAGTTTTGGTCTTGGTCCGCTGTACGGTTTCGGGTGAGAAGTGGAAAATAAAGAAAAATAAAAAAGTAGTAAAAACAGCGAAAACATAAGCCTCTCGTTACTACGTATGGGCGGCCTAGCAAAGCGCAGCAACAAGTCTTGGTCTAATCAGGAGTTTGTTGTACGACTTCTTGGGCGACAAAACGACCACAAGTGGAAGTACTGGAGCTTGGATTTAGCCACCTACGATTGCCTGCCTCTCGTCGTCCCTGGTCTAATCTGCGAGGAATTAGCAGTGCGGATTGGTGGTTTGGTGGCCAGTGAATCACGTCCTGTGTTGAATTAAGCTTATTGCGTCCAGCATGCAGCAGATGCGACGAATGGCGTTAAACGAACGACGCGAAATAGCACGTCATCGATGTTGTTGTATAATCTTACGCCGTGATGACTAGTGACTGCAATCTCTGGATCCTGGGATTCCGATCGTTTTTGCCAATCCGGATCCGATCGGCGTTGTCACAATCCCGGGATTTTGATTTTTCGAGCATTAGATGATGAAGAAGGTAACAGTTCTAGCAGTCTAATGAATAAAATATTTTATGCGCGCGACGCATAAGCTTATTCTTTGCTGTAGCCTGTAAGTTGTATTTTGACAATCAGCCTCAGTCCGTACAGTTCGGATATGCCTACCGGTAGGGACTGACTTACAAGGTGGCCCCAAAAATAGTAAGCTATTTCACTTTGTTCATATCTTCGCTAAATATCGACCAATTTTCAAATTTTTTGCCAGTAGACTCTGTAGGAGATTTGCTTCTCAGTGTCATGCACATCACATTTATTATGTCGCTGCACTACCTTGTATTACTGCTTGCCCATTGGTCAGTTCGTCAAAAACTAAACCATGTCAGTTAAGTTCAGTTACGTTGCTCTGTACGCGCCTTAAGATACGTCTTGTGACGTGTCGACAGATCAGACAACACTGAGATTTCTGCGATGCGGAATATTATAGCAGGGTGTCAGATGGGTCATAAACGGTCGGCGGTGCTGTCGGCCAGTCGTCGATGATACGTCAGTAATAACGCGCGTGACTCGTGCATGTTTCATCGGTCCCCGGCGACAAGACGCCGCCCGCCTAATTCATATTTCTCAGTCACGCTCCGTAGCATATAATTTCTCAACGGCCTCATGTTGTTTTAGTTGCGACCCCCGTAGGAGTCTACCTTCGATCGTTAATCAGTTGATGCCTCGTCCGCAATGAATTATTATTTTTATAGCCCCGGTAGTAAAGGTTCCCTGGGGTTAACAACAAAAAAGTTAAAAAGTTATTATTATTATATTAATATTTATATAGCGCCGTATGCTGAGCTTCAGGGGCGTTAGAATGACAACGACGACAGATTTTCAGTGTTTTTATTTTTAACCGTGATATTCGTATTTAAGTTGAACTGAAATAGAGTAATAGGTCTACTTTAACTTCGTTTGTAAAAAAAACCTTAAATCGTAAGACTGCGCGTGTCTGCTTCATGAAAACAGACACCTGTTAATGCCAAATTACCAAAGGTTGTCTATAGAAAAGTGATCCTAAGTTTATTTACTTATTTTTATTTATTTCAATTTAGCCCTAAAGTTTAAAAAATTCTTTATGGAAGCAGAATTTCTGATCCAGCAGTTAACCGACAACGAAACTGACTAGAAGCAAAATAAAACATCGCAATACAAGCTGTGATCAAGACAGCTGTTGCTATGGCAGACAGTAGTCGGTTCTTGTGATGGCAGAAAGTGATAAGAACTCGTTAGGGCCCGACTACACGCAGTGACGCAGGCTCTAGACTGATCCCCCCGAAGAAGAGAAGTCGGCTGAACACAATCAATCAATCAATCAATCAATCAGTCAATCAACCCATCATAACAGTAGGCCTACATCGCATATTGAAAAAGTACAATAGGCTTACTGCAGGAATGCAGCGTTGAATCTGCTTTTAAGTTCTCGTTAAATCTGATTTGAAGGCATGTACATAGAGCGAGAGAAACGAACTACACGGTGTTTCATAAAAAGGACCCCCCTTTTCTTTCTTTTATAATTCACTCAAATGATGATTACCAATTTACGTGAAATTTTTACCAGTTGTAGCTGAAGCAATACTGTTCAAAATATTTCAATAAAATAAAACAGTTAATTAAATATTTTTTGCTAGTCGTGACGTAACGTTGACGTCATAACGTGTCACTGGTGCCAGCTTGCTGGTGCTGTTATTTGCTATGTACAAATGGTAAAAAAAATTTGTAAATTGATCATCATTTGAGTGAATTATGAAAGAAAGAAAAAAGGGTTTTTTATGAAACACCGTGTAGTTCATTTCTCTCGCTCTGTGCACATGCCTTCAAATGAGATTTAACGAGAACTTAAGAGCAGATTTTTTTCTGAAACGCCGTGTAAAATGAAGTAGCCTAAACTGATGTGAAATGCCAGTTCAGTTGCATAAACTCTGTACAAAGCGAAGTTCATATCAGTTCTGTTCTGTCGCTTCGTACACCGTGCGCACCGCAGCAGAGCGTCAGAGTAGCACTTGAAGCAGTGTGAAAAGTCAGAAGAAGAGTCGTGAGCAGCATGCAGGTGCCAACAGTTGCAGCGACAGCGCCGCCCGTCCGCGATGACGTCCTACGACGAGCAATACAGCGAGCGAGCGAGCGAGCGTGAGCATCTGTCAACTGACGAGTGGTGACGTCTGGCGATTATGTCACGCAACTGCATGCCTGGCGGTCTGATTCCACAGCGGCACGAATCAATCAATAGCCAAACCAACCTCCATCCATCACCAGCTGCTTGCCGCACATTCACCCCTAGTCGGTCTCTGAATCCAAGAACGCATTCCCTCCTGAGTATAATTTCTTTCTAACGAAATTCCCCCAGTGTAAACAAACATGTAGAAACGCTAGCTGGAGAATAGTTTTATGGCCAATTAACGCCTACGACGCCGACGCCACTCAACTCAAATGTTAAGTCGCGTCGGCGACCTAAGTGTGAACTCAAATTGCCGACGCGACTGACCCGTCGGTGACTGTCGCCAATTGTCGCTAACAGTCGAGTCGTGTTTTCAACTCTGTTTGACGAACGTTATAGGTGTGAATTGGCCATTAGCGTATCGTGGTGGGGAATTTTTATCCTGAATGTGGACTCTAAAAGAGAGATTCTGTTCCGGGGTTATGTCTATGGGGAGTATGCTCACTTTTCCCCTCGGTTTTTATGTCCTGCTCGAGCTGCTCGTCCGACAATACATCAATCCATTCCAAGCGGCGACGAGTCGATACGCGCAGCATACAGTCTGGTGTTGACGTGACTACTGCCCAGCCCATGGGCGTGCAGTATCCGTTCGATTGGGGACATATGCGGGGGTTTCTACTCCCTCCCCTACAATCTAAAATCGAACAGCACCCATTTCTTCTATTTTCTTTAACTCTGCCTTTACCTCCGCTTTTTCCTTCCCCATTTTCTTTCCACTTTTCTTTCATATCCTTTATGATAATCCTTATTTTCACCAAGCAAACATTGGTAGACAAAAAAAAATTAAACAAAAACAACAATATAGAGTTAGACTCAGAGAATAAATTGTCGTGTTGAACAATATAGAGACACTCGCTCTTTCTTTTATTATATTCGCTTTCTCTCTGCCCCCGCCCTTTCGCTTATCCTTTTCACGTTTCCTTCTCCCCTTTTTTCCTCTTCCCGGGGCACATATTTTCCAGAGCATTTGGGATGAAGATTTCGTCTGCGCTTGCAGACTCTCGATTTTAATGCCTTTGGCGCTTCATCTAAATTGCCCCTATTTTAATGTCAAGCGCCGCCACTGCTGCTCGTACCTTTCAGTGTCCTCGTGACAGGATCGGCAATTGTCCCCCAAATCTCTTAGCCTGTCGGTTTATAAATTTTCTTGCAAAAACTACACACTTTGGGTTTAAAAAGTAAAAACCCGTGTTGGGAAAAAATAAAGGGCAAGATTTAAATTTTCAACATCCGTAATCTTTTGTGTCGGAAATTTACAGCAGCTCTCGCACAGAAAATTGCTACTTCTTGGCAAATTCCTCCCCCTACTTCTTTTTCAACCCTCGACGCCCCTAGCTGTAGCAGTGACCGGCTGATTGGACTGCAGGCCGTTCGGTGCGTGGATGACTCAGCGGCCGGTCAGCATTCAACCTATTGACCGACGCCAGGCGACCGCTCACCTCCGTCGACATACGGCGACAACCTGCCTCGTACCGTACCGTCGTACCGTACGTCCGTACGGGTTCCCCTTCCCCTCGCCACGCCAGTCATCGTCGCCCGATTACTCTACACGAACGTACGTCACGTCCTACTCAACGGAATTTTGCGCTACCACGATAGTGCCACTGTTACAGCTCTATCTAAGCCTATCTCAAGACCGTTTACCAATCTGTCAATTGCAGACATCTTGACGCGCCGCTTTGGCGGTTTCAGACGGTTTCTGAAGACAATCTTGTTTATGGTGTGACAAGCGCATTAGGCCTAAGTGTTTTCAAAGTATAATAAATCTTCGTTTTACTTACTTATTTATTCATTTATTTTTTGCGTTGACACTTAAACTAGGCTATACCGACACCAGCAAAAACACTTTTCACTATAGGCCTAACTTATATAAAGCTGACTGATAGGCGTATTTCACGACTTTTCTAGTTGCACTCACCTACAGTAGGCCTACTTATGACTTACCAGCTAGGTAACAGCACTGATTAGCGATTTCGCGTCGTACCGAATTACTTCGGTCACTTGTCGCAAATTCTGCTTATATTTACTAACCTCTATGTTGCAGCGCTTTCTATACGCACCTATATTAATGTGTTGCGTCATTATGCTGTTGTATTTATTGTGTAACCTACTGATAACTGATGCATAAAGCTCTACTAAAAAAAACTGTCGCACTGTGGCAGATAAAGAACAAAATTCGAACTGGAGCGATTTTCCGTTAATGTTTCAAGAACGTGATGTGTTTCAGTCGTTTCACGCGTGCAATGTCTGACACGGTGCCACCCAGCAGCAAGCATAGCGGAAGCACCTGCCAAGAATTGCGCCTCCGTTCGATGCTCTGCGCTGATGGGCAGTGAAGAGATAGTCAAAGAGATAGTAAATTATTAAAGCTACACTGAAGCTCTAACCTGATCGATCAGCCATTAACGAAGTATAGGCTTACAGTGTGGTGTGTACCGTATAGCGTGGGCCTGAGTATTAATCTAGAGGGCCGTGGCCTGAACCCATGTGCAGATAGAGGCGTCGACGCCATATAGCCTAAACCCAGAAGCGAATGCTGTGTCACTAAAGTAAGGTAGGAGGAGGTTCTCGCCGTTCGCTGGAAAAGTTGGTATAATTTAGGTTTTGAATTACATCAACTTTTTTAGGTTGCTACCACTTGCATTTAGGCCTATTTCGGACCCATAATTTGCCCCAGTTGTCAGCGGCCTTGCTCCATTCCCGACCCTGTTGATGGAACGTACAGTGCACAGGCCCCATATTCAGGCACCCGAAAAAAACTACGAAAAAAACTTTTAAAAAGAAAAGATGGATAAATTCAAGAGGTGTATTGTTTAAATCAAGTTCGTCGAAAGCCACAGCGGGGGCAGGGGAAAAATTTTCGCGGCGCCCCTCTAGGGAGAAAATTTTTGTTTTTTTTTCTGTTTAAAATGGCGAGTTTTTGTGTACTTTATATTTTTGAGCGACGGCGGGGCCCTCAAACGTTGCTGGGCCGGGGGGTAACTTACATCTTTTACCCCTCCCTCCTCTCGACGGGCATGGTTTAAATTGTCAATGTTGGAAGATTAACCCCTTCTCCCAGCTGATTTGTCGACTTCCAACACACTGCCAGATTGCGACAGTTATATGCTGCACAGATGTAATTTACCCCACAATTTGTAATGTAGCTAGGCCTAATCCAACAGCCCAAAAATTCAACCACCCAGCTATTTTCTCAGTGTGTCAAGGGGGTATGGACGCGCCTATTGTACTCGTATACAGACAACATGGACCTGCAGATTTCTTCATCATTCTGTAGACTGATTCTCCCATGCTGTGCTCATCGATCGACGAGAGAATGGCACTGCCATTGGTGTGGTGGACCAGCTGTCTGATGAAGTGGGGATTAGCAACTCTCTTGAGTTGTGACGCTTTGCTGTTTCTTAGCCGTTTGTGTCACTCATAGATGTTAAAAACATTGATTTGCAAATAAAAAACAAAAGCATGTTTTTTCACTTTTACGAAAACATTATAAAAACATGTATAAAAACATTAAACTGCAGATGTTTTCAATCGCTACTTTTTTGCCATTAAACACGCACAGAATATCTAACTCAGATAATTAAAAACAAAAACCTACCATTTGTAAAGACCAAAAACCGGAATGTACTGAATGTACAAATCAAAAACAGCTGAACGCAATTTGCCCATGAGATATAAATTATATTTGTAATTTTGTACTTTTATGTTTTAACAAGAACAAAAAAACACGACATTAAAAAGCACAAAACATTTTTAAAACTATTTTTAAAACATTTAAAATAGAAAAGAAACATTTTGAAAATTTTTAAAAACATAAAAAATATGTTTTTTTAAACTTTTATAAAAAAACATTAAAAAAATGTTTTTTTACATTTATGGTGTCAATCGTGTTTGACAGTTGCAGTCTGATCGATTAAATCTAAGTTGTTCCGTATAAAATATCAAAAATGGTGTAGTTTATGCCTTGACATGTAGGAGCATAAGAACAAAAAACGTAGCATAAACGTTTATGTAGTTTTTGATTTAAAAATTTACCGCGTAGTCTAAAAATCCGTACACTGAACGTAATTTACGAGTTGGCTTACTACTGCTACTATCTTTCTTTCTTTTTTATTTCACACATTGTGTGCTGTGTTTTTGGCTGCCTCTCTGTCTGTTTCTCCTTGTCCTTCTGCGCTGAAGGGGTTTTTAATCTGAAACAAACGAGTTGACTAATAGATTAAAATCGCAAAATCTGTCCCCTACGATATAAGGCGCATACAAAGCGACAGGAATGAACTGAAATGAATTGAACTAAAATGCCAGTTCGGTTGCGTGTTGCACGAGCTGTACAAAGCGAACGAACTGAGAGTTCAGTTCATTTCAAGTCAGTTCAGTTTAGTTCATATTTGTCATTATGTACATGTACACTCCTTTGGAACTCGCCCACAGTGTCGCATTGCCATTCGGGCCTACTACTCGGAAGAGCCTTGCGCGTCGGTTGGCAGAACGACCATCTTTGATCAGCGCTCGCGCACGACCACAGCCATGGCTCGACGCACAGTAGGTCCACCGGTGCGAGCGGAGTAGACTGAATTAGACCGCGGTCGCTACACATATCGTCACCAGACGCCAGATGTGTTGACAATAACGCGTCAATCATTAAATAAACAGTAATTAGACAGAGAGGGAGTTAGCCTGTTTGTTGTTTCGAGGGATGACTGGCGAAGTTCGCACACGCAACTCACCACTTCAGTTATTGATCCGCTTGAACAAGGTAAGATAATAGGCCTTATACAGTCTAAACCGAGTTTGTTTGAGTAAAATAAATTTACTGAAAACAATACTCGGCACGGTGCAGATTGTATTGTTATTATGAGCTTACAAGACTTATGACTTTGACTCTTTAGCGAACAAACGTAAACTTAAACAGGCGCATAAACTTTACCAATGTGGCCAGTTACAACTGGAGTCGTGCGATAATGAGTATAATATACAGGCTGCGGCAAAAAAGTATCCCCTAAGGTTTTTCGATGTTTTCTCCGCAACCGTTTGCTATTTTAATTTGAAATTTTACAGCTTTATTTTACAGCTTTATTTAATAGAAACTGTTACATTTAACTGCTAAGTAAAATGTATTTTTTTTGAAAATGACGAAGATATACACTTTTTAACATAACTTCCTACCGATATTTTAGCATTAAAAATGTTCATGCTGCAACAACAATTTAATAACATTGTTGAAGCAACACAGTTAACTTACGATCAGATACCAGAATATTTCATTGTCACCGTGAATGTTCGAAGTGTCCACCGCCAGCACCAAGCTTTAACACAAGCCTTCAGTCGCTTAATTCGAGAAGTCTTTCACAGCCTTGTCGATCGGTCCTTGTGGCAGGTTGCCCCAGATAATCTGAAGCGCTTCCTTAACTTCGGCGATAGTTTTCGGCTTTTCTAAACTTGCAGTAAGCCTCCAACATTGCACCCCACACGTGATAGTCCACTGGGTTTATATTTGGCGAATTTGGAGGCCACTGGTCCTTTGTGATGTAATCTGGACATTGATGCGCGTTGTGTACGTCTCGCGCCGTCCTGCTGGAAAATGAACCCGGTGGGCAGCCGGTGATTGCTTAAAAAGAACGATAATTTCGTGATAATTTCTAAACAAAGTAAATTGCTGTTTATCAAAACGTCACTGTGAAGACATTGGCAGTAACGTGGTAACCGTTTTTTGAAAATCAAATAGCAGTTTTAGCTTGAACATTTTTAATGCTGAAAAATCGGCAAACGGTTATGTTAAACAGTCTATAGCTTTGTCGTTTTTAGCAGAATCATATTTTAATTGGCAGTTAAATGTAAAAGGTTTTAGTAAATAAAGCTGTCAAATGTTAAATTTCAAACTAAAATTCCAAACGGTTGCTGAGAAAACAGCGAAAAACTTTTGGGTGCTACTTTTTTGCCCCATCCTGTAGGCTAGTTGTCTTTAACTGGTGGTTGTTTTGTGGCCACTCTACAGTGATGATTATTTTATTAGCTATCGAAATCAA
>Ga0209671_1007094_pt1 | contig 11582 bp, 5 predicted proteins | sample WorMetHERISLAND2_2_FD_187401 | JGI IMG/M metagenome (GOLD analysis project Ga0209671, IMG submission 187401) | Marine gutless worms symbiont microbial communities from Max Planck institute for Marine Microbiology, Germany - Olavius geniculatus... | ecosystem: Host-associated > Annelida >...
GTTATGATAAGCAGCATGTCTCTGCCTATCTGCAACCGTTTTCAAGCTACACGAGCCAATAGTGGTAAAATAACTACTTGTAGATTCTTAAAAATGTATGATCGTTTAAACGTTCAGAACTTTTCAGTAGGCCTAACTATGTTGCACATTTTCTACAGCGACGGCTTTCCATAACTTTGAGGTTCCCCGTTTTCCAGTCCCGCATTTTCCACCCCTGCGATTTGGTGCCGGGTTTTCCAGTTCCGCGTTTTCCAGTCTCGCGTTTTCAGCGCCCCTCTGCAGTCATGCACATTATACTTTTGCAGTTATTAGCAGTGTTTCACTGGAGATATGTCTTAAGCGTGATAGTCTTGAAAACTTAAAAATTGCGCCCTATAACAAGAGCAAATTTAGATCTTAGTTTTTGGTATGCATATTGACTAGCTTTCTCTCTGATTAATCAGGGGTGTCTACATCATATAAACCTTGGAGCAATGATCCAAGAAAGATAGAAGAGGAAAGGTTTTTTGGAAAATTAGGGGGGAGTTGAATATTATAATTGAATATTATAATTTTGCATTTCTGATATATTTACGATATCGTGCAAGCAGAAGTGTTCGCTTAGAATGCACCAAATTCGTTTTTTGCGGGGGAGGGGCTCTGCCCCAGACTCGGTTGTGAGACGCTTCTCAGTCACCTTAGGCGGCTGGTAAGGGGGATATCTCTCCCCATTCTCCACTCTCGACGCCTACGGCGCCTTGTTCTCGGCGCCTGTGGCACCTCACTTTGAGTTAGGGGGAACTTGCTCCAAGGATTTAGGGGGATAGACACCCCTGTGATTAATGATGCTTGTCTCACTGCAGTGTTTCCCAATAAAATGTTAGCAAGGCTGCTGTTATGGCGAAAATAACTCAATGTGTAGCTTACTACGACATTGAAGCAGTTTCCACTTAGCTATAATAAATACGCAGACAGGTAACGAAGGAAGTCGGCAGCTGTAAATCAGCCCCCAGACGCAGCTAGAAGGTTGCATGGAGTTTTTATGTACAGCACCATGCAATCCACTACCTCAACTGGAGATCTGATCGGCAATATGCGGACGAGCGACGATTTGACGATCGTTTCCTCCATTCACTCAAACCGCTAGGTCTATACAGCATACAAGGTGGCCCAGCTAAAGTGAAGCCAGTGTTATTTTTTTGAATAGCTCTGTGAAACGTTAGCTGATTTTAATAATTTTTGGCACGCAACGCCAAGAAGAAACTTGACGCAAATGACTAGTTTTGCCCACCTCACTTTAATACTGTCGCTACGCTACCTTGTGAAATGCAGAAGTCGTAGTTTAGCCGGTTAGAACAATGAATTCATAATGGCTAGCGCATGCTTTGGCTCAGAAAATTACTGAGACCACACAATCATTGAAAATCTGTTAACTTATTTAGTATAATTCGTAGCCTTATTCATTTTAAAGTCGTAGGACGAACTGAAATGGCGCATCAACAGCGAGCACGGGCCGCTCCGAGTCGCGCAGTTATTGAACGTGCTGTTGGCGAGTGGCGTCAACGTTTACCGCTTGTGTTCCTGCTGGAGGCGGACATTTTGAGCCATGCTGTGATAAAGATGATGTGTTGTGACACGTGACTTTTTAAGAGACAATAATCGCCAGTCGTGTTTGTCGAATAGCTTTGGCCTTTTCTGGGCCAACGAATGCGCTATGAATTTATCGTTGTAAACGGCCAAAGTACGACATCTGCAATTTTGCGTTTCATAAGGTAGTGTACCGAGATTATTGAGGTGAAGTGGGCAAATCTAAAGTCATTTGCACGTCAAGTTTCTTCTTGGTGCCGGATGCCAAAAATTATTCAAATCGGCCAATGTTTCCGTTTAACGGAGCTATTCAGCAAACAAAAGTGATTTCACTTTAGCTGGGCCACCCTCACCCTGTACATGGAGAGAGACAGTGGCGTCATGCCACGGTTGTGGTAGGGGAAAGCGGCCTCTTGAATTTTGGCTTATGGGATAATTTTTAAGAATGCAGAGTACGAGGCTAAAAATTTCCCATTATGAAGACATTTAGCATCAAGACAGAACTTTTGAGCACCCATTAGCTCCCTTATCGAAAATCTCCAGAGGTCTGTCGGAAATTTCTAGCTCCCCACTTTCTTAACGCATGACGCCGCTGCTCACGCGCGTTTTGCGATGATGTCACTTGTCATTGTGTTTTTTTTCTTTGTCTTTGCATTGCGTTGCATTTCAACAACATTTCCGTAATTCATCGCATTTCATCAGATTTAACCAATACGTACATGCGTGCTCTGCGTTCTGGCAGCGCATTTTAATAAAACGAATATTGAATGTACAATTTATCATGTTATCATTTGCATCGCTATGGTAGGCCTACACGTCGTGAAACTCGTCTACGATTAGTCTCCTTACTGCTTTTGATGCAATTTTGAGGCGAGTGCGAAAATAAACCTGACTAATACGGCTGTCGGTTGTTTTTTTCGCATGAAATAATAGGCTTACGTCTATTGCCAGCTGCCCACGTGAATGTACGCGATGTCAACTTCAATGCAGCTGTTGACTGTCCGGGAAATACTGAAACCTGCAATTCCGTTAAGTCAGTTTGACTATCTGATAGCACCTTTTTTACTTGCATGGTTTATGAGTGCGACATTTCGTTTAGTTTACACAGGGCTGTGAAATCGTATGATCAATTATTTCGATTATCCATTCATCTGTAGGCCCTGCAGTGGCACATTAGCCCACGTTCCTGAGCACTGTGAGGTTAGGTGAACTCTCACGCTTCATGTCATGTCATTTTGCCGTGCCGTCGTCGACGACGTTGGCGACCGTGCGTTGCTACAACAATCTGATGAAGCCCTGATGATGTTTAGCTCACTTTATTCTTCCATGATTCGTAAAGTTACCAGATACTTCCGTCTCTGACGCTTCTCGCTCTCCTCCCATCTATACTTCCCGTCACCACCAAATTCTGATGACTATGTCTTCTCAACACATGCCCCAGAAAAGCAAGCTGCCTTTGAAGTATTCTTTTAATTTTCACGCTTCAAACTGCATTAAAACTAACCACGAGAATCGCTGCTTGATGCTGTTCGCCGGCTTTATATCCCGTTTACCCGAGGAAGCACACATGAAGCAAACTTAAAGCACACGTCGTGCACGTGTACATGTATCAGTGTTCATAGGGTCCTTGAGAAGTCCTTAAAAGTCCTTGAATTTTGAAAAAAAAATTTCAGGCCCTTGAAAGTCTTTGAAAAGTGCCTTGAATTTGAATGTTCCATATTTTGAAATGTTTGCATATTAAAATTTTGAACAAAGCATTCTTGTAAAATTTGGCATTTCACCATTACTAGGTTATAGTTTATTTGCTTACTTAACAAAATGTCAATAAAGATGTCAATAATCTGCTTCTATCATTAGTGCAGTATTGTTGAGTACACTAAAGTATATATTGCACTCTAAATTTCGATGTAGCGTGAGTATGATATGTCATTTTATCGACACTTGGTATTTGAAGCTGCAATTTTAGGTCCTTGAAAGTCCTTGAATTTTATCCCTTCAGTTTGCTATAGGCTACGTTTGCTTCATAGTTGCTTCATGTATGCTTTCTCGTGTAAACTCAATGGTCCTTCAGTCTGCAGTTTAAAAAACCGGACTGGGAAAATAGCGTGCACTGCAGAACGCGGTTTCTTGGCGGGAGAACCGCATAAAGCTGCGCGCCGCCGTCGCCGCGGTCGGTCGGTCGGTCGATCGGTCGGCGTTATTTGCGAGTATCGAGTCGATCGTTTCGTTCTATCGATCCCACGCCGTACAGTCGGCACGTCTGTAAGAATCTGGCTGTCGGCGTCCGTCCGACGTCAGTGAATATAGCCGCGGATGGATTCGGGCCGCCGACGATGAGCCATGAGGTGTGGTCTACTGTCTGACGGACTCTATGCCAGTCTGGCGTATAGGCCTACATCACGTGTCAGATGGAAGATGATCATCATGGCGTTGAAATCCCGCTCGCTGGCAGCGCTATCATAGGCCTACGTGAACCGCGGTTGTAGAACAATCTGCCGGTCAAACTTCGGGGATGAACAACACATTCGAACACTTCAATTTTTCTAAGCACGCTGTCAGTAGCACTCATACGAGATTCTCCATCTGCAAAATCGTATAAATTAATTAACAACACTTATTTTTGTTGTCAATATATTTAAACGTGGTAACATTAGGCCTACTATATACTGAGGTTCACAAAGGTCTAAAGACCACTTATGCGATTTGGCAAGTGTCGACAGAATTGGAAGTAAACTGTGGAAAGAAAAAACTTATACAAACTCACCTTTAATCTGTTGCTGTTGCTGCTCCGTGTCTCTTTTTTTGAGGGATTCTTGCTGCAGGCTTCAGCTATTAAATTAGTTCGTCAACGTTTTCACTGATCACGCGTTCAGACGCAGTTTATTTAGTATCATTCTTGTGTTCAGCGCAATAGCGACTAAGTGAACCGTCGATGAGTCCTCGGTAAGCATATAAACACAAACGTTGCGTGGTTGGAATGATTGATGAACACTGCAGCCTCCGTCCCCACGACATGCCTGAAAATTGTCATTACAACAATGTTATTATGTATTATTATACCACACTTATAACTAACTACATGTGTTGCAACTTGTTTCCTGTAACGCGATCTGCTTTAGCATCTTGATGACCGCCAATTTGCCAAGCACAAGAAAAGTTGTTTGAAAAGCGAGTTGGTGTCAACCAAATGATGGCGTCAATAGCTAGAAAAATAAACGCGAAATATGAGCCAAAATGACTAAATTGTAGATTCTCTGTGAAACTGCGTCCTTCCTACGTGTATAGGATAATATTTTACACCCAGATTTCAAGTCTCGAGAAGCTGTTGGCCGTGCTCTTAACGTATTTCAATTAAATGGAGTCTATACTTATATTTTAGTTTCGTCGTATTTATCGGTTACGCCGAGACCACATGCTGACCATTTTTCATGCACAAGCTTTAAGTAGGCCTACGTGTATGTCTTCTTCTTCTTCTTTTCCAGTAATGTACAAATCCTCTTGCGAATAATGTCGTACATTGTCACCAGACACTACGCGTAAATTCCTTCAAATTTATAGATTTTAACCTGAAAAGGAAGAGACTTCAATGACCAGTCACAGTTCCGTCTTACTGCAGGAACCTAGTAGTATTTGGTATGGCCTACAGTTATAAACCGTGGCTACACATTACAAGCACGGTTTCCCACCTGCTCTATAATGTTCTTACGCTGCCGTACCTAGCACTGTCGACTCGGTTGCAGCTCGGCTGGTGATGTACGCCGATGACTTTGTCTGAAGTGACGGATTGCGTCGTGCTGTCAGCTGCATGCAGTAGCCTATAGTCTATGTCTGTCTGTCGCTGGCCTGTATAGAACTGATGCAAGGACCGGAGTCCGATGAACAGCAATCGATTACCGACCGGCCAGCACACAGGACACGTTCTAGCCAGGTAGACTACAGAGCACGGATGGACGCGCAGCGCGGCAACTGGGTGGTTTATCACCGGGCGTTATATCGACCAACCCGACGGCGCGGCGCGTTATCCGATACGCCTTGCAAGAGGCCGGACCTTCAGCAGAGCCTCCAGTAAATCGTGTCGCGTCCTCGCCTGATGTGCAGGCCCACGCGGATATTTTTTGCAGCTCAAACAGACTTTATATTATCGCACGACGACGGACGGACGAACGAATGGAGAGCGGGAGGAGGCGTGCATTTGCGACCATCGCAGCAGATTCTATTATACGGTTACGACGCGCACGCCGTCGAAATTATGACGGACATTAGGCGAGCATATACCGGACCAGCTAGTGCGGCAAAGCCATTGGCGTCGTCACCGCTAGCGAATAGAAATCTACTGTACAGCCCAACCACGAATTCCGACCACATACAATGAGATCGGCCTCTGCCATTATATAATGCCGTCTGTGACCAGGACGTGATGAACGTAACGATTAAATGTAGACCCATTCTACTGCGATTGGATCTTACGACGTAACACGAACATTTATGGACGAATAGTACTCTAGCTGAAAGTTTTTCTTTCAAAATACGAGCCTTTTTCGTAATTTGATTAAAGAAAGGCAACAAAAACGTACACTAAAGTTTTGTCGAGTTCGGTATGTTTGTATTGTAATTTATTTTTTTCTTTGTTTGTTAAAATTTAGCTCTTAGTTACGCGGAACTTTCAGCCGTTATTTGTTACGGCATTAAACTGTTTTGATGATAAGAACATAACTAAAAACTATGTAATTTTAATGTAAAATTTACTAACATAATCGGTCTTCTTTGGGCCTACTTCATATTTGCAAGCGCACTCCTATTACTACTTCTATTCCACGCACGTAGGCTACCATTGCCAGTTTTAGTTGAACCTTTATTTTATATGCCGGTGACAGTTTCTCAGTTTTCATATTTAAGAGTAAATATATTTGCAAGCTACTACACTACACTACAAATATAAGCCTACGGTGTGTCAAAAACACGCAAACTTGCCTATCTGTACCAATGTTTTCATGTATTGAGATATCGATCTGCAAATCTCATAACTAAACGAAACATTAAGCGATTTAAAAAAACAATTTTACTGTCACAATCTGTAGATAATTTTCTAAGGCAGTCATTAACGATCGCTACGCTACTTTGTAAATGTTAGTTTTCCAAAAATTCTACCAACCGAAAACACGGAAATAGCAGACCAAAGGCGCATGCACTGAAGAAAACGCACATAAAAGCTTAACAAAAAACTTTGCTGTCGCTAGGGTGGGACCAACCGTACTGGTTGTCACTGTCCTTGCAGGTTCTATTTTTTGGTTCTATTTCGCACCGTTTCCGAGATATGGCCACTTATAACTTGAAACATCCCATTCCATAGTGCGTTATGACTTTTCAAGGTCATCCAGGGTCATCGATTTATATGTCATTTAAAAGCCAGTATACGACTTCCTATTAGTGATCAATAGCCTTATCTTGCACTGTTTAGCCACAATACATCCGTGACAAACAGACGGACGGACGACAACTCACGACAAAGGGCCGACCTTTAAGCTTAAAGCTTAACGGTCGGCCAAAAAATGGCAGCCAAGGTGCATGGTATAAGCCTACTAAATTGCTAACCGAGAAAGACCAGTCATGAAGTCATTATTGCCCAAAGTTACTGTCGTGTAGGTCATTTTTTCACCGTAAAAAGCAAAGTTCGGTTCTTCCTAAGTTCCTATAGCGCTTCTTGCATGAGACAAACTCGTCACCAGAAGCGTGGCTTCGCTTTTCTGGTCTACCCTGTAGGTAAGTAAATAAGTGAGTAAATTTGTATTGCGTACAGTGTCAACGGCAGGTCAACGGGAAAACTTTATAAGGCTTTTACGGTGACCGAAAATAAATCGTTAAAAAATTTTAATAATTAATCGTACGGTTTATTGTTAATTTTCCGGCTTTTTGTAATGCAAAACATATTTTACGTACCTGTCCTAATAGCCGTGTTAATACTTGCGATCCGAATACCATCCACAGAAGTGCGCTGTGATTTGCAACGAACGAAAACAGTATGAAACGAAATTCCGGCGCAACTTACGTGCACGACAGGGACTTGGCATCTTCGTATTAGCTGGCAACAACGACAGTCATGTAAGCTCCATCGTCATACCGTTTGGCAACAAAATTTTTGCTGCGTGTTCAGACTTCTGTGTCACTGTTAACACTCGCCGTGCGTCGAGGTTACGAGTCACTATGACGATGGACGCCATTCCGACAGCCCAACCCTAACCCTAACCATAACCTCAACAGCTTTGCTTTTATGCTATGCTATCTTGCTTTCAGTTACACGATTTTGTTTTTCTGACTCTGAGCCTCATTTGTAGGAATAGTGTCCATCGGAATAGCGTTTCGTTACCGCGCGACGATGACGCCGGAACGCTGTGCAGTGACGACCGAGCGGAGGCGTTGAGTTGAGTGATCGAATACACTCCGTTCCAGCGGCAGCAGCAGCGGCAGCGAGACGAGGGTCAGAGGTCAGCAAGACAAACGACCGACGTCCAACGAACAACCTCGGCCACAGCAACGACGACAACAACTACGACGACTACGACGATGAGATGAGATGCGATGAAATGCTGTGGTCGCTGCAACCGCCGACCGGCAATTTACGAAAGCCCCGCAGCTGACCGGCGCACACCGGCGGCGGCTTACAACTTCCACATAAAGCAGTGTAAAACCCCGAATTAATGATCGACTCAGTCGACGGCCGACGCCGAGCCAAGCCGATGGTCAAGTGCATGCGTGCACTGACTTTATGGGATATCACCGTCCCCCATCCACCGGCGGCGGAGGCAGCGGCGGCATCTTTTCAGCGCATGCCTGGAACTCTTGGGCCGTCCGCGGCGGGTTGAGAAGCGTGGTTCGACTGGGCTGCTTAATCTGGTTGTATCGTGCAGCTCGCTAGCCGGCAAGACAACCTTGACGCGCTGCTGCTGAGCTGCTTTATCCTGCAGTCTGCTACTGCATCGCAATGGTGGATTCACGTCTCCCTCCCCGGGCTGTGCGTTTCGTGCCGCGCGTTAATTCTAAACTCGTCAGTTATTGCGTGTGTAGCTGTCAACTTTACGACGACATCTCGCGGTTACATGGTAGTGTGACGCTGGGGTGTTGGACTGGCGATAGATCGCAAGGTTCGACTCCCCGTCGGATCACTATTAAGTGATTACTATTTGGATGGGTGACTGTCTGTTAACCATCTCGGTATATAACCGACCACCAAGGTAGATCAACTCAGCCTTCCATCTCTCCGAGGTCGGGACTCGGGGTAAGATAATCAAGTACAGTACTAGCCTGTATGGCTGGCGTTGAGGCGGTGCACATTCACCTGTGTCGGGTGGCAAATAATACGGTGTGATAGTATATGGCAGGTGACGCTTCGCAGCTTTGAGGTGGGCTTCCCACGAAAAGCTATATCCTTTTTAAATACTCAGCTCCGCCTACCGACACACCTTACCCGTCCGTCACCTTTACATCCTGAGGCACTGCATGGGTCAAACGAAACATGCATTTCGGAGCAAATCCGGCAGTCTGTCTAGAGTCTAGACGGAGGCGTGCGGGCGTGACGCAAGAAAGGCTCTCGTCACGGCGGGGCTTCGGAGCCAGCACCCTGCGCCTCTCTGCCTTCAATCGTCCCAGTATCACCAACCGGCCGGCGCGTAAAAAGTGAAACATGCGGTGCGAACGGTCGCGAATATTGCCATTGTCGGCATAATGATCTGTGGCCACGAGGATCAACCGGACATCCCATAAATGCCAAATCATCTAGGCCTACGGAAATTTTTACGCGCAACTTGCATTTCTTGTCGATCGATGCAGCACACATTATGATACTTCATTTGTAGCGCTCTTAGAACGTGTCATCGAATAAAAAAGCGCAATGCTCAACTTTATTTTTGCGCCGTTCTGGATAATTGTCAATCTCTGTGTGGCTGTTGTGTTTATATGTGAGTGTCGGACATTCGCCCGCACGAAAGTGTGCCCCAACGCTGGCGAATTAAAAATCTAGGGCCTACGCACGGTCTTCGTTCACATTCTTTGATGTATTTTTTGATAAAAAAAATTATAGCATTCATGCCAGAAATGACAAATGAAGTGCACCAAATTAATTTTTAATTAGGGCTCTGATAGCTGTAATCATATGGAGAAAGGAATACCCCGTTTCCTCACCCCACGACGCTAATTACGGCATCTTGTTCTCGGTGACTGTGACCATCGACTTTTTGAACTGTATAAACTACGATTATGGCTACTCCTGTCATGAAAACGTTTACGGCAACTTTGGTTTTCTATGCTTTTTTAAAGTTAGAATCTGTGTGGGAGAGACTACACAGACATACAGCCAGACGAACAGGCAGGATGCGTAATGCGGTCTGTATAAACGTCGAATAATAATTACTTAGGTCGGTCGGCGTGTCCGTGGAAAAACTGTTAGGAACGTAACGAATGGCGGACAGCGTCTCGTTAGGCCATCGGCAAATAGTGAAACACAACAGTTCCATTAGCACGGCGAGACCACGCAGACACGATGTGGGCTCAACACACTCTGGACGATTAGTCGCCGGAAATCCGGCCACAATGTTCTTGTCGAGCAACCATAGGGGAATCATCCTAAGTCAGCGATCAATTCGGCGTGAGCTTGGAATAGCTTTAAGCCTCCAGTGCTTTGCATCTAAAGTATTGTAAGCTTATAGCAACGTCTCTTCGAACTCGTTCTACAAGGTAAGCAAAATAACAAAAATGAGCTAATGCTTATAAGACGCAAGAGAGCCTATAGCAGTTCCTGTTTGCAGGTAGCCATTTCGTCGCTGTTTACTCTTCCATAACCGAAAATCCAAAAAAAATCGCTAGAACTAATTTTGGGGTTCAAAATTATTTAAAATCATCGATGTTGATATCACAAAAAAGCACGTCATCAGTGCTTGTGATAAGCAGCATGTCTGTGTCTACATCTGTAATCGTTTTTACACTAGCCAAGACTGCTTAAACGGGGGGAGGGGGTCGGGAGTTAAACTGCTAAAATTTACATTCAATGGCAAAAATTTCATACGCAGATTGCCTTTGGTTTATCTCCAGCCATTTCAGCGCAAGTCACTCTTGAAATGTGTCTCGCAGCCCAAAATTGCAAAAATTCTCTATTTGGGGGGTTTAAAGTCATTCAAGGTCATCGATGTTAATATTCCTAAGAAGCTCGTCGCCGGTGCTTGTTACGATAAGTAGCATATCATCCTGTGGTTCTCTGCAGCCATTTTCACGCTAAACGAACTAATAGTGGTAAAATAACGTCTTTTTAGCCGGTGTCCCCTTGCCCTCTCGTTCGTGGAAGCATAAAATTTTGTCACGAAATACTACAGGCTCTTAGCTTATGGTGAAAACCCGAAGTCTTTACCTCACCTAAACTTGAATTGGTACCGGGTCGTGACGGACAGACGGACAGAATTACCAAAAGTTTAAGTTTTGTACTGTCTGAAGCATTTTTATGATCGGAACTCAAATTTAGGGCAACGTCTAAAAATCATGACCTTTTGACCTTTGTCCACTGACCCAGATATCAATCTATATAATTTGCACAAAATACATTTTGCTAAATACAGGAGTTTATAAGCAAAAATTGAATGGGCATTTGTTAAGTTATTCCATGTACAGTTCCGGAGTTATTCAATTTTACATTTACCCTACCCTGAATCTTAGCACACAAACTTACCCCAATCATAAAAAACAAACTGACACACTAAATAGTACTCACGAGAACTTATATATAGAGACTGCAAAATTTTCAGCTATAGATGTAAACGGTATTTTTTCAGTAAAATTTCGAAAATATACTGAAACTGCACTGATATTTTTGAAGGTCCAATAAAAAATTTAGGGACGCAGGTTTTTTTTCCAGGGACGGACGTAGGACAACGGCAACCGGAATCACGCATTTCTTTTCTTAGGCCTAACGAACGACATTCGCTTTAGTGGTACAACTGGTGCTAGCTGCTAGTGGTGGATCGGAGTGCTTCTAT
>Ga0209671_1007096_pt1 | contig 11582 bp, 8 predicted proteins | sample WorMetHERISLAND2_2_FD_187401 | JGI IMG/M metagenome (GOLD analysis project Ga0209671, IMG submission 187401) | Marine gutless worms symbiont microbial communities from Max Planck institute for Marine Microbiology, Germany - Olavius geniculatus... | ecosystem: Host-associated > Annelida >...
CGCCACTGTTGACAAGTTAGAAATTTTTTGTAAAATGGATTAAAGAAGTAGGCCATGTCTAATGTAGAAAATTTATTTTTAAAAATTCCTATGAGTGTCTAATCTGTACAGCCGCCTGCCGCCCCCATTTGACACGTCAAAATATGCCATTTTTATTATCAAACGTTGAAGCATTCATTTGGTACATATCTGTTGTTTGTCGTAGGATGACAATGGAATGTTTTATCCGGCTGACTGCACTCATGAGCAGAACTTTGCCTATCTGATAATAGATCCGTCCAAGCATCACGTGACCATGTTTTATCACAAGTTTGGTGCACCTATTTGTCGTGGATAACTGTACTGAGAACTTTGCCAACAGTACGTGCTGGTTGTTTATGGACAAAAGTGGTTGACAGTCTTTCCTGTATATAGACATGTTGAGACATGCCAAGTTTGGGAAAGCAAAATGCATGCAAATGATTCCTGCTCTTCCTTTTTCCTCCCTTTTCTTTGCTCACTTTTTATTCTGTGACGTCTCTTTCCTTTTGCTCTTTCCCAAAAAAGGAAGTCTGGGGAGCACTTCTAAAATGTGTTTTAAGCTTAGAAATTGTGAAAGCGTTTGTTCGTCGTTGCTGGAAGAGCCAAATGTTGAAAAAGAGATCAAGTTGGTAGAAAATAAAATGTGTGACATAATAATTCTGCTTGGCAGAAAGAATTGCATGCAAGATGCATGTTTGAATGTTGTGTTTGCTGTCTCTTGTAAGTTATTTGTAGAGTTCTGTGCAGGGTTTTCAATAGACCTGAATTTTCAGGACGTCATGACTTCCAAGCTAAAAAATTTGGACGTCAGTGTACAAAATCTGGAAGTCATGCAGTAGGCCTACAAGAAAAATCAAGCAAAAACTTAATGCAAAACAAGACTTGCTACAAATGTGTCACTAACGCACCACCAACATAAGTCGTGGTTTTTACGTGCTGCACCCCAGCTATAGGCCTAGATCAACTTTAAATCAACTCAGTCAAATGGATAGGCCTAAGCTACACTCACCGATTTCCTGAAATGAGGCTTATTTTGCCTGTCAGCCAAAAGATGCCCATCACAACCTCATACGAAAAAATCGAACGTGTCGTCTGATGTGTCGTCTGACGTGTCCAATTTATTCGTCCGAGAAGCTCGGACAGCACATACATTGGACGAGAACAGGTACATCGAGAGCCACAGCATTCCCCGGGGAAAACATTTTTGCAGGGCCCTTCAGGTGAAAAAATGTTTGAATTTTGCTCTTTAAAATGGTGCATTCTGGTGTAGTTTATATTTCTAAGCGATGGCAGGGTCCAAAAACGTTGCAGGGCTCAGGGAAAACTTCTCCATCGCCACTCGCGACAGGCCTGGATGAAAAAAATGGGTGTGAACATTGTATGTAGCCTCGGTGCATCTAGCGCCAACGCATCGTCTCCAAGGCGAGAGCGGATTCTCGAGCACAAAGTTTCCACTGCAGAAAAGACCCACGCAGCAGGCGGGAGGAATATACAAGAGGTTTTAAAGATTGCAATAATCTAACTGCCACATGCAGGGGCTGGAAAAAAGCTGGAGGTGATAGTATGTTATGGATAACTAGTCAAAAACGTGTTTGCTGTTTTTTAATATGGTGTAACTCCATTAAACGTAGCGCTCGTGTGCAAAAACGCAAACCCGGAACCCGCAGGCTTTGCGGACAGCCTAAACACAAGTTTTGGGTTTGGCAAAATGTCCGGGTTTCCCGGGCCCTGGGTTTTTGAAAACCTGGGGTTCAATCCCTAGTAGAGAGCTGGAAATTATAGCACAGTGCACATTAGATCACATCAAGTTATCAAGTAAATTTTAATATATGAATCGTTAGGCCTCATTATCTGTAATGACCATAAAATCACACTAGCCAGCCAGGAGTATACTGCAGACTAGCCTATCTTTAGCACACTTAACAGTAGCAGTAGATGAAAGTTGAAAGTGTCAGTAAAATAAAAGAAAACCTTAACCACCTAAATTTGGACATTAGTACAGCTATAGTACGTCTGATAACAGCAGCAAAAATAAAACCAAATCAACACCACTTACCAGACTGACATCACATGTCAGTGCCGTGGCTTCTATCCCTATACCTGGTGGGTGCAGCTTGCGCCCAGTGAAAAATAGGGGGGGAGTTGTGATAAGGTTGTAGATCAAAACTTTGCCTTATTTTTCACTGGGCAAACTACACCCCTAACAAAACCTTCTCCCTACAGGGGAAAGAAGCCCAAATTGAAGGGGAAAACTTGAGTCAGAAATTGGGGGGGGACCTCAGCCCAAAACCGGGGGAAGTTGTGCCCAATTTTGATTCCAGATTTGGGGGGATAGAAGCCACTGTGTCAGTGAACAACCAACAAGACCAAGTGGATATTAAAAATTCTGAAATGCCGCTGAAAATGTTTACTGCGTGAAAGTATGTGTCAAATAGCTTCGGATGGCACAGGGGAAGAGCTAGGAATTAACAGCAGCTGCAGCTGAAGGAATGACCATAGTGAGATCGTCACTCGAGTGGCATTACACGACAGGCGAAATTACCAACGTCAAAAACATGCAGTCATATCTATTGCTATCATACACACAAAATTAAGGCCTCAGCTTTCATAGAATCCATCATCAAATATTAACCTTTCACTCTCACTTCATTATCTTTCATTGGTCACATCAGTCGTGAACATATTCAAAAGTTGACCACTCGCAATGCTTCTGAAGGTGTGAACGGTATCTACAATGATTTCTTGACTGCAAATTTACTGCGGCGTGAAATAATTTAGAAAAATAAAACAATATTCGATGGCGGTACTGTATGACAAAAATATAGGAGCTTACGTCTCGTTGGACCACTCTGTAAACTTTTCATTACTGACACGTGAAATCCCTGGCATGTATAAGTTCAAAAAACACAATATCAGATGATAGTAATCCAGTCTAGCCACACCTAAACTGCTTTCCTTTGGCACTTGACAGCTGACATTCTTAGACAGGGGTGTTATGGCAGGGAAGGCAGGGGGCAACTACCTCCCCCCAATTTTAGCCTGTTGGAAAATGTAGTTCTTGTCAAACAAGTTTCTTCCATCAATACAAAAAATATGAGGCTAGGAATCCCACATTTTTGGGAATTTAAGAACAAAATTGGAATTTTGAGGACCCATATTTGCCCCGGGTGAAAATTTGCAGCTAACTGTTGCAAAAATGCAAATGTATGCCCATTTCTAATCCATGGACACAACTATTCCTAGTGTCAAACGTTCACAGCATTCTGAGCATCAGCTGTTTTTCAGTTGAGCTACGTCACTTTCCGTGTCGTCATCTTTAAACTTTTTGTCCGCGGAACTCACAACTTCATCGTCATTAGTCTCATCAGCCGCATCTGTTGAGCCTTTCTTCCTCTTACGACTTTCGTCCTCTTCAGCAGTCTAACAAACAGCCGACACATTACCCATTACCCATTACATTACCCATCAAACAACAATGCACTGCAGAAATTATCGATAAATTGCATAATAAATCACTGAAAAATTGTAATATCAATAAAAAATTTAATCCTCAAATTTTTGGTTAAAGACATATCTCTATAAACAAAATGTGGTGAAAGACACTGTAAACCGATAATAAAAGAAGTTGACCACACTGCACCACATATTTAGTTAGTCTACAAGTCTGGCAGTGGATAAGACACTCACTAATTATGTCGCAGTGCGTTTTTGACAGCAACTGTTAGCCAACTAATTTTGTATTTTCTCCACAATCAACACCACACTTAATCACAATTAATGAACAATTAATCAATTCTTAATTTCTGTAAAAATAACTAATACGTTAAAATCATTACTAGCCCTACAAGATACGTGAGTGGATTGAGTACATACTAATCAGATAAATATGAATTCAATAACACACCAAGCTACTGCTACTGTAGAGTTAAACTTCTGGCAACTAACTGTTATAACAATCAGTATATGCCCTTCTTGTTGAGCAACTAAATGCTTCGACGCCCAAGCATTTAAGTGGACGCCCTCACTCACTGCAGTAATTCACTAAAATATTTACTGTTGCTGTGACCTTAAATTTCACGCCACGATGATGCAAACCTAACTAGTTCATATGAGCTTGGTGTGGGAGGTATGTTACCGAGTCAAAATCTGTCAAAACAACAAATACCTTCAAGAGCTGTCGATATTTCTTCATTGCAAGAACTGTTAACGCAGCCTCGTCCTGGGACTCGGAAAACTCTGACGTCAGACCTTCTCTGTTCGCTGCAAACCAGTCTTCAAACGACGCCAACCTGTTGCAGTGCAACACCGAAAGCACTCTGAACGACTTGCCGGACAACTGTATACCATAACGCGCTACCAACAGCACTCGTACTGCCAGTGCTCTGACACTTTGACACTGGACACTAGCGACAGCACTTGAACCGGAGGCTATGCCAGCTGTCTCCAGAAATGTTTGGGGCCAGTGTGTTCATGCAAATGACTAAACAAACAAGCAAAGATGATGGCATAATGACGTCATAACATATGGCTGGCTGCCTCAGTATCTGTACTTGTCCATGCAGTGCTCAATGCTAAGCCTGAGCTTTGACCTGACGAGCTGGAAACTGGCATACTGCTTACTCGTACGACTTGTTTTCGAGTCCAGAGCCCGCACAAAACAGACAGATGGACTGGGAAGACCCTGTAATGTAGCCTATTAAGATAGCCACGAAATAACCGGCCATAGTAGAGGCGGGTGTGGTCACACTGGTGGTCAATAATAACAAGCTGGCCAACATTCGAACTTATGCCTCGGTACCATTATACAAAACCTACGATGTCCGACTTCTGCAACTTTCCCACATTCTGCTCTCCAATCCAACCAGTTTCACTTTTAGTTGCAGGCAGTGAAATTACCAGACAGATTCAGTAAGAAATCCAGCAATCAAACTCAGACTCAAACTGAATGCATACTTATTAACTGTCGCTGGCTTTGGTTCGACAGCTGGCAAAAACTCTGCTGGGGCTGGTGCAGACGAAGGTTTTGACGATTTGCCAGACAGAAACAGCTTCATCTGCGGCTGCTCCTATATCAGACAACACTCACCATTCAACCTGAAAAATACAGAGCTTGGAGAGAATTTATGGCATGGCTAGGCTACAAATACAAACATGATGCAAACTGGGTTAAACAATGTATGATAAGACCAGACACAATTGTGATAAGAAGACTTTCAATCTATTTCACAAGAACGTGGGCATCAATAAAGGTTGAGTATCACGGAGTCAGGCGGACATTATCTGACCACAAATCCATGCTGTATTTGGAAAATGACCGTCAAATGAGGTGCATGTATTAGAAGCCACACCTAAGATGTAAACTCTCCGCATCTATAAAAAGCGTAATATAAAAAGAGTCTGCTACAGAAACTTCTGCTGTCTGAAACTGCATCCGACCAAATGAACTAGTGTACCTAATAATGTAATGTTTCTACAAGTCTACTGTATCTAACCCTACTTCATCACTACCTCATTGCTAGTGATGATGTGATATATAATGATTTGACATATCAAAAATATCAATATATCGTTTTCGATATCGATATATTGTATCGCATCATATTGCTGGAAGAAAATTGAATTTATCGATATATCGCAATATTCAAATAGCAATATTTTTGATAATATCGCGATATTTTCTACAGATTCTTCACTATGCTGCGTGACTGGAAAGAAAGATTACAAATGAGACGAGTTAATGGTCTCATAAATTTACTAAAATCAAAATATAATTTCACCTAAAATCGTATTTTATTATCTAAATAAAGCATACTGCCTTGCTCAATGTTCACGTCTTGTTCCTATGCTTGTATAAGATTTACGTACTTATTATTTTAAAATATCGATATCGCAATATTTTGTAAAATATCGTATCGATATGGTATCAAAATTGAAATCCTGATATCGAATCATCACTACTCACTGCTGTCCACTCCATCACAGCAATTAAACAAACATTGTCGTTTATTTGTACTGCCAAGCTTCATTCAACAGAGAGACTAAAACCTTCTTGGAGCGGGGTGCGGAATTTGATGTTAAGGGCGTGCTCAGTCGGTTCTGCTTGGATCTGTCCATACTGTCAAACACTGATGAGCCTTTCTGTTGAGATTTACCACCAGTGGACACCTGGCATACAAGCAGTACTACTACTAAACACCGCAGCCAGATACTACAACACTACTACTACAAGTACACATTGCTACTACTACTACTAGTCCTACTACACGTGACCATCAAACACTGACGAGTCTTTCTGCTGAAAATCGACACCAACGAACACCTGGCACCACTGACACTACTACTTTTAAGACTAATTATGCCATATCACAATCAAACATAATAAGCCTGTGAGGTAAAATTTAACACAAAGACTTAAATGTCCAAGTCGCATCATTTTACGTAACTGTTATTAAGCGCTAATTGGTTTAATCAAACGCTAATTTGTTAATAATCATTAATAGGGACCAACCGAATTCACGGAAAAAAATGCATGATTTCACGGCAGAATTTTCAAAATGTGACAAATTTCACGGAAAATTCATGGAAAGAGTTTCGGAAATTCACGGGAAATTCATGGGCCCCACAGACGTTATTTCGAGGTGCTGCGCTAATGCAAACGAAGAAATTTCTGAACAAAGAATATTTACTACACTAAGTCAAGACTCAAGACAGTCAACGTCAACTACTTAGTGCTGAAGTGTGACACGTAGCAAACAGCAACATCCGTACAAAAGCTGCTGATAAAACTCTGGAATTGTCATAAATTAAACTAAAAGCGCTAAAATTCACGAAAAATCACAGATTTCACGGAAATCAGAGTTTTTCACGGAAGAACGCCAATTTCACGGAAAATGTCACAGCCATGAAATCGTGAATTAAGTTGGTCCCTAATCATTAAGATTCTGGTTGTTAATACATCTCAATACCCTAAAAATTAGATCTAAAGTATTCACTTTCCCTTTTCACAGTTTCGGTCACTTTTGAAAATGTGATGTCACGTACAGCAGGGTTGCTAACTGTTTTTATTGCCTCGAGTCAAATGCAGCTTCATTTATGACCAAATAGCCTCAAAAAGGCCAAATTTTTCATCAATATTGAGCCAACTAAAAAACCACAATATTCCAGCACATCGTTAATTTTAGTAAATGCGCACCTCTAGCAGTGAACAGATAAACAATGACGTTATTTCTGATGTCACCTATGCATCATTACTTGTACCGTAATTCCGACATTATTCTGAGTAAAACCAACAGATTTGCTATGTTTTCAATGTGAATGTCAGTTCGGCAACAAGCGTCCTGTGAGTGACGTCACCAGTTATTGTGGCACGTTTGAGTGCGTTCGGCTGGCACAACATATTTCGCTGAAAATCACTTCAAAGTGATGTTTTCATTTCATTAAATCAGGATATTATTAATTAGTGTTACATTCTACACAGTGTCTAAAAAAACAGTCAAAATTGTTATTGGCATAACTTTGTCAAATTTCCACCAACTTTGATAATTTTTGGCATAAAGATGACCAAGATAATATTATTATGTACGGTGCACTCACTTACCACCTCACCTAATTTATGTCAATGCACTACCGTGTGAAACATAGATGCTCCAAACTGTTACATTACGTGGCGATTATTTGCATCACACTTTGGCATAAATTTTAATTTGCAAGCAAGTTGTTATACAAACTTATAATTCTGTTAAATAATTCACATTTTTGTATTTTGTGCCTAATTAACTCGTTACAGCATTTATTTAAGACAAAAACTCAGCATAATGCAACAATTTGAAGCATGTGTTTCACACGGTAGTGCATTGACATAAATTAGGTGAGGTGGAAAATGAGTGCACCTTGCATAATTTTGTCATGTTAGCCATCAACATGCCAAAAAGTATAAAAGTTAGTAAAAATTCGACAAAGTTATGAAAAAACAATTTTGACTGTTTTTTTTCTGAGACGCGGTGTAATGCTGGTGTACACATATTTAGTCAATATCATTCTGTCATGCAACCTGGTCCTTAAAAACACCTAGCATGCATAACAGAGCCAAACAGAAGCTATACAGCTATCATCACACAACTAATCCATTATAACTACAAAACTACACTAAAATTGCTACCAAAATCATTCATGCCTTTAAAATAAAAAAAATAAATGCAAGCAACGTTACATTTTAAACAGAAAGTAGAAACAACAACATTAAATCTGTTGTATGACAAATTACTTTGAATGGATTTTTCTTCATTGTCTGTGAGTCGGATATTGACGGTATCATTGGACTTCGGCTGTCGTCTCTGCGTGACAAGAAAGCTGTACAAACCAACATCAAAAGTCACCCAGATCTACATGGTTTTTCATAAAAACAACCCCTTTTTCTTTCTTTCATAATTCACTCAATTGACGACCAATTTTCATGAAATTTTTTAAAAGTTGTAGCTGAAGAAATAAGAATACAAATACAACAATATCATTGCACTAAGTTGGTTTTACCTGAGCTGGCAATTCTAAAGATGTCGAAAAAATATGAAAAATCATTCGTCATATGCAGCTGCAGGCATCGAAAACAGCATCGAAACATGGAGGATTACCGGCTTCACCGTATAGTTACAAATAATTGTCAGCCAATTGTTGTGGATAATACACATACTGGGAAGTGGGCGGAGGATGGGACTGTCTGAGCGTCTGGGCATCTCTTGATGACCATTAGTGTCCATGTTTACGCTGTTGTCATCATCGTCATCATCATCTCTGTGTGGAAGAATGACGTCATCATGCCGACCGTTCATACTATAACGATGATGATCGACGTTATAGCGGGTAGACGACGACGCCAAGCCATCATAATCACTGCAGATAAATACAAAGCAGCTATACCATAATAACAAGGTTTACAGAGCACAGAACAAGAAACATCCAAGCGTGCTAATTAAGAAACTTTGTGTATCATATGCGTACCATTGGCGTAAATTTTGACATACATACAAATTTGTACGTACAATAATCTCTATTCACAAAAACTGTCATATCGTACCGATTGCGTAAAAAAAGTTCTAAAAAAAGTTCTAAATCAAACAGCACTTGTGTTTACATTCACGTCGAGAAAAATGTGGGTGTGGCTGTTTGTTATTTTTAGCAAAATGTGTTGTCATTTTTGTACTAATAGTTGTTCTAATGTGCTGAATTGGCACAAATTTATGCCAAGTTTATGCACTGCGTTAAATGTAGAACTTGCATATGAACTTCGTACGCAAGAAATCTTGCATACCGTACGACCTTTCGTGAATAGCACACCGAGATCACCAACAGAAGTTAAACATAGCATGCTCCACAGAACAGGTTTTACACAGACGGAAAAAACCAGTGGCGTTCATATCAGAATCTATTCAGGAAGACTGTTCCAAGCGGCAAGTCAGTTCGACAAAGTGGAAGCTGTACTCTCTGAAATTGGTTTTTATGCTTGGCTTCACGCTGGCAACTGTGTTGGCAGATCTGAGTGAGGTTGACCAGCGGACTGCAAAACTGTCGGAACACAAGCATTATGTTTTTAGTAAAGTGTTTTCACAATTTACTCACAAGAGGCCACAAATAAATAAAATGACTTACAAGGCCAAAGCTACAAGAAACATCTTAGAAGGGGGCACAAGAGTAGATGGAGTATAAGTCAGTAAAGTCACATTATAATGAAGACAAGAAATGTTCATGAAAACAAACACTCTATACCAGACTGAGCTACGTTGAGTCTCGATGTTTCTTTCATCATCGGCCTTCTGTTGAGCAATGCTGCCGAGTCGCTCGGCAAGCTGCATCAAATGCAGTCGGCTGGCGTACTTGATAGCCAGCTGGACGGTACGCGAGTCGGGCATCAGCTCACACAGCTCCGACGCTCGCATCTCTCGACCGGACTTGCACGACAACTGCAACAACAGCAATACATCTCACAGTGACCCAGCATCTGCTGGGAATTTTCTGGGGATGGCTGAAGGGTGCACGCTACGACCCAAGTCCGAACAATAAAACAACAAATGGCAGATATACTGGCACCTGCATGCTAACTACAACGTACAATATACGCCGTACATTGTACAAAATTCACCAAATTGTTATATCATTGCCACTGCACACAAGACATCCATGTATGCCGCACCTTATACTGACAACAACCGTTAATGCTTATTTCACTATGTGGCCGTAGGCATACATCTAACTGCACGAAACCATAACCCTGAGTCCCTGACGTAAGACCTACTGAGTTTCACCTGGCACACCAATAACTGACATTACTCATGCCACGCAAAACATGTTCCACACAAAATTTTTAGAGCTGTCAAATTAACACGTTAATTAACGCATTAATGTGTTAATAAATGAACACGCATTTAAAAAATTAATGCACAAGTGTAAATTTATTTAGTTTACTAAATTCTGTGAAGCAATGGTTCCAATATTCCGTTAAACTGTTGTTATTTGACAATCAAATGAATTCAAGTAACTAAACTGTAGTTGCCGTTCCATCACTACTGTAAATAAATATTATTTAAGTGACAGGCTAATAATAACTCCCCTCCCCTACTCTACTACTCGACAAACCTGTTGTGTCATCCTGAGTGTGTTAATTATGCGTTAATTAATGCATTAAGGAAATTAACGTAGCGCGTTAATGCATTAAAAAAAATTAACGCTTCGACAGCTCTGAATTTTTAGTTTTTTTTGGTTAGGAGACAATACAGAGAAACAGATGGAAGGATTACAACTGCAATGAGACCTATGAATAGAGCTGTATGAAGAGAGACGAAAACATGTTGAAGTGACATACTGCAAAGAGACGCATCAAAGACTCTTGCTGTGTTACGGTCGTTTCTGACTTGACATTCTCGTTGAACATCTGTCCTTCCGTCTGCTGACGATCAATATGTTCACCAAACAGCACTGCACGCAAGTAACCTTCCTGGCAAAGACAGACAGAGACAATTCAACTACTGCGATCTGCAAGCCGTGGTCAGCTGCAGGTTCCACAGATCAAGATTTCAACCTCGCTTTTGGACATGCTGGTCCAACTAGTTGGAACGCTCTGCCGAACACTCTCAAATGCAGTACACACTGTTTACCTACTTCTGGACATCATTTTTACTCCTCGTTCTACTAGCACATTGAGCGCATTTGAAATTATTACAGTTAATGCACGATATAAATTACTTACTTACTTCAAGCTCAAACCGCAACAGCAATAAAAGCTTTTCTGACCAATAAACTATCCAACTGACTTGTTACTAAAACACAAAGAAATCAAATTCAACTAGAAATTTGGAGCAAAGCCGAACGTGAGTCCGCCCGGCGCCCTAAGTCCGATTGGGGGGAAATTAGCCCCGGCACCAGTCACGTGGCCTGAACTCAAATGCACTGGCATACTCCGATATATACACTGTGTCTCAAAAAAAAGCATGTGACTACATTTTTGGCAATAACTGGAACAATGAATGTCCGATTATAATAATTTTTGGCACACTTATTAATGAGACTATATG
>Ga0209671_1007097_pt1 | contig 11581 bp, 6 predicted proteins | sample WorMetHERISLAND2_2_FD_187401 | JGI IMG/M metagenome (GOLD analysis project Ga0209671, IMG submission 187401) | Marine gutless worms symbiont microbial communities from Max Planck institute for Marine Microbiology, Germany - Olavius geniculatus... | ecosystem: Host-associated > Annelida >...
GTCCAGCCGGGACAGGACGAGGGCGACGACGAGTGCTTGGTAAACGGGCGTCGGCACCGAACGTCGAATGCTGCGCAGCTGACGAAGAATGGCAAAGCAGCTGGCAACGGTTTTCTGAACATGGCATCGCATGCTAAGGTCAGCGTCGAAGTAAATTCCAAGATCTCTGACTGACTTTGACGGGCTGAAGAAGTCGGACCCAATTCTAAGACCTGACGTGGGCAACTGATGACAACGATGAGCTGTTGCACACCAGAGCAGGTCGGTCTTGCCAGTGTTCAGCTGTAGACGGTTGGCCAGCATCCACGCGGCGACGTCGTCGACACATGCAGATAGGCGCACCTGGAAGTCAGCGGGCTAAAACTGCCACTGCTGATAATCCAAAACACAACCTGACTTGTATGCTGTTGGTTCTGCAGTGTATCATTCCAACAGCCCGACCTCAGCAGGCTTGGCTTCATAATGTACCTATTGGCTCTATCAAGAGCTATTAACTAATTGCACACTCCTCTCGCAAGCAAAACAAACCTCCAGAATAACACAAACACAAATTCTACAAGCTCATCCGTTGCTAGAGGCTTTGCTGATGCTGAAGTCATCTGCAGTAACAGAAACAACCATCACTGGTAACACTGCATACTCACCACCAGGACTTGCCATTTGAGGCGACTTATTGGTCGATCACCTAAATTGATCGTCTAAACACCTACCAGGCAATCAATTTTTCGATCGCCTACTTGCTGGACACAGTCGGTGATTTTTGATGGCCAGATTGACGCAAATTTGCGATCATTCAGTTTTCACTTTGCCGTCGTTTGGGGTATATGCACAGTCGGAACAGAGTCCACCAGAAAAATGATTTTCTTCAAAACAATGATGCGGATCTTTTAGATGCTCCCCACCAGCATAAAATATTACATTTTGTCATAAAATTTTATGCAAAAACACTAGCGATGACCTCACGCAACGTACAGAGTAAGTATTAAATGAGTCCACTTCGTTGTTTTTTTTATTTATCTGGGGTGCTCACACTTACAGGCATGCTCATATTAGACGCACTTCACGAATTCTTTCTAGAAGAGAAAAAAACAATGGGAAGAAAAGGTAAGGAAAACTAGCAAAAAAAGAAGGCAGAAAGGAAAGGGAAAGGTTGATGGGACTTGAGAGGGTGGTTGCTTTCTGGTTCTGAAAGAGGAGGAGTAAGCACCTCTAGATCTTATGTCCACACTTTACAGTGGTACTATATGTCCCCATCATAATCAATGGTTATCGATCGTCTACCCTGTGCGGCACGATCAATTTTTCAATCGCCTCTGATTTTCAAATGGCAAGTCCTGCTCACCGCTGATGATAAAAAACTTAAACATGGGTCTTTTTAGATATGAATACCTACATTTCTTGACTCCATAGCACTATATAAATGCTGTATTATTATTATTATTATTATTTACTAAAAATAAAATACCGAGTGCTCTGTTGAGCATCCAAATCTTCATTTGGTGGCACACTGTTCACAGCAGTCTCTGTCATCTTCTGGCTGTATTTTTGTAACCAAACACACAAGCACAACATTCACACACATCACAACACTCACTGCGTATTGAGACTACTTTACTGATCTTTAGAACTCAAATGAAACCAAAAGTTCATTATTCACAGAGAAATAAGTTAAACTAGAAATTTGGGGCAAAGCCCAACGTGAGTCCACCCGGCGCCCTAAGTTCGATTGGGGGAAATTAGGGGGCAGGTAAAATTTCCCCGGCATCAAATTCACGTGGCCCGAACTCAAATGCATTGGTATACGCGGAACGCGCATTGTCGACTTAGGGTAGGTCAACATGAGCGCTTATAACTTTGTTCATAGTGGACCGAATTTCACAAAAATTTTTTTGTTCAACGCCCAAAAGATCGCTTTCGTCAACGCCGTTTACATGTTGTCGCTATCTTCATCGTTTCCAGAGATATTTGTGCTCAAACTCGAAAGTTGTCGTAAATCGCACAGATTTTTGCACGTTTTTTGCTCTCCCAAATTTTAAGGGGGGTGGTGCCCCCAAAGTTGTACTTGCGTTAACACCCCCACCTAGAGACACGTCAAGTTTCGTCGGGCTACACCCCCTAACTCCGAAGTTATAATGGCTCATTTATTGCATTTTAAGCCAATTTTTGACCCCCCTTTGAAAAAAGTTGTAAGGGGGGCCGCCGTCCCCGATGGACGGTGGGCTAGCAAGACTTGGTCATTCTCTAGCGCATGTAAAAATTTGGGGGCGCAGCACCCCCTAGGGGACGAAATATGGTCTTCCAGGTAATGCGACTTAGGGTAGGTCAAAATGAGCCATTATAAATTGGTTCGTAGAAGACCGAAGTTTACACAATTTCTTTTGTTCAACGCGGAATTAACTGTATTCGATAACGCCATTTACTGCTTGTCGATATCTCTATCCAGTTTAGAGATATTTGCACTCAAACTCGAAAGTTCTCGTAAAACGTACTAAATTTTGGACGTTTTTTGCCCTCCCAAATTTTAAGGGGGGCGGTGCCCCCAAAAGTTGTACTTGCGTTAACACCCCCACCTAGAGACACGTCAAGTGCCAAAGTTTTGTCGGGCTACACTCCCTAACTCCGAAGTTATAATGGCTCATTTATTGCATTTTAGGCCAATTTTTGACCCCCCCTTCGAAAAAAGTTGTAAGGGGGGCCCCCGTCCCCGGTGGGGGGTGCGCTAGTAAGACTTGGTGATTCTCTAGCGCGTGTAAAAATTTGGGGGTGCAGCACCCCCTAGGGGCCGAAATATGGTCTTAAGAAAATTGCGCTTTAAGGGGGTACGATTTCACATCTAAATCTCCAAGGTCACTGGACCAAGCTTCACCGTACTTGTTTCGCCTGACGTAGGAGGAATCGCCATACATGGAATGACTATCCGATTTTGAATATCTTCATCCTTTTCGGAGATATTCGCTGCCGAACTTCGAAGTCGTCCGAAATCGGGCCAAATTTTGCATGTTTTTCGCCCCCAAAATTTTTTTGGGGTGCACCCCCCAAAATTTTGGATTGGCATTGTAAAATTCGGCCTAATACTGACCATCGTGCAAAATTTCAAGCCGGTCGGCCCACGCATCTCGGAGATCTCATGCTCGGAAAAAAAAAAATAAATAAAACATCATGCGTAAAACATTTAGTCCTAATTAATGATCCGACTGGAATCAACTATCTGCCCAGTAAGTGAAGTCAGTAGCAGTGTCAGTCACCTATTTTTTCTGGTATGATCACAATAAAAACCTGAGTCTAATGCATCCTAGAAAATCACTGAGAAACAGTTTGCATGTCAAGCTTACAGCATCGCTCAGTCAATACAAAGTCCAAGTATTGACAGTTACCAATTTCGGAGAGGACAAATATGAATGCAATTACAGGAATTAACCAGCTAACATTCTGACTGGAGATCAAAAATCAAAGGACAACCAGATAACAGGGTTTTCCACGAATCTGATAACTTAACATCGCACTGCATGAGTAACCAATTTCGAATCATTTTTCAGCGGTAAATTTTCCGATGGACTGAAAGTGTTGCAAAATGCCAAGTAAGTCAAATCTGCAACTTACATTTGTTTGGCAGGTTTGCACTTTTACATAATTCTTCAAATTTGGCATTGAATTTTCTATTTTGTTAATAACACTCAATTTTGGCATAAATCTGATAGTAAAGGACAACCTTGCCTATTATTATTAAAAAATTGGCATTTTTTGTCAGTAGAATATACGAGGGTCGTTCCATAAATAAGTTAAATGGTGCCATTCCAGTAATTTTTAAAATAGAAAAAAAATCTGAAATATACATTTTGTAGGGAATTTAATTCTGAACATAAGTAGAAATTTTTTTCATGATGACTTCATTATTGTGACGTCATCTGATAATAGAACACAGTGTAGTTGTGCATTACTTTAAGTACCAGTAATTTAACGAGCTCAAAAGTGACAAACAGATAAAAAAAGAAAAAACAAATAAACTTGACAAGTTAATGTCGTTTCTTTAAATGCTAAACATAAGTGCTTCATGTTGCAACATCATTCGAGTTCATTCAAACATTTGTCTCAATTGTCAACAAGTTTCTGCATGCCCGATGCAAAAAACAACGCTGGCTGCTGTTCCAGCCACTGACGAACGACTGACTGCACCTCGGCATTTTATGCAAATTTCTGCCAACCTACCATTTTCTTACATCAAATGTGTACTGTTCGCGTTGTAAAACACTTGTTGCCATATATTTGATGCATTTCAGAGTGAATCTGATTTGCATTAAGTCTTTTTGTCCACAAAACAAACAAAATAGTACTCTGTTCTTTATGGGATAATTTCAGTGGCAACGTCACTTTATTTAATGTTTATAAATGACATCACAGTGACGTAATCCTAACAAAACTCACATGTGGTACTAAGAATTAAATTACAAAACGCTATACTACATTTCGGATTTTTCCTAGTTTAAGAATTAATGGAATGGCGCCATTTTGTAAACTTATTGATGGAACGACCCTCGTATTAACTTAGTATTTTCAGCCAAACAGCAGGACACGATGCACCAGTGGATTGAGTGATATCCACCGGTCAATTAAACAACACAAAATACATTATACTACCAGTGAAAGAGGACGGTCTCAGACAGCTGAGCAGGACAGTGTTGAACAGCGCCTGCTGGCGAAGCAATGATATCACGGCCGGGACACTAGTCGGAAGTGAGAACATGATCTTTGATACAAGAACCCCAAACTGCAGTCCACCATCGGATGATTCCGATGAACTGGACACATAGTAGCGATGAACTTGACCTCCAGGCAACACCTGCAACAAACAATTGAGTAAGCAAGTAATTTACACAGCATTTCAACCGTAAATAATTTCAAACATGCTGGGTGTGCTAATGAAAGATAGAAAGAGTGGAGAGGCAGGGAATAAAAAAGTAAGCTGTCATATACAAAATATCTGACAGTGTATGTGCGCTGCTTTCAGCAGTAATGAAGAGCGTTCCAAGCTTTAGCGGAGACTTGTCAGAAACGATTCAGAAATGATCATAAAACAAGACAGCCTAGCACATCACTTCAATTGCAATGCAATGCAACGCATAAGTAAACAACAACAGTCTAACTATCAAGCTGCAGCATTAAACGATACTAAGGTCTACGTACAAACACTCTCAAATTATAAAGTGTAATGCAACCAACATCAGCTGTTGGATTTCAGTGTCGCAGTAAAATGACACAGTGTAGAACAAAAAGATGAAATTACTACGAGTCTTGCACACATACCACTTGCGAGTGTTTAGACCAAGCGTCCGAGTCCTTCACTTTGCCACGCAGCAGCAGCTCAACCAGCACAGCAGCCAGCGGCCTCTCAGCAGCACAGTCCACTGACTCTACTCCTGCAGCAGGCAACAACAAACAAGCATCCTATGTCTGAATGGTTCCCAGCTGGCTATGAGTACATACGCGAGATATGTGTCGGTTTTGAGAAACGTCGCATGTCCAGTGCTAACGATCGTTGACGTTTTACGCTGAAAAGGCACACACCAGTTACCCTGGTCCTGGGGAACATTGACACTATTTTTAGTTAAGAGCCTGCAAAGGATAAATGGATGGGCAAGAACAGTAATGTGACCTGTCAAGAAAGCCACATAATACACAATAATTTTTTTTAAATGTAAAAAAAGAATTAATTACAAATTGCAAATTTTGATGTAAGTGCAAAACGCATAACTGCTGCTACGACACCGGTAAACGAAAGTGAATTTATTATGATGGCAAAAAAACTGACAGTTTGAACAAATGTTCAACTGTTTATTCTTGTTGTAAATGACTTTACATCCAACCAAATCTGCCATCTGGGCATTGAGGAACAGTCATAAAAACAAAACATAAAACCGCTAATCAGTGCTGACTGCTGCCGAGGATTCAAAGCCAAAATCTTTGAGGCTCCATCTGACACAATAAACTTTTAACCTAACAAATGCGGCTGCTGAATAGCATCAAATCCGTCAAAAGGTTTAAGCAACGTGCACAAATGTGACAGAAAAATGACAGACCATGCTACTGCATAGAAACAGACAGAATCACTTGTGCTACAAACAGCAATTCTGCCAAAAAACAACCTATAGTTTCAAACTGCAAATTCTCCAGCAAAACAAACTCTTCTAAGCTGGCAACAGAGTCAACCAGCATAAGCCAAACAACCGACCGGTAATACGCCGAAGTCGCTCTATGACTGGTGAAGAGATGGCAATAGGAGGATGAAGAGACAGGACAAACACAGCCGGCAACATAGAGCTGTTGCTATTGGTCAGTGACGACACAGGCAAACTAAAATACCATGAACACCACACAACAACACAGATACAGCAATGCTTTTAACACAAGTAATAGTATGTCTACATTAACAACGAGCTTTCTGCAATCTGATAGTTTAAGGAGTATTTTTATAAAATGACAAACATACACGCAACAGGAAAAGATATTGCATACTAAATACATATAGACACTGTAAAGAACTGGAATTGACCTAACTAATAGTCAATTAACTGCATGGTTCAAACCACATTAAAATTAATAAGTTACTTCTCATCACTGCTGCAATGTGTAGCATTAATCTGTGAGCATTTGGAAAAAAAAAACAATAAAACCCAATAAGTAGTACAATAAATAAAGTCATAATAAACCATTATACACAGCATAGCAGTCTCACAAGTTAGAGGCAGTAACACATGACAATAACATTTGTTGGAAAACAATCACAAATGAATGGTAGGAGGAATGGCATCCAACCAGTAGAAGGTCCTGCTGCAACAACAATGTGGAAAAATGCACGTTTAAGCGGGTGTTGGTAATCTATGGTAATATGAAATGCGGAATCGGGTGGGAAATCTGTGGAATGAGAATTGTGGAATGCACCTGATTGGTCAGTTTGAAAAATCACGTGACCACGCCGATTCCACAGATTAAACACCCCTCCGGACCGTCGCTTTTGTAGTAAACTGTGGAATGTGCAAACTGTGAAAACGCAAAAACATGTATGCCATCGTGCCTGCACTGTAGTTAACATCAGTGAATACAACGCATGTGTAGACATATATTGTAGAAATTAATAACCCACACAGACACATGTAGGCATATATCTAATGCTTAAGGTCTGTCCAACAGCAATGGTGCATACGGCCTAGCAATCATGCAAACTGTTTATCGGCAAGATGTCTATTCTGCTTTTTATTGTCATAATAGTGATCCTATCACTACAACTATTGATTATTTGTTTTATTTTATTTTCTATACCATAATTCACTTTTTGCTGTTAATAGTTTGAATGTGACAACTGTCAATGCAATAAATACATGAAAAAGAAAAATAATAAACACAGCAAAAATACACAGAGTTTGCCTAGTGTCTTTACAAAAGCAGAGAGTGGTCGATCGATGAATGGAGGCAATTAAAGCATGCATGCTGAGATAAAATGCGCTAACCTAAACTTGGCCGCATCTTGCACGTCATGGTGTAAAAATTCAAATTCAGCTACAGAAGCCACCAAACTACATGTCCGTTGCATGTGCATGAGTGAATACAGAACCCGTGCTGGATCAATGGACCAATTGAGCCTAGGCTATGATGACCTACATTTGAACGACTCGTCATCACATGCAGTAAGAACCACAGTGCTATACATCACCTTAGCGCACCCAGCCATTCCACAATTTGCGTTCCACATTTTATCCACAATTCCGCAGGTTTTTCCCACAGTTTTCATTCCATAGATTACCCACCCCATTCCGCATTCCACATTTCCACAGATTACCAACACCCTGTTTAAGCTACTATGCCTAACGTGCCATAAAGTCTGCACAAAAACTGGTCAGACAAATTTCGGAAACAATCAAACAATAGTAGTAGTAGAAGACAATCGGTTTATGAACTGCAGACGTTAAGTGATAAACCTTTTGCCAAAGCCGGCATCATGAGACTTGATCAGTGGGAGAGTCTGTAGTCGACGTGGGCTGCTGCGCTCAATGCCAACTGTCACAGTGTAACCAACGTTGTTCTCAACAATTGCTGCACAGATACACATGCATCAGTCTGTCACTCTGTTGATCGAGAATCAATCACTTGTTGTTGTTGTTGTTGCCACAGCGAGCCTGTCAGGTGCCCCAAAGAGATGAGGAATTTCACCAGGTTGTTACCATCGTGAAACTCATCTGATATGTCTATGGAGTTACCAAAGTGCTGCTGTCCTTCTGCTGCCCACTTTAAGCAGAAAAGCAGTAAATGTTAAGCTGTTTCCTTGCCATTTCCACGGTGGGGACAGATTGGAGATGGAATTTGTCCAATGAAGGCTTGGTATGAGGCTGTGGAGGTCAGTATGTTGAGCCTTAATTGATGAACTGCTCTCTGTGCTTGCCGATGAACAGCAGAAAGCATTCTGCGGCTGAGTTGTACACTGCAGCATCTCAGGTGCCAGTTTGCGGTGCCAGTCAGTTTGCTTTGAGCCATCTTCTCAAATTCATTGCAAAATGACTGGATAATGAACTGGACAGACAATCACTTACACAAAGTGTAGTAGTAAACAAGCTTTGATACAAAAATCCAACAAAATTACGAAAACTGACTACGTAAAATCAGAAAAAAATTAATTAAAAATCAGTCTGAGAACAGTCACTTGACTGGTAATGTTTTAAGGTTTCACTTGAAGAATGCATCCTGATGGTGGCAAACTGTTCTACGCAGCACCTAGTTAATGGAGATGCAAGAGCTAAAAGATTAAGTAATGCTGTAGGCCTAACTCTGGTCTGTTCACAGGGAAAAACATCAAAACATACTGAAGATCATGGGGAAACTAGTCAAGAAATGGCATTTTTCTCATCTTGATTTCAGAGCATCAGATATCTAACCCGTACAACTTTCCGCTTCAAAACAACATGGTTACATTCAAAATGAATAGAAAACTGCCTGTTAGTATAGCATGAGTGTGAGTATGTGTGCACTATATAGCCAACCATATCAACAAAAGTGAGTAATACAATAACAGACTAATTGCAACTAAGAAATACAGCAAGTATACTACAAACACTTGCACAATATATGCATATAAGCAAGTAATAAGCATGAATGCCTTCTATAGTCATCGGTGTTGGCCGAAGAGTCTTGTGGTTCAGCAGGTCATAAGGTCCAACAAAGTAGGTCAGTTTCATTGGCAAACCTAATAAGCACAGAAATACATCCGTCAATATTATACCACGGCCTCTGCATTAGTACAATAAAAACAAACCACGCAGGGCATAGTACACATCACTGCCATTTATCATTAATATCATTAATAATTACTTCCGTTTTCAACTGATGCTATAAACCAAGCCTTCCAATACCCAAGCACTATGCACTGCAGGCATTAGCTAACATACTGTTACCAGGTAACATGTAAACAATATCGTTGCACAGAACTCAAAAAAAACAAGATCCTTTCTAGCTAGCTACAAATTCACCTTTAACAAGCTCAAAGTCCGCACAGCCAGAATATTAATCAATGCAGATTAGCCGAAATACTTCATAACTCCAAACAGCAATGATATTTGCACTGAGACGTACTGAAAGGCACAGTCACTAATCTGATGAATGACAATGCAACAACTCACCACCAACTCTTGGCGTCAGCAAGCCAAGCGGCGTTTTATGTATGTAACTGGCAACATTCGGCACCGCACTAAAACATCACCAATCATCACGTTCATCAGAAAAAAATTACACATCAACTCAAGACAAGTATCTGCTAATTTCACACTTGCTCCTTATAATTTGGCCGTGAAACATAAATAAATAAATAATAAATAAACCTTATACAAAAACAGGCTTATAAGAGTAATTACAGTAAATTTACAGCCAGAATATTGTCAAATATATCGTATTTCAGCTTGTGCCAGAACCAACAGGTGATTTCGTGATTTAATAGCTGGGTGTCGGATTTGCGACCACTAACAAGTGTCAGACTAACGATCGCAAGGTTTGGGGGCTTGACTCCAAGTCGGGTTGCTATCAATTGGTTACTACTTGGATGGATGTCTGCAGAAAACCATAAACCATCTAAGGTATATAAATAACACGAGGTCAACTCAGCCTTCCATCCCTCCGGGGTAGGTAAAATGAGTACCAGGCTACCTGGCTGGGATTAAGTTGGGGCAAATTCACTTGTGTCAGGTGGCACGTAACACTCTGTGATCCTATAAGGCAGGTGACGCTCCGTAGCCCTGCGATGGGTTCCTATAAAGAGCTAACACAACCTTTAACCTGTAATATGCTGCAGTGCATACCTTGATAGTTTATTAAGGGACATAAGATCAGCTTCCAAAGCTTGCACTGCTGAATAGACTTGCTTCCGCATCTTCCTGCAGACACAGTCCACATCATCACAGTCATCATGTATTTGTCTGAGATAAAGAGTTAAGTCAATAAATTACAACCAATGACAATAAAATACAGTGAAATAAATAAAATAAATTTTAAAACAACAGTAATAGAGTCAGTCAGCAACTCAGTCTCTGATAATAGAGTATGCCTCAGATATGCTAGCAAACAGGAGATAAGAAGGGCTGGCTTGATAAACTAATAAATGTCTTTAAACAGTAATGCTAGCAACAGAAGATGAAATCGGATGTAAAAACTAAAAAATGTCTTTAAACAATACTAAAGAGTTTGCTGTGGTGGTGTCCAATTCTCCCACAACTCATGCAGCAGAAAAGCAGCCACTGGCCATAAGCTAAGTACATCATTCTTAGTCCAGCATATTAGACTAGCTAAATGCCAACATCAAACAATGAAATAATGCATCAGTTTACATCCGACATGAAAACGCACTTGTCACTGTCAACGTTGTACAGTGCAACCAGAGCATCGAGATGTCGCTTTAGTTCATCAAATCTACCGGATTTCATTACGTCCAGCAGCTCTGGGCAGCTCTGTCACAACAGCACAATCAACATTCAACAAACCCATTATCGACAGTTCACAGCACAGTGCGACAAGTTCTGATGTAGATACTACAGCTGACTGTAACTTGTAATAACAGGTGGTAATTACGTATGTGGCAGCTTGCCATGGCTGGAAACACACTGATCCCATGCAAAAAGTTGCTCTACACCTGACCTGGCCTTAGATAGATAACAAGTAAACCATCTCTAATTTGATATATGTATTATGTAACAAATCAACCAGGTTGACTCAGTCTTCTAGTCTCCATAGAAAAGTAAAATGCGAATCAACTTTTGCAATGGTAGATGTTGGCATTACAGCTGTCTACAGAGTGTTCCAAAAAAACGGATACCCAATTTTATTTTCGGGATAACTTCGGTAATTCAGCACCGACTTTAACCATTTTTTCACTGTTACAAGCAGAAATTTATGGCGCGTAAACGTGAAGTTCTTTCACCCACCCCACCTTTATTGTGTGACCACATTACCTAGCAAAACAAACACTGTCAAAGCTACAGTGGTCTCGGAGAACAGGCAACACATAAAGATATCAATTTCGTAGCATAAAATAGTTAAGCTTACTTACTTA
>Ga0209671_1007098_pt1 | contig 11581 bp, 6 predicted proteins | sample WorMetHERISLAND2_2_FD_187401 | JGI IMG/M metagenome (GOLD analysis project Ga0209671, IMG submission 187401) | Marine gutless worms symbiont microbial communities from Max Planck institute for Marine Microbiology, Germany - Olavius geniculatus... | ecosystem: Host-associated > Annelida >...
ACGTTATGCTAGCTCCGCCCACTTGCTTGTGAGTTAGATAAAATTGGCTAGCGTAGAATTCTATGTTAGAATTCTCGTAGAATTCTTACTTGCGCGTTTCACACTTATCGTGAGAACTAGTGAGAACTACTGAGCCGTAGAAGTGAGATTCTCAGAGAAAAAAGTGCAAAACGCGCCTCATATATGTGATTTCATGTGATATGACTAGGACTGCAGAAATGAACGATTAATTAATCGACTGATCTTTTATGAAACTAATCCATGAAATTTTTTTATTCAATTAAAATTCAATTAAAATTTTGGACTAAATGTATCACTAACATGACTAATCTACACTGTGTCCAGAAAAAAGTAACCCCCTAGACATCGTACAATAAAAATGTTAAATTTAAACGAATTTAAATAAAATTTTGTGCACTTAATCCACAATAAATTGCTGCAAAGCTCACAAAATTTTGTTCAAAAATATTATTTTTGAGCAGAGTTATTAACTGTTAAATATCGATAACAAAATATCTCTGTTGCCAATATGGCATTACATAAGCAAACCCCACAGTTAATATACATTTTCGTAACTACAACAAAAAACATTCGATTTTGGCAAAATTCAGCATCAACAATGCATCATCAAGTGGCAATCCAAGTGCCAAATTTCAGTTAAATCTGCCAAAGCAAATCATAGTAATTACCGTGGTTTTAGCGAGGTAACCCCACAACAATTCAGTTTCAAGGCGTCTTTGTGTCTGACGTAATCCAGTCTAAAAAACCTGAGATTGAAGTGTTTTGGAATCACCGAACTAAAGCTGCTGTAACTACTGTTTGCTTTGATTGATTTATTTGACATTTGGCATTTCGATTGCCAATGGACGATGTGTTGTTGAGATCAATTTGATCGGCCATCAAATGTGCATGGAAAAATGGGACCCGAATAGCCTATTCTGTGCTGATGTGCCCTTAAGAAACTACCCACTTCACTTCACTGCCACCATACTTCTCTGCGTTGCTACACTACCTTGTGAAATTAGCACATTTTCAAATATACCCAGAATGAGTACACAGCACAAGCTGACCTTCTGACACTATTATCTAATAATTTTCATACTTAAATCAAACTATACTTAATTTTCAATACATTGGCAAACATAAGGAAATCACCAGATGAGACGTTTTTTGGACACAGTGTAGTATATACTACCATACCAGCTACAAGAACACCATAAATTTCAACCTGACGGCGCGAGCGACGTCTGCAAACTCAAGTAGATCATATTTATGCAACAGCTCAAACTTGGGCATGTGACCCTGCCAGCAGAAAACAACAACAACCACACTGCATCTTTAAAAAAATCCGGACGCCTGCCGCATGTTCAAATAACTCAACAATCTTGGTGCAATATTAACGAATTTTGATACAAAAATACAAAATTTAAATGTGAATGCATTTTAAAACGTTAGCTATTTTGTAAAACACATTAAAACGTAGTGTAGATAGCTCAAGCTTTGGTCAATGCTCGAGACCTTTAAGAAATGTCCATCAGCTATGCGTGCGCAACATTTTGTGAATCCAGGGGAAGAGGGGACAACAACGTCCTGGGGGAACTTTGTCCATTTCACACCCGTCCAAAGAATTCTGTCTGAGCGGATTTTATCCGCGGAAATTTTGGCCGCAAGATTTTGTCAGTTTTAAACCCATCCAGTAAATTTTGTCCAGAGGGATTATGTCCCGAAGAGATTATGCAGAGGGGGATTTTGCCAATGCCAAATGTAAGCTTTCCTCAAAATTTGAGGCAAATCCATTTGTAGCATTTCCGTACTCCTGCTAACAAACAAGAAATATTATTAGATTGTCGCCAATCTAATGTACTTCTTGTGGGCATTATTTTCCCCTGCATTTTTCTAATTGTGTTTTCATTCTTTTCGGCTTATATTAGAAACCCGGCGTCTATTTGAGATTGAGACCGGTCTAATAATATACAAATAGTGACTGGCGTCGAGGTCGTTAATGGAAATTGCCTCCTCGAAGTTCGTAAAATATTGCCCAATTTTACGAACTGAGGGGAAAAATTTCTAATAATGGTTGACGACGCAAGTTGCCATTTGTCTTGTTATACCTCAACGATGCAGTTATGGAGATAAGGTGCCTCACAGATAATGGGGTTACGACCTTGACCTTTTGGGGTCACGTGACGTCATCGGTCACGTGACCATTCGACTCGTGGTGGGCCACTTCCTATGGGTGGTCCATTGTGACTATGCATCTATCTAGCACCGTTTTGGAGATATGGCCGTTTGAAGCTCTTCCAGGAAGAGAGGTCGGTTGGTCGTTGGTCGTCAATATTACACTGATTTTATATACTCCTCTTTGCTACGTTAGGAACGAGCGCGCGAGGAGTGAAAAATAGTCTAAGTAGTTGTGTTTAACAAGAGATCTGATGTACAGAATAGTCTAAAAGTAGTTTAACAAAGAAAAATTCTAGCTAACAGGAAACACTGGACCATACCAGGAGCATTTTGACGGGCAGTAAGTAAATGAGAATGAGTCGCTTGTTCTTGCGAGCTCGGACATGACAGCGTTGAAATGCAAACGACAAATATTCCTCGGCTGACACCAGTACAACAATGCACCAGTAACTAACTAACAACACGGTTCAACATGATGTCTCGAAAAGTACGCACTCGATCAACACGAAATTTGCAGGGGAATTTCAGGTGCACAAATGGACTTCGTGGGTGGTCCAGCATTACAAAATTATAATTCAAGATGGCGGCGGTTCAATGGAATGACATCAGACTTACGATCGTGAGGTGAGAGGTTCAACTCTTGGTTACTACTCGGATGGGTGACTGTCTGTCTGCAGGTAAACCATCTTTGTATATAACCAACTCCTTCCAGCCCTCCAGGGTTAGTGAATCGAATAGCGGTCTGCCTGGCGAAGGTTAAGGTGGAGCACATTCACCTCTGTTGGATGGCAGAAAACACTGTGTGATCCCATATGGCAGGTGACACTCTAGCTCTGCGATGGGTAAAGGTAAAGGTAGTCAATTTGTATAGCACATCGTCGCAAGCACGCCTCTAATGCGCTTTCGTCACTAACCAGAGCCTCCTGCCGCACGGCAACCATGTGCAGCCTGCAGACCCAGGCTGGCGCAGCGGCTGGCTAGGCAACCCCAGTCAGCTGTACCAAGGTCCCCACCTTCCGTAACCCATGTAAACGAGTTACTACTCATTTTACCGTCCCACGGAGAGTAGAAGGCTGAGTCGACCTAGCTGGCAGGCTTCGCACTGCGATGGTTTACCTGCTCGCAGGCAGTCACCCATCGCAGTACTAACTGGGCCCGGCGTAGAGTAACTTCGTTTCAGCCGAAACGCATTACCAACTACGCCACGCCACCAACCATCCCATATGGAAGGTGACACTCTAGCTCTGTGACGGGTATCCATAAAAAGCTACATACACAACTTTTAACCTTTAACCTCTGCATGTCTTTACATGAACTCGCACATTCAATCTATAACTAATAAGCAATTTAAACCAGGGCTAAAATTTGGTCAAAAAACCTAGAAATCTGCCCAACACTGGATACCACTTAGCAACGCAGTGCAACCAAACCAAATCGAAGCTACATAAATATTAGAAGAAATTCAGCTCTTATAAAAATGTTATCAAACAATGTAACTTACATAATCGAAAGACAAACTCGGGAAAACCCAGGAAAACTAACAACAACTACTAGCTGATTTCAAAAAACACCAAGCACGAGCAAACTCGCACTATTTCGATTTTTAATTTTCACGTAACATCTGTTCCATGTTCGAATAAATACAGATTTCATCTCTGGCAAATTTACCCAGTGAAACTGCCAAAAAGCACATGTTAGACAAAGAAGCTTTTGACTGACATACCGGATTTGAAGTCGCTGTCAAACATTGCCTTTCGGCCGACATAAAACCTGCCAAAAATTAAATCAAATTAAAACAAAATGTTCAAAAATACCGGTAACAACATACTAGTACATACGTCAGAACGTAGTCTGTCAGAAAAGAAATTAATCCAAAAATGCACTAAAACGTTAGCTGATATGAGCCGATTACTCGTCGTTTCAGTTACCCATAACCGCCCATTTACATCCATTCGCTGCTTAGTAATGACTGCCAAAGGCAGGTACCCCAAAAACCGGCTGTAAAAGCTGTTAAAATCCACACTTAGCGATATAACTTCAATCAAAAAGAGATGCATCGTTCATAATTCCTTTGAAATTTCCAATAAACAAATGTACGACTGTTATTTCCACAGCTCACACATTCCATCAAATACAATCGATATTAGTCGACAAACTTGTCCTAATGAGAGCAGAGAATCACAGACAATAAAGCGGACATCGTATGCAGATTGCAGATACCGATAGGTGACAAGCTGTGATATGGAGAACTTGTCTTTGATAGGCAAACTGTCAATAGCGCGGATCAACGGCTTACACAAATGCAACTTGTTGATCTACATTCAAGTACACCACAACGAAACTATTGATATGTGCTCGCAACATCACCTCAATAGAGTAATGCCCATCGAACAGGGTGGAAAACCCGGTCAAACATGCCAAAAAACCCGATTGCTTTTATTCAGTAAATCCACTCATCCTCAAAAAAACCGACCCAAACTTAATCCAATTTCTTCCCCTGACCACAAATGGCCAGCAGTATGAGACTGACAACTAAATGGAGGACAACAGGGAATATTATTAGAACTGCCATTATCGTTATATATGCAGAATTATAATGGCGAGTTCCTACAATGTTAGGTTTATGTTGTTTCTGTGTTCTGTGTTTCACATTATGGTTTTTTGTAAAGATTAAACTAACTGATTCATTATTATGTGTATATATGTCCATTTTGCCTGGAAAAGCCGTCCCCGAAATTACCTATACTGTGTCGGGTGGGACATTAAATCCCACTTACTAATCCAATTTTAGTTTCTCAATCCACTAATAATGAAATAATTTATAGCTGCTAAGTTTCTGAAACAGCCAAGATTATGAATTTGTACATCATTGGAAATTCTATGCTCCGGAAGGCATCAACCAGCAGACTTTACAGCTAAGGTTTAAGTTGGACCTTTCTACAATAACCCAAAACCCAAATCTGTTACATCAAGAAAACATTCACACCAATTTTGGTTTCCGACTTCCGTGCAAACTTTGCCCTGAATAAATATATAAATATCTGAAAAAAATAAACATTGTACTGCTCAGTACAGATGTAAAAGACCAACAGAGTATATAGGGTTAGAAAAGCTATTGGTATTGGGGTATTTGGTACTGGCCAATAATTGCCAGTATTTGGTACTTGGTGATATTTTCACTGGCTGTAATACCCAATACTAAGTAAGTAAGTAAGTAAGTAAATTTATAGAGCGCACAATGTCGGCTCAGACATCTTGATGCCAACAGAGCAGCAGTTGCCAGAAGATGATAATTTAAAGGTCCATGGCCACGGTCAAACTCACTCGCGCAATTTCTGTAGATTTAAATGAGACATTTAACCTCGCATATATAATATGTCGATTTGAGCTTCATAAATATATGAAATTAATGCGTGAATTCAAACGAAATGTGGCATTACGTTGTTATGCGAAATATTCTAATCTATCAGTGCCGCGGTGACGTCATGACCCTAGCCCATATAGATCAAGAATATTAATGGCCTAGCCAACGACGTCATCATTCTAGGCTAGGCCATTAATATTCATGACGTCCATTGGCTAAACTTATGACGTCATCGCAGACCGTCATGGCGGCGCGTTTTCTACATCGTTTTCGTAGACTGTCGACTTCAAAGGTAAATTTTTCCATGTTGACAAAACACTGGGCGCCAATATTACTGTCAAAGCTATCAGAAAATTCTGCACTTTCAGGAAAATGGATAAAATGTATATGTTAATTTTGGCATCCACGGACCTTTAATAACCATAGTATATGTGCAAGTACGCTAGTGTTGAAAATCAGCATAGAGCAATACTGTGCACCAGTAGTGGTAGTGGATATTGGTATCGGTAATGGCGGGGCTGAATAATATGAGTAAGTAATGAGCAGCTTTCTTGGTATCATTCTAGCGCTAGTGGTACGTTACCCTAAAGTAGATCTTGAAGAGCTGGTTGACCAGGTTCAACATGCCCCACTTCTTGCTGTCCTCCACGGCAGCTCGACTACCACACAGATTCACAAATAACTCGATTTTGTGCAGTTGTAAACAACAGCCGCAATAATTTTTCGCAGAATGTGAAATCACTCTCATCATTCGTATTCGCCAAAGTAATCTGTTAAAAGGTGGAATCACTCTCCTCATTTGTATTCACTAGGTGGTAGCATGGGACTGATGGTTTTGGTGCAATTTGGAATTGCATGTTTGACTCCAAATTTCTCCTTCCCTTGTGGTTGGATACCCCGTCTAATGCAAGGTGTCACTGGACCCTCCAAGTGGCATCTGAATCCGTTAAACCATTTAAGCAAGGTGCACAAATGGGACAGACAACAGACCACGCCATGGAGAAATGTGTAAGAATAAGTGGAATAGTGATTCCATACCGCGTGCGGCCTGGCGACACCACTACATCCAGCCCACACTGTCAGTGCAGTGATACAAATAGGGCAGCAAGAAGCATAAGAGATGAACAGCAGTAGGTATTTACACAGTACACAACATTACACTACATTACATTGTAGCTTGGTAGTCTAATGGGAGAGCTGGCCCTCCTCCGATATAAAGGTAAAAAAAGGTAAATGTATAGGTAAAGGTCCTCAATTTGTATAGCGCATAGTCGCGAGCACGTGCACGCCTCTAATGCACTTTCGTCACTAACCAGAGCCGCCTGCCGCACGGCCACCGTGTACAGCCTGCAGACCCAGGCTGGCGCAGCGGCCGGCTAGGCAACCCCAGTCAGCTGTACCAAGGTCCCCACCTTCCGTAACCCATAATAAATAAGTTACTACTCATTTTACTGTCCCATGGAGGGTAGAAGGCTGAGTCGACCTAGCTGGCAGGCTTCGCACCGAGATGGTTTACCTGCCCGCAGGCAGTCACCCATCGCAGTACTAACCGGGCCCGGCATAGAGTAACTTTGTTTCAGCCGAAACGCGTAACCAACTACGCCGCGCCACCATATATCTGAGATTTCACTCACTGCTGGCTTGGGGCCTTGGAAACGGAGATGAGCACCGCTTGCATCAGTCACAGAGCTGTGAGAGAGCGTTGTCGACTATCGGTGACTTACCCTTACCTTACATTACTTGACAAAAATGCATTTATAACACAACGTAACGTACGTGTCGCCAGCACAGACACGAAAGCATCCCATGAGAACTTCCGCCGCTTTCTCCGCCATCTCTCCCGGTTTACCATGTCCTTTCTTCAACAGCTGCACATCCGCCTGCAAACACGCCATGTATAACTGGCATGAATACAAATTTTCCGTATCGTTATATTTTACCAATTTCCTCACATAGCCCAAGTGCAACAATCTGCATGAAGTTCGACGCAGGAAGTCATCTCAGCAACGTAACATAATGCATCAAATGTTAGTTCATTTACGACAGGATGTTAAAATTTCTCAGTTCCAATAGGAATGAGATGTCACCATTTAAACCAATGTCAATAACTACGACGACGACGACGACAAACACTACTACTAACTACTGCTACTCACACTGTTGGCAAACAGCCGTAGGTCCAGTGTAACTGCAAATAGCACGGGCAGCGCCCAGTTCTCTTCCTTCTGTGATTGCAGCAGCCTCAAGAATGCCCTGTAATTACTGAGTCAAGAACTTTCCCCAGGACTCAGTGCATGGACTATTATACAAAATGTTTCCGGTCAATAAACAAAAAACTAAACTTAGCCTACTTGTTCAACATAAAATATCTTAGCCTGTTGTTGACATATTATGCAGACATCCACCTAGACATCCACCTGTGCAACTCTGACCCTTAGCTACAAATTGGCACACTGATTACTACTGTCCTTTCTGACATGTAGCACCCAAGTCACTACTTGCTAGACTATGCAATGTAAGATAAATTGACAATCTTTGTGGCCGTAATTTAAATGTCACCAGTGCTTTATTTTTCTGTACTCAGTGGTAGAAGTCTTAATCAAAAGATGCTGCCCTTTTGCGGAGAGTGTAAACTGGCATGTGAATGGCTTCATTTCCTAGAAACAGCATGAGACAATGGGCGACTTCACTTTTTGACTTAGACTTTCGCTGAGACTTTCGCTGAGCCTAAACTTCGGTCTAAGTACCTACTTAAGTCAAAAAGTGAAGTGATTTCGCTGAGCGAAAACATGGCGACTAACGCGGATAGTTTAGTAAATTAAGACAGTCTGGTACCAAAAATAAATGCCGTAATGGCTACACAATGATGTAAGATGTTACATAATTACATCATTTGAGTGCGCGGCGCAATTAAATAATCAAGTCCAAGCGTAACTGGTTGATTTATTTCCTGTTAGGTTTACCGGTTTTCTGCCATTTTAATCGTTTAGTGACTTTAGCGTTCAGCTTTAGCTTTGGCTCAGCGAAAAGGCTCAGCAAAAGTCTAATTCAAAAAGTGAAGTCGCCCAATGTTCTTTGTTAGTTTGGCTACTTGAGATATGGATAGCGAAAAAACAGCCTCGTGGCCTTTTGTCAGGGATTCATTTAACACAGGCTCAGAGTTACATACGAGAGATGAATACAAAGGATACTGTACGACGATTGCCTGACAGTTATAAGCCTCAATGAAGTCATGATTAGACACAGCCCAACAGCATCTGTATATGCACATGCATAGCTCAGTGTAAGTAAGTAAGTAAGTAAGTAAATGATTTATAAAGCGCCAAAGTCTCAGAAAGAATTTGGACGCATAGGATGACGGACATATTGATGTCATAAGTGAGCATATAAAATGGATTTATGGATCTTCAAAATTTGACCAAATTTTTCAAATATTTGAATACCATGCCATTCAGGTTATTCCATACCGTAGCTATTCATAACTTAACGAGCAGTCTGCCAATATCTTAATGCGCAGTAAGCATTCAGTACTAATAATTTATGACCTTGAGATTTGACCTATCACCCCAAAATTCGGTAGAGTTATAGAGGTTGTCAAGCTTCATGTTCATCAAAATTTCAACAAACTGAGTGCATCGGGTCACAAGTTTTTGTGTCCATGGAGCGTGATGTTGAAAACAGTACTGCCCTTGCATGCAGTAAGATTTCTTAAATATTCAGAGCATCACTATCATTTGGAACAACAGTAACTAACTTCAGATGCGCTGCAGCGAGTTCGTCCATTGGCGGCTGAAACCATCTCTCGCAGTCCGCCTCTGGCTGCTGCAACTGAAGACTACGATTGTAGACATGAGCATCTCGAAACGACAGCAACAACTAGCAGTGACACACACGAACAGAGACACAACTGGGCAATTCCACGCCGCGATGCAGTGAAGATTGACTAGCTTTGTAAATTTCAAATATATGTGAGCGTTGTGGAGTACATCCAAGGTGCCTCTTAAGCATCTTCCCCCAAGCCCTTTCTTCAGAAACCGGAACACAAAACAAAGTCTGGCCAGTTTTGGATGTATGGTCAAAAAACTAGCTGTGACGGAGTGACATCAAATTGGACATGTGGATGTTAAAGTCTTTGTAAGCTGCTTGACATTTCTGCTCTCTGTGAATAAATCGATGCTACAAGGTGTATGTCGTCTGTCGTTTGTAACAGATGTACTGTAGCTAAGCGGTAGGTCTTAGGGGAAAAAGTTAATAACTAGCCCTGCGCCAAGGCTCTTTGCATGCAAAATTTAAGTGATGCAGTGCAAGGGGAAACATTTTCAAATTTGGAGTTGTATGCAAAGGGGGGGGGCAGAAAAATGTGCATTTTTCAACTGACATCTGGTCGTATCTGAGAGGTAAGTAAGTAAGTAAGTAAGTAAAGTGTAAATTTATATAGTGCATACTTAAAAAGATCTCTAATGCGCTTAATATATTTTGTCATCAATATTTCGCAAAAATGTATGTCTTCAGCTGACATTTGAAAGTATCGAAACTCAGTTCTGGGTCACGAAGACTGTCTGGCAGCGAATTCCAAGTCGACGAGCCCGCTACAGAAAAGCGCCGACGACCGAAACTGTTCAATCGATAGAGGTATGGCCCAAGTTGCTACAGACCATTAATAGGATCACATAAGCGATTTCAGATTAGATGAAAATCATCGACCTTGAATGATCTTGGAGGGTCATTACGCACTATTATGGGTAAATGGTACGTCATAGGGGGCAGTGATGGCACCATTGGATAGGGAGATAATGAGTTGCTATGGACAGTTACTATCGCTTTCTTTCTGACGCCGGAAGTCGGATGCTGGCCTTCAACCATATGCAGTATGGTCGGCCACCCTAGCGACACCTGGGCTTTTTGTTTAGTTTGCAAAAAAAATTACACAGCAGTTACTAATACTTAGGATAATTTAAACCGAGTTCTAGATGACTGGGCAATGAAAAACTGACCACATGAATTTATAAATTCATTTGTCAGCTTGTCCCATTGCAGTCTAAGTAAGCAATGATGGCTGTCTAATTCTAATGACCTTTGCTGTCAATACATCATAAAAAAATTTAGTTTGTCAACAGTTTGTCAATGTCAAAATGACATGCAGAAGTCAATGTGAGCTTATATCTAGCTCATATACTCAGCATTATACTGCCTGCACTGCTAGCCAATCTGAGTCATTTCTGTCACTCTATATTTTTGTCACTCCATCACGTGACGAAGTGACAACATTTCTCCCACTGCTGCATCAGCCTACATGGGAGGAAACCAACTGATACTCTGGATTTTGTAAGCTGGCCATGAACTGGCATTGCAGAGATGAGGAGCCTTTTGTCTGGGCAGCATGCTCAATGCATTGTAAAAAATACACCTAAAATTGTGCCGGGGTGACGAGATGAAGTGACAAAAACCATGTTAGCAGATTGACTTAATTTTTTTTGTAACAAAACATATAACGGTTCTGTCTTTGTAACACATGTAAAACATGTTATTGGTGTAACATGTGGTAAATAGGAATCTAGACATGAGTAACATTTTTCCATACACAACTAGTACTGACAAAGGGCCAAAAATTTGACACAACATTTTTGAAAATCTCGTCATGTTATAATAGCTTGTAGCTCACACAATACTAATGATAACAACTTGATGTTTGTATTTTCTGTCAGTGCAAGTGTTGTGTTTTTACAAATCAATGCTGCAGAAAAACAAATATCACTTTGACTTTTTTGCTATTATGGACCACGCGGCATAAAATTGCCCAACTGTAGACACAATTAACACACAAATTTGACAGAATTAATTATGTTGTAGGTTGCCATCCGTGAACTACTGCATGTCTAAGGGCACCAACGTCATTCAACTTTGAACCCGGGTCAAATCTGAATTTGAACCTAGTTCAGGCGTAAATTGCGTTGCACCAAAGCGGTTCAAGCGTTGATCTCCGTTCAATTCTGAACTGCCATCTGACCACCGATCAAATTTTGATCTCGGTTCAAC
>Ga0209671_1007099_pt1 | contig 11580 bp, 10 predicted proteins | sample WorMetHERISLAND2_2_FD_187401 | JGI IMG/M metagenome (GOLD analysis project Ga0209671, IMG submission 187401) | Marine gutless worms symbiont microbial communities from Max Planck institute for Marine Microbiology, Germany - Olavius geniculatus... | ecosystem: Host-associated > Annelida >...
CTATTTTAGGGCAATCTGCTTTAAAATTTAAGTGTTTAGTAGTATTTATAGCAAAAAAAATCAAGTAGTATTTTAATTTATCACACTGTTTTTATTGAAAATTTTATGTTTGTGCGCTTGCTCTATAGTTATGTTACCTCTGAAAGCATTGATATAAACATCAACCCCCAGATGACCATTATCTCCAAATACGATATTTCCCGTTCCGACAGTTACGAAACAACGGTGCCATACTTTAAAATTATTCCCAATGGCAATACGTTTAGCGTTTCCAACAACCTTTACTCCACCTTTTATTTTTGACTCTTTTCCAATTCTGCCCAGACGCGATTTCCAATAAAAAAACAGCAAGGTATCCTGGATTCGTCCCTTTAATTTTGAAATAGCGTCAAATGTTGTGTATTTCATAGCGGACTACAAAATTTATATGCACCGGGTAAAAATAATTGTGAAATATTTATGCCGAAAAAAATCCTTGAAATGATTATCTATTTACCCTCAATTTATATTAAAATAGATATCATTAAAATTGAAAATAAATGAATTCTTGTTGAGCTCCACCAAAAACTATTACTGCGAATACAAGAAAATAGTAAAGACCCCAACGAATGTATATTGGAAAATTGAATTTCGCAATTTGCATAGCATGTCTTTCTCTTCTCTGTATCCACTCGATAGAAGTTAAAATAAAAATTAGTAAAAACATAAATTTCGGATGAACTTCAGGAATTGAAAAAAAAGTTTTTGAAAAAATTCCGTTAATGTATGAATTTGCTTCCTGTATGTCAGGTGATCTGAAATATACCCAAGCAAGTACGGTAAGGAAAAAAGTTGAACCAATTTGCACAAATTCCCAAAGGTTCGGAAAAAAACTATTTTCAGCCACGATATTTGTATTAACGCGGTTTCTATTCAGAAGTATCAGTGGCAAAATATAAAGGGCGTTTATTGCACCCCATGCGATAAAGGTCCAGTTTGCACCATGCCAAAATGCACTAATTAAAAAAATTATGATAATGTTTCTAATTTTCTTCGTTATACTACCCTTGCTGCCACCCAAGGGGATATATACATAATCTCTGAACCAAGTGGCCAGGGAAATGTGCCACCTGCGCCAGAATTCAGCTATATCCCGAGAAAAATATGGGAAAGCAAAATTTGTCATTAGATTGATCCCAAATAGTCGTGAAGATCCGATTGCAATGTCAGAATATCCGGAAAAATCGCAATAAATTTGGAATGCGAAAAATATTGCCCCCAACAACAATGTGCTTCCTGCGTAATCGGTATAATTGTTAAAAATGTTATCTACATAATTGGCGGCATTATCTGCCACAACCACTTTTTTAAACAAACCCCAAAGAATTTGCCGCATACCATCAACAGCACTATTATAATCAAATACTCTTTTTCTTACTAACTGGGGCAAGAGGTTCTTCGCCCTTTCGATGGGGCCGGCCACTAATTGCGGAAAGAAGCTTACAAAGGTGAAAAATGCAGTAAATTCCTTGGTGGGCTCGCATTTATGTTTATATACATCTATTGAATAGCTTAATGATTGAAATGTATAAAAGCTAATACCAACTGGCAGGATAATATTTAGTTGGGTTGGCTGGAGATGCCAGCCGAATAAAGTAAATGCAGTCGCAAAGCTTTCTGCGAAAAAATTAAAATATTTAAAGAAGCCAAGAAATCCAAGGTTTACGATAATGCTCGTTAATAAAAAAAGCTTTCTTTGTCTAAGATCCTCTGCTTTTGAAAGTCCAATACCTACAGCATAATCCACTAGTGAACTAATGAATATGAGCGTCAGAAATCGCCAGTCCCACCACCCATAGAAGAAGTAACTTGCGAACAGAAGCAATATGTTCTGTTTTTTATAATTACCGTTCGCAACGAACCAATAAAGGACAAATACCAACGGCAAAAATATTGAAAATTCTATTGAGTTAAAAAGCATTCACTATAAAAATTTTGGACTATGTTTTAATAGTAATTAGATATAAAAATATAGTGTGAAAGCAATTGGTTACAAAAATATAGGTAACTAAACAGTAGATTTAAGTTGCGGTAATACGATCGTAGTATTGTAGTTTACTGTGCTTCGATCAAGCAGCCGCTTGATATGAAATTTTCAGTTCTTGACTCTAAAGTTTGACAAAATATCGGATAAGTGCCTAGTAATTTTATTGGCTCCTCGAGAATTCATGTGATGATAATCTGAAAAATCAGTATCCAGATACTTGTATTTTTCACTTGGTACGTAATTGAAATCATAAAATGGAACATTATTTATTGAACAGATCATACTGAAATGCTTATTAGCAGAATCAATCGGGCTTGACTTCAGCCTTGACGGTGGATAGGCGGACCTTACGCATATCAATTTAATATTATTTTGGTCGCACAATTCTATTAATTTGAGAAAATAATATTCAAGTTTTTTTTTAGAGACAGATGTATTTTTAAAAGAAACGATTTCACCGTATGTCTTGACTGTATCTGAGGCGACTGTTGTATTATCATATCGATAACCTTTAATCCAGGTATATGGTTGCTCAGGAATATTTCTTCTTTTTCTGTTGAATATTACGGATAGAAGGTCTCTTCTTATGTAATTTTTCATTTTGGGTATGGGTAGTAAAAAGTTGTAAATGCCTTCGGCGCCGAACCCATTTACAATCATATCTATTTTGCCGGTTGGCGTCATAAACCTGGCATTCGATAAAATTGGATGAAAATCATTACTTTTACTAAACGATGGTAAAAAGAGTTCGTAAATAACTGTTCTTGGTTCTTGAGTTTTTAATATCTCTTTTAGAATATAGTAAGTTTCTATTATATTCTGAGATCCTGTGCACATGTTATATGAGTTTACAGACAATAAGTCATCTAAGATCAACGGATTATATGCGCAATATCCCCTGCTAGAGCCTAAAAATATAACGTCATAGCTATTTTCTGAATTGGCAATATCACGCCATTTCAAATATTTCATATGGGTTTTGTTGGAGATAGCCAATCTGATTGGTTTTTCATAGAAAAAACTGACAACATAGTTAAAACCGACAAAGAAAGCTAGAAATAGCGTAATATGTATCAAGAACTTTTTCACGAAGCGATGTCTTTGATCGAATGGAAAATCCGCGATTGATGAAAGCAGAGTAAAATTTCGAAATAAAAATGAAAATTATACGAAGGAAGTTTTTCGCTAGATCGGCATTGCTAATAAAATAAGTGCGTCGAATGGAATGAGCAAGGTCGATCACCAAGCTAATGACCAACGGTTAAATTCTTTTCTTCGGGAAACTTCAATATTAGATTCGGAAAAGACTACCAAATAGATAAATACAAAAGAAAGCGCATAGTTTTTAAAAACGATTCCCGTATAAAAAAGATATTCCCAAAAAAAGAAAATAAGGAGAACAATTCTAAGTCTATAGTTTCTAGTTTTCATGATGATGCTTAAAGTGAACAATATTGTGGCAAAAATACCCAAATAGCCCCTTGAAACCAAGTTTTGAAAAATCCCGGTAGCTGAACCTTTTAATTTGACCCCTGTCTTTAGTTTATAAAAATCAAGTTTGCTTGTTGCAAACATGTATCGCAAGCCATAGCCGAACCAATCTTTTTCCGTCAGGTTTCCCCGGATAAATTTAGTAAACACCTGATAGGTTGCACCGCCCCTGCCAGACATAGTACCTTTTTCTCGGTTTTTTCCAAACATATAATTCATTGAGGTGTCCATCACGTAGTTATAATCGAAACTGCCCCAGGTCACTCTCTCTTTGTTAAGTAGGAAGTTCAGTCTAACACCGAAATAGAAAATCAATGGAATTGCCAATATCGACAAAATTAGAACTTTTTTAGTCAATTTCTTTTTAGGTACATAAAAATAAAATAAAAATACTATTATTGGTAGAATGAACCATATTGCCCTTTTTAAACTTACAAAGCCAATAAAGACCAGACCCGCTATGAATAGCCAGTCTTTAGGATATAGTAAGCCCTTGTTCTTGAGCCATATATACATAAAACCTAAAATGGGCAGCGTTGTAGCGGCAGCTCCTCCTTGGGAATTTATTGAGCCAACGATGCTTTCCACGTTGCCCATGACAATAAACTTGATAATTGACAACAAGATTTGAACGATTAGTAGGTGAAAAAGCAAGCTTTCTAAGTATATTTTGAAAGACGTCCGATCGCGAAGTCTGTATAATATGATAAAGGCTAAAAATACAATTAAATGCTTCGAATATTGGCTTAAAGTGATAAGCAAATAATCGCTATTTAGTATGGCGGTGTAAATAAAAGTGATTGAAAAGAAAGAAAAAGAAAAAGTCAAAAAACGAAGTTCGCGAAAAGCCGGACTGGAATTTGTTTTGATAAACCAGAAAATTACTAAACAAGTCGCGGCAATTTTGTAATAGTTCTGGATGTCTTTACCTAGATAACCGAAAAGTCCATAGAAGAATAAAAAAATAATGTACTTTGAAGTATCATGGTCTCTATATTTTAGCAGCAAATATGCAAAAGAAAGAATAACGCAAAGGTAATATGTGTGCAATTTAGCAGAAGACAAACGCCGTATTCCAGTTGCTGTGAAGTACCAGATGTCTAAATTGCCGCCCAGCTCCAACATTTTAATAATAATACCTTATATTTCTTAGGAATGATTTTGTCGTTTAGCCGTGTTTTTAAGTTCGGCCGAATGATAGCTAAATTTTTTTGGAAAGTAAAAAAAGAAACCGACCATCGAATAAAAATTATATAAAGTCTTGAACAAAAAGGAGCGAAATAGAGGCTCTTTCGATCTTATGTTCTTAACCGTTCTAGCCAACTGAATAAGAGTATATATAAATAAAAATAGTAAACCTATTTCCGGTTTATATGGCAATAATAGGAAAGAGGAAAATAGAATAAAAACGTAAAAAACATTTCGAAGATATCGGTTCAAATAAGCGCGACTAAAAATATGCTTACGCATTAGCAAGCCGGGGGAGAAAAGCGAAGTAGTTCGAAAGAAAGATGAAAATCGACTTTTATCAAAATAGCTCACCGTATGGTGGATCGCCATTAAATGGCTGTATAGTTTCACAGGAATACCGATTTCAGCCATTCTTAAGCCAAAATCCATGTCCTGGTTTCGAACTAAGCGTTCGTCCATTCCGTCGATCCTGTCCCATAAGGCACGTTCTATAATCATTAACCCCCTGGTAAAATTCATATGCATCGGTTTTTCTGGAATTTTGTCGTCTTCAGAGTACAGATATCTGAAATTGCCACTATAGTACCTATGGCGCAGGTAACCACTGACAAACGGATATTTCATTCTACTGCGCCGAATATCGAAGGCTAATTTGTAGAAATCTGGTATAAGTTCCATGTCACCATCAACAAAGAAAAGAACGGTGCCTTTGGAATACATTGCACCTGCGTTTCTAGCGATAGCAGCATTTACTGTTCCAGTGATTAAAACGATACGAATAGGATATTGTTGGGCAATTTTTAAGCTGTTGTCGTTTGAGTTTGAATCAACATATAATATTTCAGATGCAGCTATTTCATTAGATTTGACGAACTTAAACACAGACTCAATACACAGAGCGATTGTGTTTTGAATGTTCCTTCCGATTATTATAAATGAAATCAACGGCACACTCTATTGCGACAAAAAATGGCTGCCAATTGATTTGCAGCGCATCCGACTACCAAGTATTTTTCTAATCAAGAAAAGCAGTTTAAACTGAATAATAATCTCGACGTAGAATGATGAATAATCACGTAGCAAGAGCCATTTTAGACATCTCTTTAGACGCTGTATGATAAGTGTAAAGTAATTATAAATGAACTTGTTATTAAGGTTCTTGAGATGCGCAAGCGCTACAGAAAACAATAAATTTTGAGTAGATCGATATTGGTTGTCCGGCAAATATACTCTATCGTGGCAAATTGAGGACTTTAACACAATTCCAATTTTGTAACCATGAAAGCTAGCCCTGTAGCAATAGTCACGATCTTCCCCATAGTGAAAAAACAAGGGATCAAAGCCTCCGACACTCAAGATCATACTTATTGGAATTAACCAAACAGCGGCATTGACAAAGTTCGTTTCAATAGACTTGGTTCCAGATTGAGTAAATTCTTCAATTTCAGATAACGTCTTGAAAGGAATACAAGTAGAAAAATTCCGATCCAATCTGTTTCCCTTGCCATTGAGATGAACAGGGCTAAGAATTCCAAAATGAGGGTTAAAGACTTGCGTGTCCAATAATTTTTCAACGGTGTCCGGCTCGATGAATACATCCTGATTTAATAGCAAAACAAAATCAGCCATATTGTCGATAGCATATTTGAAACCAATATTATTCGCTTTACCAAAACCGTAATTTTTAGTATTTTCAATGATTTCGTTTCTAGGAAAATTTTGTTTTATAAATTCAACGGTACCATCAATCGAGCTGTTGTCGATAATTAACGGAGTCAGGGGAATGGTCGATCCCTCCAGACTCGTCAAACATTTGTCAATACAACGCATAGCATTAAAAGTAACGATTATGACAATTATCTTTCTGGTATCGTGATGATGCATCTATAAAATGACCCTAGGTATTAATAAGAAGGTAATTTCCAAAACCGGATGATATCATGAGGCTAATTGAAAAATATAAGGAAGTCCGAAAACCAAATTCCCTAAAACGATTGGTGAGAGCCTTAGTAATTTTTATAATTTTTGGCAGATGAGGCCAATACCGCCACTGACCAATTTAGGGTGTATTCTCCACAAAATTTCAAAAACTTTATTTCCCAGTCTATTTGCTTTATACTGAACATCTTTGGCGCGGAAAAGATTTCTGATAGGATAATCTATTGTTAGACCGAAATTATAGGGCTCCAGTAGATCATCATAAACAATATTTTTGACTTTTAAGCCGCATTTCTCAATAATTTTTGTAACTTCCGATTTGCTATAACGATATTCGGAAAAATAGTGAGTCTTTCTTTTTGCTAAATGTACCAGGCTGACCACCTTCAAAAAGGGCATATGCACGAGAAATCTCACAAAACTAAAATGCGGAACCGTTAAAAAAAAAATCCCGGTATCTTTCAACACACGAATATGTTCAAATATTGCCTTCTTTTGTAGAACTGGATCCTCAAAGTGTTCCAAAACACCTAAACTCAGGACTACATCAAAGGTTCTATCAGGAAAGCTCATATTAAAGATATCAGCTTGAACAAGCGCAAGATCCGCTGAATAATGGTTTTTTCTAATCGTTTTGATCGCCTCTGCTTCAATTTCAATTCCAATGACATCGTATCCATGATTTGCCAACGGGATCAGCCATCGACCTATGCCACAACCGGCTTCCAACAACCTTGCCGGTGGTGGATGGTGTTTCAGCAGATAGTGGTAGCTCGTCTGATAAAATGTCAGTTGCCGGTGTTCGGCGAAATCAACATTTTCCCAATAGCTCCCTCCTTTATCCGGTGCCTTTTTATAATTTCTAAAGCATTGATATTTCATTTTAGAAATTTTGCCTTTTATTATCTAAAAATCTTAGACCCTCAAGTAAGAGGAAAAAAAAGGTTAACGGGTAAAGAATACAAAGAAATAGGAAATTATGAAGTGACTTAGGTCTGAAATATGAACTTGGTTTTTCAATTTTATTGGATTTATTCAATATGAAATAGATAACATTTTTCTTATAAAGTAAAGCACACCTTTTCGCGACAAAAAACATATTAGCGTTTCTAGCCCATTTTCCCAAAATATTATAGTTTGCTTTAATCGTTTCAACAAAATTCTTGGATAAACTGCCCTCGGTGTCACGGTAGATAACCAACGGCAAATCGACATATCGAAATAAATAATTTTTTTTGAGTATCGTTAAATAATAGTCCCAATCTTCAGAATGCTTCAGTGTTTCATTCCATTTGATTCCATTAAGTGATCTTATGTTAAAAAATAGACACGATGGAATAAATAAAAAATCCAAGCCAAATCCCCGGTACATATCATCAAATGTAATGTCTCTGCCGATATTTACAGGTCGATGAAATGGTTGGGTATTATAAATATTCAAATTTTCACCACAGAGAAAATTTGAATACAATATGACATTTTCCTGGATATCGACACTCAATTTCATCATCAATTCCAGCCTTTGCGGCATTAGTATATCATCGGAATCTAAAAATTGAATATATTGCCCGGAAGACTTCTCCAAACCGAAGTTTCTGGCAGCAGACGGTCCGGAATTTGGCTGGTAAAAGTATTTGAACTGATCGTACTTGAAGGTATATTCTTGTGCGATACGCTTTGAAGAATCCGTTGAACCATCATCTACAATTATACATTCCCAATTTGAAATTGTCTGAGACACCACAGATTCAAGCGTTTCTCTAACGTATTTTTCGGAATTAAACACTGGAATAATAATTGAGATTAAATTTTGACGCATAATTGGTGCTAATTGTATTTAAGAATAGCCTGATAGATCCGCGAGCAATTGTCTTTATCGTGTAAGGGATAGAAATCTTTTACACGATCACGGTATAAATCTTCCATTTGGCACCCAGTTCTCAAATATTTTGCAATACGAACTATCAATTTGTCAGCCCGTCTTATCACTGGACCGAAGCCCATTGTTTCATGATCGAAGTAGCCTGGTTTCAAATGGCTTTTTTCGAAATCCTCTTTATCAAAACTGAAATAAATGAGGGGCTTAAACATGTAAGCAAAATCAAAACTAACACTTGAAGTATCAACAATCAGTAAAGCCGATTCTTTTAGTAAGTCCTGAACTGTAAAATCATCGTTGGATATAAGGGATACCCGGCTGCTACTCGATGTGAAACAGGACAGATATTTTTGAATTTCGTAATGAGGAAAAAAATATAATTCGTAATTAAACTCCTCCAGCACCTTATGTAACGCAGGCATATTAATGAGTTGTTGAAGCTGTTTATAGTAGCGAGAGTTCATGAAGGAGGTTTTTTGCATTTTGGTACAATTAGTTGATACTGTACTCGAGTAGATTATATTGCGTCGCCAAGTTGGCATAAGAAGAATCAGTCTTTTTTTCTTAAAGCCGTGCAGTCCATCAAAACGCGCAAATCCGGTATATGCGACTTCGTTTTCATCATAGCCGAACCTATCTACCACATATTCATATTCAGATTTAGCCCCGCAAAGAAAAAGCGAAATAGTAGATTTATGCTTCCCGTAAAAATCAGATACATCCGCATATGTAATACCATGATCTAAAAATATGTTTTGAGCTGTTGTGGGAAAATTCATTGCTGTTCCACTAAAGACTGAATTCGGAAAGCAAAGATTATTGTGGGCAGTAACATAATACTTGCAGGCAAAAAAAAGAATTCGATGGAAGAGACTGCCAAAATGTACTACTTTGCCGTGATTTTTGACCCTTTGGTATTGATTACAATTTTTATCAATAATGTAGTACGACCTTTCTTCAGGGTATTCTCGATTGATATATTTGAAAAAGTAGATACCGTTTTCCTGCGCTGTATCTCTCCTCTCTCCAATAAGCCATATATTTTTTCTTAGGAAGAATTTGTAACCCTTTGCGACCACTTTATAGCAGAAAATTTCCAGAAATGTCATCATCTTGGCGATTCGAAACTTGATATTAGGAATCAGTATTTTAGCCAAGTCTATAGGCAGCAGAAGAGAAGAACGGCGATTAAGCCATATTCTGTGTGACAATTTTAAAGCAATCTTCAACATTATATTTTTGACTCTAAAATTCCAACTTGATCTAAATAAAAGTATCAAATAGTTATACATAACAGGACACGATTTTCTTAACTGCATCGCATCCTTGCTCAGGTGCTGTAGGATTCGATTTTCTTGCTCCTTCCAGGATTCAGAAGACAATAAACGAAAAGTGTCGATCCTCCACAGCATGGCTCTGTGGCGAAACACCAGCTGCTTTCTCAAAGCAGCGGGCCAAGGAAAATGTTTCCTCAGAATCGTAAAGTATAGATTATAGTCGTGGAAAAAGTGATCCCAGTAATCAGCTTTGTGCGAAGACGGATTGGATAGACTTGCCGGTGTGTGCCGATAGAAATATAGCGATTCGCTGGTAGTTACAATCCTCTTAACAAAAGAAAGATATTCTGCAATTGCCGGTTCATCCTCAACAAGGATAGGCAGTTGCTTTATTCCTTTGATCAAGTCTCTGCGAAAAAGTTTGTTACATACTACTTGAATACTTGGAAACAGCAATTCGCTTTTCAGAACCTCAAAAACCGACCAAACTCCCTCAGGAATCCGGCCTTGGTCAATCAAAAGACCGGCTTCTGATACCTTAGCCATGCCGCACCATGCCATTTCTGCGCTATTGGTCGTAATTAAATCATGCAAAACCTCCATCATATTTGGTGCGATGTAGTCGTCAGAATCGACAAAGGAGATGTAGGGTGAAGTCGCATGAGCAACTCCCGTATTACGAGCAGGCCCCAAGCCTTTATTGTGATGGTGTGATAAGATCACTATTCGATGGTCTTTTTTTGCGTATTCTTCAAGTATCGACAAAGAATTGTCGGGAGATCCATCATTGACGCAGATAATCTCGATATCTTTCAACGTTTGACTGATGACACTATCCAAACAGTGCGGTAAATATTCCGCCACCTTATACACAGGTATAATTATAGAAATTTTTGCCATATTGATGTCTACATCGATTCAAAAAACTTTAATGGTCCGGCAACCGTCGAGGTTTAAGGCGCCGACTCCGGTTGCTGATGCACCCACTATTTCCAATTAACATTTTTTTTGATTACCCTGGCCGGGTTGCCGCCGATGATAGCGTTTTGCGTTGTGAAAACCCCTCGTACAACGGAATTTGAAGCAACAACACAACCATCCGGTATTTGCGTTCCTTCATAGATTTGCGCGCCACTGCCGATCCAAACATGATTACCAATTATGATTTCTTTTTCCCCATAAATTTTCCCTTCATATTCTATGGTTTGGCGATCATCATCCAAAAATTGGCAGTTCCAAGAAATCGCACAATTATCTCCGATTATCAGCCTGTGTGAGATAATTAGTGTCGTAAACGCTGTGATATGACCGTTCTTTCCAATTTCGACAACAGCATTTTCTCCAACATCGAACCTACAACCGCGACCAATTGAATATGAGCTGTTAATGACTAGCCTTCCTCGTATATTTAGAAAAGTATAATCTGACGGAAGCAGCAAGCCAAAGTAACTAACTCCTATTTCCAGCACCCCTTTAATATGAATATTTTTGATTCCAATTATTTTAGTTTTATTATGAGCGATAATGTTTTTCTTGTAGGCTATTCTGTAAAAGATAAAGCGTATTAATACATAGATTAGATTACAATCAGTTTTATTGTGAAAACGCCTGTATATTCGCGGTATGTCTTGCCATAGCCAACTAACTTTTTGAGAGACAATTTTCATACACGTTACTCATTCTATAGAGTGTACGCATAAACTCAAATTGTCAGGCAATAAATTACAAAATTGTAATTTAAAAATTTTAAATTTAGTTGATATTCTTTGAAAATTTAG
>Ga0209671_1007100_pt1 | contig 11580 bp, 8 predicted proteins | sample WorMetHERISLAND2_2_FD_187401 | JGI IMG/M metagenome (GOLD analysis project Ga0209671, IMG submission 187401) | Marine gutless worms symbiont microbial communities from Max Planck institute for Marine Microbiology, Germany - Olavius geniculatus... | ecosystem: Host-associated > Annelida >...
ATATATATATATATATATAACACGTATCGTGCGTACGATGCGCAATTCAAACATTCACACGGGAGCCGGGAATAATCTTGAATTTAAATTTTGTTATTGAAATTGCAGCGAAAACCACCCCGGAAACCGTCTCCGCCTTGGAAACCGCCTTGGTAACTACCACGGTAACCTATCTGGGTGGCTGTTCTCTGCTCACCTGTCTGAACCCCAGACTACCGCGCTGGTAGCTCTGAAAAGATTACTCTTTTTGGTGATTGGTTCTTTCTTTCTGTGGGGTTTCTTGCGTGTATGTGCCTAAACAGCGTAAGCTATTTTGTGCTTGGCTGATTTGTGATTAAGTGGTTGATTTACGTTCGCGTCACACCGAGTGTAGTGTTACGTTGCTAACAAAGTAATGCTGGCAGATTTGTGATTATTGCGTAGGCAAGAATAAAATTCGTCAAAATACGTAAGTATTTTTTACAAAAAATAGAATACGTATGATACGCATCGTCAAGTCTTTACTGTCAGAACACAGACGGACGCGAAACAGAACAGCCACGCAACCCAACGAATTAAGATAATAATGACCGTGACAGTCGGAGAAAGCTATATATTGTACCGGACGGGCCACGAACCGTCTAGTTTTGCCCTTGCGGGCCGCAAACATGTCTGGTCTGCTCACTTTCGAGCAGTTCTAGTCAATTAGGCTATGGCCATACCTTTCGCCTTTCTGTGAAAATACCACTACTATATATTTGTTTCCTTTGTTTGTTGTGAAACTTGTGTTCCCTAATCGCAGGACACTCAGTTTGGCAAAACGAGCCTATATAAAGTTAAAATTTAACTAAACTAACAGACGCAAAGTTACGCCGTCTGTTATGTGCAACGCGTACTTTGTGTATTTTTAAATAGCTTCATAATAGGCCTTACGTTCTATAGGCCTACGATGCTGATGAGCTTTGTTAATGATTTTGACTGTTGACTGATTGATCGATGGATTTGTTTCAAACACTTCTGAGAAGTTTTCATCCACGCAATTTTTAAAATTTAATTAATCACACTTCTGAAATGTAGGGCTTTGATTCTGTTGATTTTTTTCCAGTACTCGTTGTATTCATGCTAAAACCCATTTCCACCGTTGCGTACCCGTTTTCAAGTGTTAAGTCATGACACTCACTAGTGGCATGCAAAAATGCAAATCTAGCAACTTTTTACGTCAGCATTTTTACGCATGCTGAAAACAGAAAAATGCACAAAATAAAACATTCAAATGTTTTACTTAAATGTTGTAGCGTGCTCTCTTAAATGTGTATCGAAAACGCAACAATGTTTTGCAACGTTTCTGCGAATGTTTTGTGTTTTGCATGTAACGGCGGCCTTTTTAACGTTTATCCACTGTACGTCGGTGCCGATGGTGCGGCATTGTGGCTAATATCTCTAATCAGTTCTAACCTTTACTAATGAATGGCAAAGTGCAGCCATGCAGCCATATACCGACCGAGTAATCCCAAGCTTGGATTCTCTGTGTTGTGGCTTCGGTCCCTCAGGGCTAAGCCAGCTAGCGATCGATTGGACCAGTCGCTTGATGCACACAAACCCTTCCGGTCTAACTCGGCATTTAGTCCGACCGTCGGCTAAGACACTAATGCTTACGGCAAGTGAGTGAGCGGCGTCAGGCATGTGGAAAAATAACATGAAATAAAATATAAAAAAACAGGTAAAAAGTGAAAAACAATCCCTGCGATAAAATACAACTGTTCTCCAACGTTGCAGCGCCACGTTCTGCTGTGCAATGAACAGATTCGACGTCGCTTGACGACAACCGTCTGCGGTTGTTTTGTTTTGCTTCATTTCGTGTAATTTTTACCGCCTTAACAAAATTCGAATTACGAGTCACAGTTGCGAATCAGAAAAGCTTAGTTTGTCGTAGTGAAGCGAAGAATGAGATTAACTAACGTTTCTAAGTGTTTGGATTGTTGTTCGCTATATTACTGAAATTACGAACAATTTTGATAACATTTTGTAACGGGTTTTCACGGAAATGGTCCAAGTAGAAAACAGTTAGATTTTCGCAGTGATTTCGACTCCCGTGTTGATTCTGGAGCATTGTCCAGAACTCTTTACCATCAGGCGATAGCAACTGTATTAAGTATGGTGTATATCACGCCAGATGGAAGCAACATTTTCGGCGGAAGTTTGAGACCACTGATCGATTGCAGCACGTTATGCCGTGGCTACACGCGCCGACTTTTTCGTCCGAGGTGTTGTCCGAGCTTCTGGGATGAGGAAATCGGGGCGTGTATCGACGGCATTACATGTAAATAACATCGAACGCGGTCGGTGTGATCCAGTACCACACCTCGTATACCCAGATATTTAAAAGCGGCATTCTTTCATTTTTGCTACGTTTCGATCGACATTTGAAAATAATTTCGTGCGGCTTCAATTTTTGCTTCCATTTTTTATCCAGTTGCTATTTAGTTCTCGTACCAAAAAATAACGCCGGTGCAGAATGGAATACTTGATAATTTGCTGCGCCGCGAACTGCTAAATAATCCACGATTTCGCGGTCACTTCTCTCCCGCTGCGCAGAGCCCCTGGAGCTGACTGCTACTAGAGATGTGCCAAGAAAATATTTTGTGTACTCGATTACGCACTGATTATCTAAACGAATTGAAAAAATATACTGACAATTTCCAAACGTGCAATGACTTCCACGAACAAATATCGTAGAAAGTGAAATAGGTAAAGGGTAAAGACGAATACATGAAGATTCAAACGCAGAACTTACATACGAGCACTATCACACATTTTTGCCGACGAGTACACAAGTAATTTGTTCGAGTACAGTAACGAGTACTTGGCACAACGCACACGTACAATGAAACATGGATATAGGTTGGACGCATTATACCGATGACCGCTGGCCTGTGTCCGTCAAATTCATCATCGGACATAGTTATTCTCGCATCACAATAATACCGCACTGCATCACATATGTAGCGAATGACTATTGCATCGTTTAAGCGTCATAATATATGGGTCGACCGACTGACCAGAAAAGTAGGTCCAAGCAATTGTCATCGTTGCGTCAGATATTGACAACAGTATGTTTCATACTAAGGAAGTGTGGTAACGGTCCATGAAGCACAGTTTGAAACTGGAAGCGATTCGATTTCTTAAACCTCCGCTGAGAATGGTGCTGCCACGTGGCAAATAATAACGCCTCAAGTTGAATTCAGCTGACGTCGCTATCGCATATGTTAACAGCTAAGACATATCAATATCTCGCTGTGTCGACAGTGGATAATTCTTGTCGTTTTAAACAACATTACTGAAGCCTACTGCATTTTACAGTGTTGCAACGGTAAAGAATCGTGAATAATGAGCCAAAATCTGCAAAAAAAATCCAATTCGCTATCAAAATGTAATCACTTCCTCCGTAGGCAATGCCCGGCCAGTATCTAAATGGCTACTCCAGCCCTTGTAAAAAATTATCAAAATTTATTCGTACTTTATTTTCGAGCAATACATCTGCTGTCCAACATACTTCTATTATGGCTTGGTCTCGACGGAAGTAGAACTTAAGTAAACCTAAGAAATATGTCGCGCGAATAGAAATGGGATACTTATCATACAGAGTGAAAGAGGCATAGACATAATAGAGCGGGGAAGACTGAAAGCTGAAAAATGTTCGGCGGACCTCCGTTCAGCGAAACATGCAGATGCATGCAATAAAATATCACAACAAAATTTACATGGAGCCGATGCACAAAAAGTTTCCAGTGCGCTGGAGCTACAAAAATGCTAACTGGTGATTTACTGGCTTTCAGCACATGTGACGACAAATGGCTGGACATATGGCATGCAAGTCCTTGATTAAAAGTCTGCATGAATAGGATGATGTGCGCGGATGTATCGACTAGCACTGCGTAGCTCGCAAATTGTATGTGGCTGGACAGGCGATGTCCAGCCTCGATTCATACGCGTAGCATCTTGGTGTTAAGTGTAGATCCCTAGTGGAGTTTGTTGAACGGAAGCGACGATCGAACTGCGTTCATCTTCCTCATGCATCTGCATCTGCAGCAGCAGCAGCAGGCCTTGTCCGTGGCGGCGACCTTTACTTTCCACCCTAGCTTTTTTCCATTTTTCTCTGTAATTCCTTCACCTTTCCATCTTACCAGCCCTATATCCAGCTGCCGGTCTGGTTACTGATTGTCCTAAGCTTTTCCAACTAAGTAAAACGCAAACGTGTTACTGTTTAAGACAGCAAAGTTACAGCCTCAACAGGTAGGGCCTACTAAAATCGTTTGTCGGTCAGCTACTATTGCACGTTTTCTCGCTTGCAAAGAATTGCATTTTTACTGGGCCAAGGAAGTCTACAGCAAAATAGGAAGGAAGGAAAAAGAAAGATTGAAATAAAGAAAGAGAAACGGCGCGGTTACGCGGCCCGCCCTCCCTTTCTACAGTATGTTCCAAAACTGGGCGACTGTGACAGCAGCAACAGCAGCAGCCGCATGAGAGCATCTGTCCTCTGTCACACCCTGTATCGAGAAAAACTGTTTCGTATACCGTCTTTGCCCGCAGCCCTTTGAACCGAATGACGTATGAAACTGCAGTGGATTGGGCAGCCACAGGCTGACGGAATGCGCGCGGTCAACCGACGGACAGCCGCCTTCAAAATACGACAGCGACATTTACATACTCGTATAGTTGCTTGCTTGCTTTCGTTCGGCGCCTGATTTGTTACACGCGGCAGTCCTACGTGCCGCATTACACGTCGTGCCCGTCCGTCTCAGTCTATCTGTCTGTTCCTCACACGGACCCATAACTCGATTTTGCCCGAAAACAAAACGAGTGCTAGCGTTTCACGGAGCAAGAGTGGACTAACCGGTGTGCCAATTTTGAGTTCAAACGGTTAAAAATCAAGGTCCCCTGACGTCACAAATTTCAAGAAAATAAAGTACATCTCCCCCAATCGCGGCTTGTGCGATGATCTACCGTTAGTAGATAAATGATAATTTACCGTCAGTAGCCTACCTGAGTCGCCCTTCAACTACACAGACGGACGGTCGCATATCTTCAGTAGTCAGTAATGTAAACAAACAGATGCAAGCACAAAGTCCCTCTATATCCGTATTACGATATAGCTGATTCTACTAATAATCTAATAACTATTTTCGATAAACTCTGATCTGTCTTCTGTTCTAGTTAATTCGGCGGTCTAATCAAACATACCTTCTTGTTGTGCCCAAAAGCTATCTAGCCGCACTTTAAATATATCTATAAACGGTACATCGACTACCCAATTAGGTAAATTATTCCAGTATTAACAATTTGTGCTCAGACAAAATGTTTTCTGAAATCGTGAGCAAATGCTTGGTTGTGCAATTTGAATTTGTTACCTCTAGTTATTGAAGTATTATTGTAATGTAATGTAGATGCGACTTTTCCATCATAAATGCCATTCACAATTTTAAAAACCTTAATCATGTCATCACGCAATATTCTGTATTTTAGTGTACGTAAGTTTAAAAAAATCAAGTGTTTCTTGTATGGTAATTTACGTAAGGTAATAACGAGTTTGATAGCTCTCTTTTGTCGGCACTCAGCGTTGATATCTTTTCTTGTTTCTTGCACGCTAGTTTGCACTACTAAAATAACTACAATCTTAACGGTGCTGCAAATTTGTGCATATAGAGAATATGATAATTTTTGATTCACCGATAACGGTAAACAAACACGGAGAATAACACAATAGCAACGCAAAAATAAAAAAAAAACAAAGAAAAATGCATATACAGAGATTAAGTTCAATAACGAACACAACAAAAATCACATCCTTAACAAGATTATAAGTTCGTGTGGTTCATACGTTTAGTATAGGATGCCTTCCTTAAAATGTGATTTGTCTTATAATTCACCAAACGACGTTTTTAGCCCGGCCGTCAAAGAAATTGTGCTGCGATTTTCGGACATGTAGCCAGATTTGGTAAAAGACAAGAAAGGCTATAAAAAAGAAACAGCAAAAAAAGAATACGAAAACAAACACACAGTCTAGTAGACTTATCTCCCATATTCTAGACAAAGCCAGATCTGACTCAGAAATCATAGTAAAGCAAGCTATCACCTTGATCACCTAGTGTCAACAGAAGGGCAGAAGAATGAAGAGCGATCGTTGTCGGTTGTCTGTTAAGTTATCACTAGTGTCTCCTGACAAAACTCCTCTTTACGACAAAACCCCACGCAGCAAAACCCTGTATAATAAATGTCATATAAACGTGTGTGGCGATGGAAAAGCGAGTCAGCTAGAGCGGCTAAAGCTGCCAATAATCATCATTAATCAATATCCGGAAGCAAATCTATGGCTTCCATAAATAATATGTTTTTAAAAGCACGTGCGCGCTTTAGCAGCGAAGACGGTTGGGTCGTAGAAAATTATGTCGTAAAGGAAGAGTTTTGTCTGCTACACGCCGCCATAATACCAGTCGTCAACGGTCGAACGATCTGAAGCTGCGGACGTACGCTCCAAATTGATCCGCCTTTCAGGCACGCTCGCACCGGAAGCCGCACGGCATCTCAGCGATCATCGCTCTCACGCCCGGATTAACTATACGTACGATCAACCACCGGGTGCGCTGCGTTATATTTCCGTACATCAAGACAACGACGACGACCTATCGTGTTATTGATTGGCCACCGGCTGTAGCAGTATAGGCCTAGCAGTTGTTTTGAGGTAGCATTAAAAGCGACGTTCAATCGCTCTTCACGGTTTACGTTCCTTGTCTTTCATAATGATTGATCTACTTAGGCCTAAATTGTACAAACGCGTACTAGCCAAATCTCCGCTTTGGTTCGCGCTTTTTTTCCTGCGTTCGCTCCTACCACTTAGAACTCGAAGTCTCATAACGTTCGCTTGCGTGAATCTCTATCAACTCGTTTTATCTTTACGTAGTGAAAAGCATGGTATTGCCATCGCATAAGTTGTCCGTCCGTCCGACCGTCCGTCCATAACGATGATGCATCGTGGTCATACACGTCGAACTTACCCGAAATTTAATTTCGCGATTAATTGGCATAGGGTAAATAAGTAAAGTAAGTAACGCGTAAATTTATATGGCACATAACGTTGAAATTAACCCCTTATAGTGTGCTAGGGTGATCGTACCTCGGCAACCAAGTCCTAAAGAAAAATCTTTAAACTTCGAGTGGAATACGATCCGCAAAAACTGAATTCCACAACATCTTCTTAACGTGTCATATTGACGTTCAGCAAACGCATAACAAATAGGAGAGTATATAGCTTGGGCCGACTTTCACGGCTATCGGTTGCAGGGAACTGAGCACTGAGCAGTACTGTACCAGTACACGTGCATACTCTATGCAGCGCATATCTAGACTAGTACTTCCTGACGGCGAGACTGGCGACACCTGTCGGCCGGTGTCGGCGACGAGCGAGTTTCGTCCTCGGAGACGCATAATTCACGATCTGTCGCAAGTCGCAAGTCGCTAGCCACGACTGTCGCACGACAGTCGCACGCAGTAGCAATCATGCGACTCATTATTGGCAACTAACGCCGCAACCGACGTACCAAGCGACGCACCCAGGACCCTGTTGCATAGTCTCTATGCATGCATGAGACAGTCGCCCGGGCACTCAGCATCGTAAACGCCGTATTCCGGCCTCCGTCCGTCCGTTCGTCCCCCGTGGCGCGAACTGAGCGACCTTAGCCGCAACCATCCCGCAAACGATCTGGGACGCACTTCACGTTTTCTAATCAATTGTTTAAAAGGCAGATATTCAGTGGTCTAAGTACTATAAGACGCAAGAGAACGCTCCCCACGTCTAATTTTTCTAGTCAAAAGTCAGTAAACTATAGCAGCTATCAGAGATCTTCAATCTTGCCTGGGAAATACAAAGAACTTAATACAGCTGCTAGACCAAGTAACAGACGTTCGTGGAAGAAATTCATCGAAAACGTGGTATATAAGTTTACCTGCGGGCAATAAATGAACACATGGATATAAGGTAATGAAAACGCCGTTACTCCTAATGGTATAAAAAGCCAGGATAATGAACTAAAATCCATGAAAGAAACATGATCGCCGCCACAATCTAAACGCTTTTTCCTCCGTCCACAATAAACCCATTTACGAAATTCCATCAAAACATGTTTTAAAATTTTCGATTAATTCAGCAAACAAATCGACGAGCCCCCAAAACATAAACTCCTTGTTCTCGTTGCGTTCACTTCCGCAGAGGTAAAAAATCCGGATGTAAATGCTAAGAATCTACAAGTAAAGCTCAAATTCCATCATTGCTGTAGCCAGATTTGGTAAAAGACAAAAAGGCTGTTGATTGCTGTTGATTGTTGATTGTTCATTGCTGTTGATGGACAGCAAGTTGTAGGACACGCTGTGCAACGTATGTGGGTGTGCAAGTGTTGTAGACTTTTGACTTGATGTAAATGTAAAACCGTTTGTCGTACAGGTAAAGGTAAAAGTAAAGTCCGGTACTTGCTATAGCGCTTCTTACACGATACTGATTCAAGACCAGAAGCGCTTTTATAATCTCGGAAGTGGCAGCTGATCGGCATGAGCTAATGATACCGCAGCACACAATGCGGCCATCCATTGCCGAGACTGCGAACAATTGGACACGCGGTACACACCACCGCCCCAATCAGCCGCACTAGGTCTTCACCCCATGGCCCGTAAGCTACTACTCATTTCCCATCCCACGTAGGGTAGGAGGCTGAGTTGACCTGAAACTCAAGCATGTTGTAGAACAAATCAACAGCAGAAAATCGATCGAAGTAAGCGGAGTTTGGGATTAATAGATCAAAAGACAGCTGCGTGCAGACTGGTTCGACCAGCTGCTGGTTCGAAGAACAAAGAACAGAGAAACAGGGAGACAGAAATTGTAGCACAGCTGGCGAGTGTTGTTCAATTGCTTCATCTGCAATTCAGCATCCAAGCATCTAGTACTCGAGGAGGAATGGACGTGACTCAATTGACTTGCACGAGTAAATAACTTGCGAGCTCAGTTTCGACGCTCATAGTTTTTATAGCTGCGCCGACACCGAGCGAGCAATTGACTGAACTGCGAGTTGCGACTGAGTTCTGAGGCGTCAAAGTCAGCGTGTGAACCGCGCTGAATTATCAACCGGCAGCCACTGCAGCAGCGTATCTACGTGACAGCGACTCAGCGACTGCATGCATCGCAGCCACCGGACAATCGAACTCAGAACAACTTTCGATATCGTGAGCAGTCGAAAGCCCAGGACAATTCTATTAATATTAATACGCTTGCCTGCGGGGCGAAGATCATACGGCGTTGTCATCGTAGCCAGGACTGTACTGTCACGAATTCACTGGGTTTGTTTGATGAATGGGCATCCGTCGACCCACCAGGACCTTCAAACGACCATGTGTGTGTATGGTCAGTCAGCACGAGTCAAGCCATAGCAATCAGTCTCTGCACAACAGTCCTGCAGTGGCCCGTCGTCAGTTTAAGGGCTGCGCGAGGAGTAGGCTTACGTATTTACGATATTCTTCCTCTTTTCTCGACTTGGGGTGCCGCACCCGACGCTGAAGAGCAAAAAGACGAAAACGACGAAAAGCTAATTTAAAAATGCGCCAAGCGTAAATAATATCATTTAGGCCTATGCATTGTTCAGACATTTAACTAAACTGAACTAGGCCAAAACTTTTCAAAAACGCAGTTCTAGCTAAATACCAAATCACCAGCTAATAAACACTATTAGATAGGCTTAAACACTAAGTAGATGAACACAAATTAGTTTGAAGTTACACAACTAAAACAATAGTGCAGAAAATCATGGTAAAACTAAAATCATGAATCACTAGCTGTACATTATTATTTAGCCTTTCTTGCTCAGGCGTATATGGAACATCTTAGTTTCATTGTTTACTTTCGACTTTTTCGAGCTTTCAGCTGATGATAAATTATAGACAGACATGATTCGGAAATGCTCTCACACTCATCATGACAGGTATCTACCCAGCGCAAGTAGAACATCATTTTTCCAGCCTTTTCGGCAACGGCGACACACACAAACTTTCTCCCCATTTTTACGCGCGAAAGCAGCTATGCTTTAGCGCGTATCATAGCCATCGCAATTCTCTCTGTCCGTCCGTTTGTCACACGGGTGGATCAGTCGAAAACGGTGCAAGCTAGGATCACCAAATCTTCGCCATTGGCTCCCTGGAAAACTCTAGTTTCAGAAACAGTAAAGCTTTTTTATCAATTCGGATAGAGTCACCCCGAACGGAGGCGCTAAATAAGAGGGTGTAAGAAAAATTTGCGATTTTTAGCCAATAAGTCGGTGTATCTCAATATCGGTGCGAGATAGGGCCTGGGTCGTACACTGGCTCGCAATTGCCACCGAATTCAATGACCTTGGATGACCTTAAACGCCAAAATAGTTTTGTGGATTTTTTGGCGATTTCTGGCTGCGAGACACAATTCAAGAGCGAATTGCGCGGAAATCAGTTAAGTTAGACATGGAGAAGCTGCATATGAAACTTTCAGTATTGAACGTAGAGTTTGACGGTCCAAGTCTCGATGTTTTAGGTTTAAGGAAACCTGCGCACAAAGGCATCAAACAGGGGTACCCCAGGGAAAGTAGTTATTTTACTGTTGTTGGTCAGTCTTTAGTGAAAACGGTTGCAGATAGGCATGAGCATGATATCACAACAAGCATTAGTGACGAGCTTATCAGTCGTATCAACATCGATGGCTTTGAAAGACCCTGAACTTCTAAAATAAGGAGTTTTATTGATTTTTGCGATTTTCGGCTGCAGCGCACACTCCAAGTAGAATAAACTGCAACGAAATGGCTGGAGATAGACTGACAGTTTGCGAACAGAAACTGCTATAGATTTTCGCGCGTCTCGTGAGCATTAGCTCAATTTTTTGTTAACATTAACAATGGGGTTTGCAATAGCGATACATGCTTTACCCGCCCAGTTTTTTTCCGGTTTCGAGTCGGACGTCTCTACTGCGACAGTACGACGGCGGTGGCGACCGGTCATGAATCTGGTGGCCGTGGGTGACGTGCGCACGCAAGTCAGCTCTCGAGCGTCGAATTTCGCGGCGAATAAATCCGACGAAGAGCAGTGCGTATACGTAGTGGGCGGGTCGTCCCCTGAAGACGTTATCCGTCTGTCAGCGATCACTGTGTGCCGCTGTCACATTAAAATGTCTCCCCCATGAAAAATCCGCCCGGGGAGAGATAATCGCGGAACTTATATGTTTCCTATTTATCAGACGCCTCCATGAAAAAATCTCCCCATTATATGATCGTCCCCCAGAAGTCTCTCCCAGGCCGATAACTTGCCAGTAAAAATCCGCCCCGCCCGGTCGGCTGCCTGGCGGGGCGGATTTTTACCGGTAAATTGTCGGCCGGGTAAGACTTATCTGGAAGGGGGAGTCCTATAATGGGGCACCAGCGACTCCACAGACACACGGACGCAGTGCTGGCTGACGCTGGCACACTGGAGTGGACCCACGGACAGTGAAGCCGTCCGTCGCGCTCTGCTGCCTGACTGCTACTCCGCCGACAGCCGTACAAT
>Ga0209671_1007102_pt1 | contig 11580 bp, 9 predicted proteins | sample WorMetHERISLAND2_2_FD_187401 | JGI IMG/M metagenome (GOLD analysis project Ga0209671, IMG submission 187401) | Marine gutless worms symbiont microbial communities from Max Planck institute for Marine Microbiology, Germany - Olavius geniculatus... | ecosystem: Host-associated > Annelida >...
GGGAAATTTTACCCCCCCTAATTTCCCCCAATCGGACTTAGGGCGCCGGGCGGACTCACGTTGGGCTTTGCTCCAAATTTCTAGTTTTTCTTTTATTCCATCACACACAAGCGAGCACACGGACTATAAATACGCCAAAACTGCCCATAAAATCCAGAAGATTTGCGATTTGGCGTACACGTACGAGTCGAGAAATAATCTCATGTGTTATATGGTCAAAGACAATGAGGTGGAAAAAAGCATCACAACGTGGGCGAATTGTCCAAGGGTGGAGAGGGGGGACAAAACGCCCAGGGGGTAAATCAGCCAGGACAGGGTGGCAAAAAAGACACAAATCATGCACACTCAACGGCAGCAGTGAGCACTAGAGACGTTAAATGTTCTATGAAGATGAAGTTAACAAAGCGTTACCGACTGAAACGTTGTGATAACGCACAGCGACAGATAGACGCGATCGAACGGAGAGCTTTTTTGTCACTGATACAATACAAAGCACCAGCGCGTGCAGTACGGGCGTCGCCAGAACTTGCTTTGTGGAGGCGCGAAACCAGACTTGGTGGGTGACACCCAAAATATTATAAAATTCATGCAATAAAGTACAGTGGTAAAACTATGGGCCTGCATATTCGCACCTGTATGCTACGCTAGTTTTGGTGTAACGGGCAACCATACCGTACACACAAAGTCGAACGCCAAAATTTGTGCGAGTCTGAAATGACATGAAAAAATTCAAAAATACAGTTGCGAGGGCACGTGTCTGGTGGCCCACAGCTGGCGACGCCAATGCACAATGCATGCAACACTGTACCCGACAACGGTTTCGCTGCTGATTTACATACGTATACAGAGTTATAAAGACGGCTAACGCGTCGGCAACAGTTTAATATCCGGCAGCAGAGACTGAGTGATCGCACATAACGACGAACGTCAAGGCAAGCACCAAACGCCGCACGCGATCAGAACGACAGGCAGAGAGAGAGACACGAGCGCGCGGGCACACGACCACCCACGACGCTAGGCGACCCGACGCAGCGCTCAGCAGACTGAGTGCACGCCGCTTACGTCGGCTGTCAGGCTTCCTACGGTACGCAGCTGACGCAGCCGCACGCAACACAACGCAACGCACAGACGCCATGCGGCGACTTCCGTTTGGACAGATGGGTGCACGATGCAAAAAGGTGCAATTTAACCACTGCGAGTGAGCACTGCAGTCTCAATGGCACATCAGCACAAAACCGGCCATTCAGTGCAACAAACGATTAAAAGCATATATTTAATGTACGTATTAATAAGAAATGATAAAACAATCGGTAAGATATAAAAAAAACAACGCCGTTATAGGCACACTGGCAAAAGTTTACCGGGTATATCTTTAATAAGTTAACCGCAATGAGGTTTTGAAATTTAAATTTTCTACAGATAGAGGCAGATTTGTGACAGCTATATTAGAATTAAAACGTAAAAAAGGTCTTTCACCCTGAATGCCCGTGCAGCACACGTGTAGAAAAATAATCAGGCATTTACTGATCTGCATAGTCGTATCAGTCTGCATACACAAAAAAACTGCACTTGAAAATGCACTCAGATGCAAGGGAACAAATACAATATAGGCTACATAATGTACTGTCCGTGCAGAAATGTGAAATAAAGGTGACAATTTTATAAGTAGTTCTACTTGTTTTTGATGTACAAAGACCGTTGTTCAGAAACACTTGTTTTCCAATAAGAAAAATTATTACACAAGCTAAAATTTAGTGGGTGGTGCAACTGCCCCCTCCGCCACGACAATACAGCTGGGGAGTAGGAAGGGAGACCATAGATGAGCCGGCAACGCAACGGCTTGATGTGCAGTGCAGTTTGCCACAGTAATAGCTGCTGTTTCCTGCTGGATTACCAGTACAGCCCGCGGACCCATAATTTGATAACCCTGCTAATGACTGCGTATACGTCAGTCACTACCGCCGCTACATTAGCAGCTAATAGCAGAAAGATGCACTCCGGAGTGCATGCAAAACTCTATCAAGGCTGACCGCAGCCACAACTCACTACTTAGTGCAGATGAAAAAATTATGACCTGTACTGTGTAAGCCAGAACCAAACTTTGCAGTTTAAAGTACATCTGAATGCAGAATATGCACGCATATTATTGCTCAAAATTTTCAGTCTCAAAAAAAATAAATTTCAGAACACGTTGGGGAGGGACGGAATTTTTCTGACCCACACCGTAGATTTCACACAAACCAAGATCTGCTGTACGGGAGCTCACTCCTTTTGCAGCATTTTGAGCCCACAAGAGTTAGACAAAATAAAGCTAACATACACAAGCCCACCCAATGGCTGGCTCTGTTAGCAGCCAGCAACAGCACCTCTAATACCCCGTTTACGTGATCAAGCAAACATCAAGCAACCATCAAGGAAATGTATTCAAAATACATGAGCACAACGTGTGATCTAACTGCTTGATGCTTGCTTGGTCGTCTAGACGGGGTATAACTGACATCTACCACTAGGTAGAACTTGCTGTTTCCTCACTAGTGGTGGCATAACTGTTGCTAGCTGTTACTTACTTCACCTACCCACGGAAGGATGGCAAGGCTGAGTTGAGCTGCGTGGTTAGTTGAATATGAAGAACCACAAAGATTACCTATTTCAGTACTAAGCCCACTCGGCATACGGTGACTTCACTAATGCAACCAGCATTGTTACTGTAAGAAGAAAAATGAAAATACAAGTACACAGTATCTCATGCATATAAGAATTCGTATCAGAGTTCCAACTTCCAACAAACAGCTTAAAGTCTCCCAATACTTTCTTTGCTGAAAATAACTAAATAGTACAACTTTGGATGACTCAAATCAAATCACAAGACTTCCAAAACTGGAGATTGCCGAATCATCACAAATATAAGTTATATAACCCAGTAAACAATACTGTCAATTGCTCACTCACACATGTCCAGCTTTTGTTTAATGGGGTTCATTTTCCACTGTTATGCTAGGTTACTGAGGTTAGGCCAATCTTCTAAAGTAAACTTTTGGCAATTGTTGCGACAATTTCTGCTCTTCCTATCACCAAACCAACAATGCCAAACTCTGAAGGACAACACAAAAACAATACAAAATTATGGTAACAGTGTCACGGAACGGCACTACTGTTCCTTCAACATCGATGCCACTGACCATCGTAATCTTGTCGTGCTGGACCTTGGTGCCAAACAGAACTGCTTCCGTCTTGGTAGGGTTAAGAATCAGCCTGTTTTCTAAAAACCAGCAAGCGACATCTTCGACACACATCGACACTGGCCCGAAAGACTCATCATCGCCCGGTCAAACGACCATGTACAGCTGTGTATCGTCGGCATATTGATGATAACACAGACTGTGAGCTGCAACCACGTTGCCCACTGGTGAAATGTACATGGCAAACAGCAATGGACCAAGCACACTGCCCTGTGGCACACCAGACGTGCAGTTGACTGACGCAGACTGTTTGGCGCCTACGGCAACATACTGCTGTCTATCAGAGACAAAGGACTGTAGCCAGATGATAGCAGAAGGCAGAACCATAAACGCCAAAATCTTGAGTGATTCGATCAAGGAGTGTGCTGTGATTGATGGTGTCGAATGCAGCCGAAATGTCCAGTGACAGAAAAAAGGTTGTTAATCGATCACATGCATATGTAACTAAATCGTTCGTAACTTTTAGCAGTGCTGTTACAGTCGAATGTCCGGCTCGGTATGCAGACTGAAATTCACTAAAATTTGTAAATCATTACAAATACCAGTGCTCATGCAACAAACCTTCAGCTTTAATGACGATTTTGGCTTCAGAGCCATAGACATGACTGTTGGTTACCATAACTTTCCGGGGATGCGCATTAGACTGAACTGATACGGCCTCAGCACTGGGCAGGTGTAACAGCCTACCCAGTGCCCACCCCAAAGGTAATGTAAGGTAAGGTACAATTTCAACACTACATGGTTTGAAGAGTTGATCTAGCTATGATATCTGCAATGACTTGACAAAAATCTGAAAACAAAAACTGTCTCAAGCATAAAGATTATCAAAATCAACTTCCCCAGTGATTGGTGGCATGGCATAGCGGTAACGCATTTCATCCGATCAACGAAGTTATTCTACGCCAGACTGGATTAGAACTTGGACGGGTGACTGCCTGCAGGCAGGTAAACCATCTCGGTATGTAACCAGCCACTTAGGTCAACTCAACCTTCTATCCCTCCGGAGTAGGCAAATCGAGTACCGGCCGAACTGGCTGGGGTTAAGGCGGGACGCGTACACCTGTGTCGGGTGGCAGGTAACATTGTGTAATCCCATACGGCAGGTGACGTTCCGTAGCTCTGAGATGGGTTTCCTATAAAGAGCTATATTCAACCTATAGTATGACAGACAGTCGGTCAGTCAATAATCAGTCAGCCGATTTTGTCACATTTGTGACTCATTTCAACAATGCGACTACAACAGAAAAATACAGAAGACAAATCAGACATGTCTGTAAGCTCACCGCAATTCACACTGACAAAACGGCGTGTACTTCTCCGACAGAAAAAAACTAAACTTACCAAAAAGACCAACCACAAATTATAAACAGAAACATGTGTCACGTGACCCGTGACCTACTTTAGAAAACTCTAGTGATGCTTCGACATTACAATAATCGATGCAATAACGATACTATAGCGGTATCATAAAAATGACAAAAGTAGCTATAAGTATTTTTGTGTGCATCCAGTGTTAATGGCCATTTTTGCTTCAAATGTATTGCGTCGAGTTAAGTATTTTCTTGCCCAACTCGTCTATACTTCCAAGATATTTTACTACTGCGCATCACTGCCCGTGCTGCTGTGCATAAAAATATCTACTCTACGGCGATGACGTCAATATATGACGTCATGAAATTTTGCATTACTGAAGTACAGTGTTATTTATTTGGAAAACTGCGGTTTTCAAACATTCGCGGTACTGTCTGTGATCGAGACAGCGATTTATTTGACCTTTCTGCGACATATACCTATACAGACACTGTTGGAGTGCAATGTCCGAGACAGCTGAGAAACGGGCAAGTGAGGTGGAAGAGGAGAACGAACAGCATGATGACGAAGAAGAGTCGGATGAAGAAGAAGACGAGGATGAGGAGGAGGAGGAAGACGAAGAATATGACGATCTTCTGCAGCTGGAAGAAGAGTACGAGTACCAGCCACCAGAGGACGTGGACGAGTAAGTTTTGCATTTTTCTAGGCCAGTTAGGCCTAATTTTTTTTGTTTGCGGATGGCCAACGAACGTCACGGATACGCTGACTGCAGATAATTATTATGTATGGGCCTATGATTTGCGTTGTATCAGGGCTGCAGCGTGGCCGCCTCCGTATGACTTCGCTTTTGATCACCTGGAGGGTAAAGAAGAGTTCTTCGTCGACAACGAAGACGCTTATTACACGACAGATATCGAGAATGAGGACGGTATGTGACTACGTGAAATCGTCTGCCTGGTAGAGGTTATGCATATATACGGTATATCGTAATCCAAAAGGAAACTTTGCAATGATGAAAGTTAAAAACAAGCCCAAAATCAAAAGTCCAGGACTGCAAAACCAACGACCAAGTCTGCAGTTTTTCGTCTCAAAACCACATAAAAATGCATTTGGCTGTTGGGCTCCCTCAGGCCCAGAAATCAGCACCCGCTAGAGGAGCTTTTTTAACAGCACCCCAAACGGCAAACCCTCTGTAGTTGGCTTAGGACCGAAGAACGGAGGAGAGGAGACTAAAGGAATGAAATATGGCGAAGGAAGGGAAATTGTCATTTAACGAATTCCTGTATACACTAATGCGTAGGTACGCAGTATGGTCAGGTTTAGGCTATAACAACGTCATCAAAGCGGCGTCGTAGGTTAAAAAAGTTGAGCGGAAACATCTATTGCAATTTCCGACAGACAGCGCCAATGTTCAATAAGGTGCCTTATATTTCGAATTTTCCTCCAAATTTCCCAAAGTGTGGCACTGTGGCTGATAGTTTAAGTTTTCCAACAAGACAAAAATTGTCTGACAGGCTAAAATCTGTGGCACTTGCTCCCCGCGGCTGCTTTTTTGTCACGACCTACATGCGACGTCACTGCACCGAACTGATGTGTTATATGTCGCTTTATAACTGGTCGTTTAGATTGCAAAGAACGCTGGCCGAGCGAAGCAGCAAAGTTGTACATTCAGATCTGCAATAAGCTCGGTGTGGTGCCGATCTCATACTACCTGCGACATGTCGACGATCAGCAGCTGGTGCTGCGTCACCACAGCATTGATGCCACCGCAGCCAAGGCCATCGCTGCTCCGCTAACGGTAGGACTATACTGGTATAGGCTAATTATATATTGCACGGTATCGACATAACGATTATACACAAATAGCATTCATTCGTGCTTTGCTTCATTTAATTTCGATTACCAGGTATGCAATCTGCATTTTTGCGGTAGTTTTACGTTAGTCGAGTCGTATCACGTTTCGTTGTTGCCTACATCTGGAGTCAGAAAATAACTTGAATTGTTAAACGTTTGTCCATATTTTTCGCAGATATAGACCGATTTTCAAAATTCTTTTACAGTCTCACTCAGCTGAAAATTTGTAATAGGACTGTTACTAAGGATCACACCTTAAATGCGTCGCCGCTGCACCGTGTGTGGAAAAAAGCATTCCTTGCACCCTGAGGCTGAAACATAGTCTTGATTGGAATATGAAATATCAAAGTCTTTGCATACATGGATACATGTGTTTTGCAAATATGGCAGACAGCCTCTGTGGTGTGAGAAGCAAGTTACGTTTCATTACTTGGACTCTTGCATTGGCAAATAGTCGAATTTCAACATGCCTTCTCTCACCATTAGCGACTGACTGAGCGTCATTCTTGTGCCGTGCTGGGATGTCAAAGTATATATCATCTAGGCCTATAGTTTGTTCATGGGTTAAATTTTTGGTTGAGTGTGCTAATTACCCCCTTCTCCGCCATGTGTTTAATTCTTATAATTCAGTCATTCTTGTTGTTGGCGTGAATCGATCGGAAACTAGACGTTTTTGGTTGCAGGTGCACGGTACAATGATGGAGCTTGACCTTGAGGACAACTGCATTGGTCCAGAAGGCGCCGTTTACATCGCCGAGGCACTGCAGGACAACACCAATATCACACGCCTGGTCAGTGACACGTATAGCCGGGATACCCCAAAACCGGCTGTTTTAGGTAAACGTACCGAAAACCCCAAAAACTCACCACCCACAAACTTACATGCTGAGTTTCTTGTGCGACTGATATTAGCAGTTATAATCAAGAGTATGATGGAATTTTACGTCGGTAAATATTTGACTAAACTGAGTTTTTTTGTAGGGGAGGAAAGGCATTAATGTTTTGACGCTGGACTTGACGTGGAGGCCATCTAGCTTACTTTTCCATTCCCGTCTTCAAAATGTTTTTAGCCACGCCATAGGGCCAATTAGTTCTTGCGGAGCCAAAAATTGTAGAAAATTGGTTGGAACTGTCTTCCAAACAGAACCTCTAAGCAACTGTTCCAGCGAGCGATCTTAGACTGGTTTTTTTCTGTGAGATCTTTTTATTTCTCGTTTTGTGTCGTTTTCTTTTTGTAATTTTACAGTTTTACTTTGGTCTTATCCAAACTTGTAAACTACTAGTCATTATTGTAAGTGGTTATTTCTTGACTGGTAGTTACACTGCTGTTCTGTGTGTTGAAATGACAGAACCTGGCTCGTAATGGTATTGGCGACACCGGCGCTCAGGCCGTCTGCAACATGCTGCATAACAACTGCGCCATCAACAATCTCGACCTCTCCGGTTTGTGAGCTTAGAGAATAATCGGCATTTCATCCATAGTTGCAGTACACGCTTAAACACGTCTCTGATTTACGGTACTTTTATAATAACAAAACGTTTAACGGTGCATTTTGAATGACGTGTTTTTCATAAATGTAACAATCTGTGTGAAAGTAAGCCTGACTGTAATTTTAAAAAATTATGTGCAAAAAAGTCAAATTACTACTGATTTACTACACGTGCGGTACTTTACTTTCCTAACTGTAGGCTTTGGTTCTGGAACGTAGTTGGCAAACTCCCGGTGGGATATTGCGCCACCATAGAGTAGGCTACCACAGATGAGCTACGGCGCAGACGATTCAGGAAGGAGCTCGGAGATGGCGCTTCGCACGCGTGCAGAATATTTTTGGACTTAGAAGTTCGAGTGCTACGCAATATTTACTGGTTTGCTGTAGATGATATTCGCTTTTTCACTTACGACCAAAAGATCATGAGTTCGGGTCCTGGTCGGGTCGCTAAAGGTAAAGGTAAAGGTCCGAATATAGCTCTTAAGGAGCGAACCCCTCACAGAGCTACGGAGCGTCACTTGTCACATGGGATCACACAGTGTTGCCTGCCATTCGACAGAGGTGAAAACGCGCCCCGCCTTAACCCAAGCTAGATAGGACGGTACTCGATTTACCTACCCCGGAGGGATGGAAGGCTGAGTTGACCTAGGCGGTTGGTTACATACCGAGATGGTTTACCTGCCCGCAGGCAGTCACCCATTGCAGTATTAACCGGGCCCGGCGTACAGTGATGATGATGATGATGATGATGATACAGTAACTTCGCTGATCGGATCAGACGCGTTACCATCACACCACACCACGCCACCAACCAACTATCCAGTGGTTTCGGTACTGTTGGATAGGTGACTGTCTGCAGACATGTAAACCATTTTGGTATATAACTAACACCACGGCAAACTTAGCTTTCCATCCCTCTTATGTTGGTAAATCGTGTACTGGCCTATCTGGCTGGGAATAAGGCAGGGCACGTTTACCTGTGTCGAGTGGCAGGTAACACTGAGTGATGCCATACGGCAGGTGACGCTCCGTAGCTCTGCGATGGGTTAACCTATGACGTGTTGGTCGTGTTGTAGGCAATGGTTTGACGCCGAAAATCGCCATGTTTCTCAGCGCAGCACTAATGGTAGGCAGCAGTCTAGGAGCCTTTCAATAGTAGACAGCGGCAGAGCCAGAAAACAAGAAGCCCAGCTGTCGCTTAGATAGCCGACCGTACTGGTTGTCATTGACCTTCAAGGTCATCCAGGGTCGATGATTTTCATTTCATCTGAAATGGCGTATGCCACTTCCTATTAGCGATTAATAGTAACCTTGGACTATCTCTCACCGTTTCTGAGATACGGTCATAGCTTGAAACCTTCGATTTAAAATTGCGGCCAAACCGCTGCAGATGGAGACATGGTTACTATTGACAGCCTATAAAAAGTTGCCACCGCCCTATCTGATGGTATTATTGGCGACCCTCTACAACTTACCGTTTAGGCGCAATAGCCTACCACGCAATTGGCATACCGTAGTGCGTTATGACCCTTCAAGGTCATTTAACATCAATGATTTTCATGTCGTTTGAAAGCTAATGTGACTTTTTATTAGTGATCAATAGCAACCTAGGCCCTATCTCACACTGTTTAGCCACAATACATCCGTGACCGACGACAGACGGACAGACAGACGGACGGACGGACGACAATAGCTCAATAGCTTAAGTACGGTCGGCTAAAAATTTTTGTGTGCAGCTGATGAAGCCTAAACTCCACTATTTTTCTTAAGGACTTGTTGCCGACAAGTAGTCATGCAACACGCTGAACGGCGTCTTACGAGAGTTCTATGTGGAGTGCGGGCTTGTTGTTTACAGCTTGTTGTGTGTGGATTTGCTGTAGACTTTCGATTTGTCATGTCCAGACCTGTTGTGCAACAATCCACGATAAGTCAAACTGAGTGGAGTTTGTGCTTAATTACGTGGCAAGCAAAGGTGCCGAAAAAGGCCATGTAGACGTGATTAGGCCTATAAAGGTGGTCATTTCTCGCCCAAATTTAGGGCATGAAGCGCGTCATCATCTATACTGAGATCCCAAAACATCCCCTGTCATGATTTAGTATTGTTTTAGCGTGACGTTCAGTACTGTAAGTTGACAGAACCCTAATTTTAACCCTTACCCTATCGCTAACCCTATCCATAACCCTAATTTTTGTGACAAACTGACGATACTGCGACACCAGAATAAAACTGCCAACTTCATTACGTCACCGAATTCACTGGCTTCTCGTTCGTCCGTCTGTCCGCGTGTTCGACTGTGATTTTTTGCTATTATAATCTCACGTATCAACGGATTGTCGATTAATTGGATTGGATTAAACTAACTGCATAAAATATATGTGTGTTATTTGTGGTTTATGAAGGCGAACGAGCGCGTGACGTATCTGAATCTGAGTCGTAATCAACTTGGCGAGTTCTCTACCGGATCGCTGCTGCAACAGGCGCTTGGTATAGCTATATCTGTCACGTTATGTCCTTTTCTTGTAGAAAGATAATGTACTGTATACGTCAGGAAAAACATTTTAGAAACCGTTAAAACCGTTTTTTTTGGAAAAAAATGAAGAAGGAAAACGTCTGCAAGCGCATCATTGTTGTTTCTACGACTACTAAATAACTATACTATTTTACTTCCCATAGACTACTGGAACTATTGTTGTTGTTGTTGTTTTTTTGTTTGTATTCTTTTTTTTGTCTAGCTATTAGTTTTTTGCTGTTTGGACATTATTGCATATTTTGCATATTTCGCTACTTACGTGTCACCGTTTATATTCAGCTATTTAGCTTTCGAGCTGCAAGTGTGTTTACTAAACTCAGTTCAGTTCAGTTCAGTGGATTTACCGTATAGACTTTCGATTTGCTGTGGATTTTTGTTATAGCTTGTTCTATGGACAATGGCGAGCAAGCCACCCAGGCCAACTCAGCCTGGCCATTCCTCCATGGGTATAGGCAAAATGGGTACTGGTGATAGTTAGGCGACCGCCACTGCCAGGGAAGGTAGGACCTATGGCGAGTTACGACCGACTTGTGGTGTAGGTTAGCTTAATATTGGGTTTAACCCTCGCCGGCTGAAGTGCTGAAAAGAGGGATGAGTTCTCACGGTTCGGACCTACGTGTAGCTGTCGGTAATCGGTATAGAAATGTGCTTTTCTTCATATTTGTTCTTTTTCTTGTTCGATACGGTATGTTGTACAGTGAAAAAATGTCGAACAGCGCTTAAAGCCCTTGCTGGTAATCCGTCTCAGAGATACGGAGCATCGCCTGCCATATGGAGATCACATTGTGTTACCTGCCTGCCACCCGACGCAGGTGAATGCTCGACTGCTCGTCATACCTGCCGCGAAGTGAGGGAAGTGTCTGTTGGCGTTGTTTATAGGCCTATACAGTGTACCAGCCACCAAGATGGTTTATCTGGATCACAGAAAATCGAAGGAGGTGTAGTTTGGAGCTGAGCGAGTGAAGTGTGCTGTGAGTATAGTTGTGTAATGCGTATGACACAGCAGCGAACTCGACGCTGGATCATCTCGACCTGAGTTGGAATTGCTTTCGACGTCGCTCGGCCGTCGCACTCATCAAAGGCCTCGAGGTAAACATAGCCCCCCACGGCGGCTGCGCGCCGAGATTCTACTCTCGTCATTTCGCCGTCATCAGT